>Ga0075458_10000071_pt1 | contig 32036 bp, 37 predicted proteins | sample DEB3_08_DNA_FD_77576 | JGI IMG/M metagenome (GOLD analysis project Ga0075458, IMG submission 77576) | Aqueous microbial communities from the Delaware River and Bay under freshwater to marine salinity gradient to study organic matter... | ecosystem: Environmental > Aquatic > Marine > Coastal ... | reverse complement strand
TGACGTTCCCCTACTGGTGGAGTCGTTGCACTGGCGCGCAAGAGTGGGTTTGGTTCTGGTGATCGACTGCAGCCCTGAAACCCAGATTGAACGTACCCGATTGAGAAGTGGCTTGTCCACAGAAGCCATCCAAGCAATCATCGATGCTCAGTGCAGCCGCTGTCTTCGTCTGAGCGCAGCTGACATGGTCATCTGCAACGATGGACTCAGCCTTCAAGCCTTGTCCCATGAGGTCAGTCAACTTGCCCCCCGCTTCGGGCTATGATCTGACGATTGGGAAATAAAGCGTGATCATCTACGAGTACCCTTTCAACGAACGCCTGCGGACCTACCTTCGGCTGGAGCACCTGTATCGCCGGATGGTCGAACTGGCTTCGCGCGAAACGGCTCTGGATCATCACTTTGCGATTCTTACCCTTTTTGAAATCATTGAGGTCAGTGCCCGTTCTGACCTGAAGTCTGAGGTTTTGCGAGACCTTGAAAAGGAAAAACAGGTTCTCTCGGGCTACCGGGACAACCCCAATGTGACGCAAAACCTGCTGGACGAAGTCATTCACAAGCTGGATGAGTGCTTTGAACAGCTCAACCAGCAGGCCGGCAAAGCAGGTCAATCCCTGACAGCCAACGACTGGCTCATGAGCATTCGAAGCCGAACCGGGATACCCGGTGGCACTTGCGCTTTTGATCTGCCCGCTTATTTCGCCTGGCAGCACGAAAGCCTGCAACGTCGTCATGCTGACCTTACAGAATGGACCACTACCCTGTTGCCTCTGGTCAACTCCGTATTGCTATTACTCAAACTGTTGCGGGACTCGGGCGTTACCCAGAAAGTGATGGCTACTGCCGGGCAATTCCAGCAAAATCTTCCCCAGGTCCGAAGTTTTCAGTTGTTGCGCCTGGCCATAGATCCCAATCTGGGTCTGATCCCAGAGATCAGCGCCAATCGTCTGATTGTCTCCATCCGCATGATGCAGCAAGGCCAGGATGGCCGACTGAGTTCATGGGCCGAGGATGTGCCTCTTGAACTGGCCTTGTGTGCCTGAGGAACCTCACTTCATGAGCACTGGTGCCCCTGCTGGTAGAACCCAAGAGCTTCGAGTTCCTTGCCCGCACTGCGGCGCACAAAGCGTCTACACCGGTAACAACCCTTTTCGCCCCTTTTGCAGCGAGCGTTGCAAGAAAAATGACTTCGGCGCCTGGGCGAGCGAAAACTTTCGCATGCCTACCGATACCCCACCTGACGAAATGTTTGGTGATCCCAGGGCTCAGTAGAATCTGGTACTGACTTCATTCAGGTCGCATGATGGGTGGGTCCGGTATGACCGCGCTCCTGAGCCAGCCATTGCAGCACCGGTACCGTGCCGGGTAACACCGGAGTGACTTGAACCGGAAGGTCTTCCCAGGCATAGCTCTGACCCTCGCGCATTTGCAAAACTCCGGACCACTCGCGTACCTTGCAGAAATGCAGACGCACCAAGGCGTGAGGGTAATCGACCATCTCCACTTTCCATGGCTCGGCAGCACCAATCCTGATGCCCAGCTCTTCATGCAATTCGCGCGCCAAGGCCTCGATCACCCCTTCGTCGCCCTCGAGCTTGCCGCCGGGAAACTCCCAGTAGCTGCTATAGACTTTTCCAGATGGGCGTGAGGTCAGCAAAAAACGGCCATCCGGTAAAAGCAAGACACCGACAGCCACATCGGTCACCGGGCGATCGTTGGCGTTGGGGCGGGGACGCTCCGGATCAGCGACCAATGGCTTTGTCATCTGGAAGCTGTCCGATTTGGAAGCCTGTGCTTGCTCAGACTGGCAGACACTGCCTGAACTCAGGCTTGCGCATGCCTGCCCGCATAGTCCTTGGCAAACTGGTAGGCCACTCGACCGCTGCGTGAGCCACGCTCCAAGGCCCACACCAATGCCTCAGCCTGGGCCTTTTCGATGGCCAAGGCGGGCGTGCCAAACGACGACAACCATTGGGCAACAATAGTCAGATATTCGTCCTGGCTGAAGGGGTAGAAGCTGACCCACAAGCCAAAGCGCTCTGACAGGGAAATCTTCTCCTCCACGACTTCACCGGGATGAATTTCGCCATCATCACTGGGCTTGTAGCTCAGGTTGTCCTTCATGTATTCAGGGAGCAGATGCCGCCGGTTGCTGGTGACATATATCAGCACATTGGGTGTGGACGCCGCCACCGAACCGTCGAGTATGGATTTCAAGGCCTTGTAGCCGCCGTCGCCTTCCTCAAAACTCAGGTCATCACAAAAAATGATGAATTTTTCCTTTCGGGACGAGACCAACTCCACGATGTCGGGCAAATCCACCATATCCGACTTATCCACTTCAATCAGCCGCAAACCTTGATCGGCATAGGCGTGCAGGCAAGCCCGGATCAGGGAGGACTTGCCCGTTCCACGCGCACCTGTGAGCAAAACATTATTGGCAGGAAGCCCCCGCACGAACTGCTCGGTATTGCGCTGGATTTTTTCCTTCTGCTGGTCGATTTCCTTCAATTGATCCAGCTTCATAAGGGCAATATGCCGCACCGGTTCGATCAGACCGTGGCCCGATCCCCGTTTGCGGAACCGAAAGGCAATCGAAGCGCCCCAGTCGGGCTGACACAGTGGCTGGGGAAGGATGGATTCAATGCGAGCGATCAGTTGCTCCGCACGCACCATCAAATGTTCGAATTTTTCGCTCATCAGGATCTGTAATCTGCGTTGATGGTGACATAGTCATGGCTGAAATCACACGTCCAAACGACATCTTCAGCCTCTCCCCGGCCAAGCAGCACGCGAACCGTAATTTCGCTTTGCCTCATCACCCGTTGGCCATCTTCTTCACGGTAAGCAGGATGTCGTCCACCCTGGTGCGCTACATGCACATCGTCAAGGTAGAGCTCAATGTGCGTCTGGTCAAGGTCTTCGATGCCAGCGTAACCAACGGCTGCCAGAATCCGCCCCAGGTTTGGGTCACTGGCATAAAAGGCGGTCTTGACCAGTGGTGAATGGGCGATCGCATACGCAACCTGACGACACTCTTGTGAGGTTTTCCCGCCCTGAACGCAGACTGTGATGAATTTGGTGGCTCCTTCACCATCTCGAACAATCGCCTGGGCAAGCTGGCGGGCCACATCCAGCATGGCAGCCTTGAGTAACTGACCTTCATGGCTGGCAAGGGTCTCAATGGCCGGATGGTCAGCTTTATTGCTGGCAATCACCACAAAAGAGTCGTTGGTAGAGGTATCGCCATCGACAGTCACCCGATTGAACGAACCTTCGGCCAACTCAAGGGCTAACTGATGAATCACTTGCTGGCTGACTCGCGCATCAGTCGCCATGAATCCCAGCATGGTGGCCATATTGGGTCGAATCATGCCTGCACCCTTGCTGATACCGGTAATGCTGACCCGAGAATTTCCAATCATGATCTGTTTGCCAAAGGCCTTGGGAACCGTGTCGGTGGTCATGATCCCTTCGGCGGCACGCAGCCAATTCGCTTCATTCGCATCAGCCAGAGCGGCCGGTAAGCCAGCCTCAATTCTTTCAATGGGCAATTGCTCCATGATCACACCGGTGGAAAAAGGCAGCACCTGCTCGGTAGCGATGTTCAAATGCTTGGCCAGCGTGGCACAGGTTCTGATTGATCGCTCCAGCCCATCGTTACCGGTACCCGCGTTGGCATTTCCGGTGTTAATCACGATGGCACGAATGCCGGGGCCGTTCTGAGCGGCTTTTGTCAGGTGCTCCCTGCAGACCTGAACCGGCGCGGCACAAAACCTGTTCTGTGTGAACACACCCCCTACCGAAGCCCCTGAATCAAGCAGCACAACGGTCAGGTCCTTGCGGTTGACCTTGCGAATTCCGGCCTCCGCAACGCCAATGCGCACACCAGCAATGGGGAACAGTTCAGCGGGATTGGGACCAGAAAAATTTACCGGCATGGAGACACCTCAACTGAGCTTTCCGTGGCAGTGCTTGTATTTTTTTCCACTGCCGCAGGGGCAAGGTTCGTTACGACCCACCCGCGGAACTGCCGCTACCTGAGTTGCAGTATCGACAGTGGTCTGGACTTCTCCAGTTTCTGTGGGTGCGGTGTAGGTGACATTGGCGATATGCTCGGCCCGGTTTTCCATCTCATTTGCCGCCTGTTCAAGCTGTTCGCTTGACTGAACGCGCACCGTCAACAGCACTTTGGTGACCTCGTTTTTCACCGAGTCAAGTAACTGGCCAAACAACTCGAACGCCTCGCGCTTGTATTCCTGCTTGGGTTGCTTTTGTGCGTAGCCTCGCAAATGAATACCTTGGCGTAAATAATCCAGCGCACTCAAATGCTCCCGCCAATGCGTGTCGATACTTTGCAGCAGCACCATACGTTCAAATTGCAGGAAGTTGGCCGCACCCACCTGTTCGACCTTTGCGGCGTATGACTTGTCGGCCAGTTCAACAACTTGTTCCAGGATATCCTCATCGTTGATATCACTGGCACTTTGCACCGCAGCACTTATCGGGTGGTCGATCTGCCACTCATCATGCAAAACTTTTTCCAGGCCAGGCAGATCCCACTGCTCCTCGACCGACTCCAGGGGAACAAACTGGCGAACAAGGTCTGTGAAAGAGCCTTGCCGCAAAGAAGTAATCTGGACCGACAGGTCTTCTGCATCCAGAATGGCATTGCGCTGTTGGTAAATCACCTTGCGCTGGTCATTGGCCACGTCATCGTATTCCAGCAATTGCTTGCGGATATCAAAGTTTCTGGTTTCCACCTTGCGCTGGGCGCTTTCAATGCTTCTGGTGACAATACCCGCCTCGATCGCCTCGCCCTCAGGCATCTTCAGGCGGTCCATGATGGCGCGCACCCGCTCGCCGGCAAATATCCTCATCAAGGCATCATCTAGACTAAGGTAGAAGCGGGAGGATCCTGGGTCCCCCTGACGACCTGAGCGACCGCGCAGCTGGTTGTCGATACGGCGGGACTCATGCCGCTCGGTGGCAATGATGCGCAGCCCCCCAAGCGCCACCACCTTGTCATGATCTAGGTTCCATTGAGCGCGCAAATCAGCAATTTGCTTCTGCTTGGTATCCGCGTCAATGCTTTCTTGGGCTTCAATGGTCTCGACCATTTTTTCAATATTGCCGCCCAGCACAATGTCCGTGCCACGGCCCGCCATGTTGGTGGCAATGGTGATCATGCCGGCACGCCCTGCCTGGGCAATGATCTCCGCTTCACGGGCATGCTGTTTGGCGTTGAGCACCTGATGCGGCAACTTTTCTTTTTCGAGAAGCTTGGCAATGATTTCAGAGTTTTCAATCGAGGTTGTACCGACCAACACTGGCTGGCCACGCTCATGGCAGGCGCGTATGTCGGCAATGGCTGCCTCGTATTTTTCACGGGTGGATTTGTACACCCGGTCCAACTGGTCCTCTCGTTTGCTGGCGCGGTTGGGTGGTATGACAACAGTCTCCAGGCCATATATCTCCTGGAATTCATAGGCTTCCGTATCGGCGGTACCCGTCATGCCGGCCAGCTTTCCGTAAAGACGGAAGTAATTCTGGAAAGTAATGGATGCCAGGGTCTGATTTTCAGCCTGGATTGCCACCCCCTCCTTGGCCTCTACCGCCTGATGCAGCCCGTCGCTCCAACGACGGCCGGCCATCAACCGCCCAGTGAATTCGTCAACGATGACAATTTCCCCGTTTTGAACCACATAGTGTTGGTCCCGATGGTAGACATGATGCGCCCTCAAGCCCGCATAGAGGTGATGCATCAGTGTGATGTTAGAGGGATCGTACAAGCTGGCGCCTTCAGCCAGCAAACCGGCAGCACTGAGAATGGCTTCGGCATTTTCGTGACCCTGCTCAGTCAGAAATACCTGATGACTTTTTTCATCCAGTGTGAAGTCGCCTGGCTTGATCACACCTTCACCAGTTCGTGGGTCAGCCTCTCCCTCCTGGCGGGATAGTTTTGGCACGACCTTGTTGATGGCCTGATAAAGCGCTGTGTGATCTTCGGCCTGACCGCTGATGATCAAGGGCGTTCTTGCCTCGTCGATCAGGATCGAGTCAACTTCATCGACGATGGCATATTTGAGACCCCGCTGCACGCGATCGGTGACCTCATACACCATATTGTCACGCAGGTAATCAAAGCCAAATTCATTGTTGGTTCCGTAAGTGATATCTGCCTGATAAGCAGCTTGCTTGTCCTGGCGTTGCATCTGGGGCAGGTTGACACCCACGGTCAACCCCAGAAAGTTGTAGAGTTTGCCCATCCATTGAGCGTCTCGGTTGGCCAGGTAGTCATTCACGGTAACCACATGCACACCGCCACCGGCCAACGCGTTGAGGTAAACCGGCAAGGTAGCGGTCAAGGTCTTGCCCTCACCGGTTCTCATTTCAGCAATCTTGCCTTCATGCAGCGCCATGCCACCAACCAGCTGCACATCGAAGTGCCGCATCTTCATGACGCGTTTGGACGCCTCACGTACGACGGCAAATGCTTCGGGCAACAAGTCTTCAAGCGACTGGCCGTTGGCAATATGCTGACGAAACTCTGTGGTCTTGGCCTGTAAGGCCTCATCACTCAGCTGTTGATACTGAGGCTCCAAGGCATTGATGCGCTTGACAACGCCCTGGTATTGTTTGAGCAGCCGATCGTTACGGCTGCCAAATAACTTGGTAAGAAGATGGGTGACCATGAGTGTTCCACCGACATGACGTACAAGAATTCAGTACGCTTACCGGTGCAGCCTTTTTTCGAATTTGACGGAAAGATTCTGTCTCAGCAAGCTGCATCGTCGCTACACAATGCAGGAGATCTGGAATAAACAAGGGGCCAATTTTACCTTTCGGCCAGACTGGTATCCGCGGGCGCTTGCTGGTCTTTCCTGGCAGTGCGCAACTTCTTTGGCGGTCGCTGATTTTCACTGCTGGCTGCAAAAAGAAACTTCTTCGGGTTTTGAGGTACTTCATGGACACGCACCTCAAAATGCAGGTGGGGGCCCGTTGATCGCCCGGTGGTGCCGACATCGGCAATTTTTTGGCCCCGCTTGATCAGATCGCCTTTACGGACATACACCCTGGAGGCGTGACCATAGCGCGTCACCAGCCCTTTGCCATGGTCGATTTCGATCATGTTTCCATAATTTGGATGAAATTCCTGGGTGACCACAACACCGCCTGCCGCCGCCAGTATGGGGGTTCCGACATCGGCCTGGAAATCTACCCCTGAATGCAAGGCCATGGTCCCGGTGAAGGGGTCAATTCGCCAGCCAAAAGGGGAGCCAGGTTTGCCAAATTCAATCGGAAGCTGGGTCGGGATTGTGAGGCTCTGCAATTTCTGCTCGAGCAAGCGGGATTCGATGACTGTCATCAAATTGTTGCGCTGATCGGTCTTCTGATCCAGTTCAGTCAAGGTTTGCTGGAGTTCTTCAAGCGTCAGGCTTCTTCCCGGGATCAGTGCGCCCCCTTGTGCGGGTTTGGCACGGATTTCGGCAGGATCAAGACCGGCCAGGCTTGACACCCTCTCTCCCAAGGACTCAAGCTGCAGCAGCTTTGCCTGCATTTCCCCAAGCTGCTTAGCCAAAGCATCGACATTGTCTCGCGCGATTCGCTCTCGCTGGGCCATTTCGTCCTTGATCATTAACCGCATGATGGTGCTCACGACTGGCCAACCCTCGCGAGCCCCTTTTAAAAATACCCAGTGGTAAAGGCCGGCGGCTGTCAGCATCAGGGCGAGCGACAAAACCAGGCCCATCACAATCAGTCGAACACCGCTGAGATGAACCGCTCTGGATTTGGCTAGCCAAGCATCCGTAATAATCAGGTGCACTTGATTCTCCTAAGTTCAATCTGCAATGAGCCGCACACGACAGCCCCTAACCCTGCTGCAGGCAACGCAGGAGTCGCCCGTTCTTTCCCGCCTGTCAGACCTGGCCGGCGAGTCTCAGGCTCGCCTGAAATCCATTGAGCCCTTGCTGCCTGCAAGCTTATGGGGTGCTCTTAAACCCGGTCCGATTCAGGACGACAGCTGGTGCCTGATTGCCAGCAACAGTGCTGCTGCTGCAAAACTACGGCAATTTCTACCTGCACTTTGCAGCCATTTGCGCAGCCATGGCTGGCAAGTTACGACCATCCGGATCAAGGTCCATGCCATTCAACAAAGCTGACCTGGCGTGTCCTGATCAGAAAGTGGTGCCGATTGTCGGATTCGAACTGACGACCTACCGCTTACAAGGCGGGTGCTCTACCAACTGAGCTAAATCGGCTTAACAAGAGATGCCTCCGTGATTTTACTTCACACGTTTGAGACTGGGTCGAGCATTTGAGCCTCCGGACTTGGGTGGTTCCGGGGAATGATCATTGTCTTGCTCTTCATTTTGAACTTCGGTGAGTGAAAGTTTGGTCAGCCCAGCCGACCCAACAGGGCTCAATACGGGTGGCTTGGCGGGGGACTTTCCTGGTTCATTGAGCGGAAACGCCATGCCCTGACCATTTTCACGCGCATAGATTGCCATCACCATTGATATTGGAACAATGACTTCACGGGCGACCCCGCCAAAACGGGCTTTGAACTCGATGAATTCGTTACCCAGGGACAGTGCGCTGGTGGCATCGGGGCTGATATTGAGCACAATTTCTTCATTACGGACAAATTCTCGCGGGACCTGTACGCTGTCATCCACCCTCACCGCGACATAGGGCGTCAAGCCATTGTCACAGCACCATTGGTGCAAAGCACGAATGAAATAAGGACGGGTGGAGCTTGTGTCTTGCTCGCTTGTCATAGCAAAAAACCAGGCTGTCTTACTTACGCATCACTTTTTCTGATGGCGTCAGCGCTTCGATATAGGCTGGGCGGGAAAAAATTCTTTCAGCATATTTCAGCAGCGGGGCTGCATTTTTGGATAGCTCGATGCCGTAGTAGTCCAGACGCCACAACAGGGGCGCAATCGCCACATCAAGCATGGAGAAATTTTCACCCAGCATGAATTTGTTCTTCAGGAAAACCGGCGCGAGTTGAATCAGACGGTCACGGATGTGAGCACGCGCCTTTTCCAGCACCTTTTCATTGCCCTTGGTGGCTCGGTTTTCCAAAATCGAAACATTGGTAAACAATTCTTTCTCAAAATTGAGCAGGAAGAGACGCACCCGAGCGCGGTCGACGGGATCTCCGGGCATCAACTGAGGATGGGGAAACCGTTCATCGATGTACTCATTGATGATGTTGGACTCATAAAGGATCAAGTCACGCTCAACCAGAATGGGTACCTGGCCATAAGGATTCATCACACTGATGTCCTCAGGCTTGTTGTAGAGATCGACATCTCTAATTTCAAAGTCCATCCCTTTTTCAAACAAAACAAAGCGGCATCGATGTGAAAAAGGGCAAGTCGTCCCCGAGTACAGCACCATCATGGCGGAAAGCTCCTAAAACAAAAAAACAAAGAGTGGGCCGCATTTTCGCAAACCCACCCTATAAAATGCAAATTTTGCACCGCATTGGTGCAAAATTGACAATAAATTTACTACTTGACGTCTTTCCAGTAGCTGGCGTTTAGCCTCCAGGCGAAGATACTGAAGATCAGCAGAAAGATCATAACCCAGACACCTACCCGTACCCGGGTGTTTTGGGAGGGCTCACCCATCCACTGAAGAAAGTTCACAAGGTCACCGACCGCACGGTCATATTGAGCAGGACTCAGGGTGCCCGGGGTAATCTGCTCCCATCCCTTGAAAACATGTACCTCATGGCCATGTTCCTCTTTGGTTTCATAGACAGGGCGCCGCTGGCCCTGCAATTCCCACAGGGCATGGGGCATGCCAACGCTAGGAAAGACCAGGTTGTTCCAGCCAGTTGCCTTGCTGTCATCAACGTGGAAGGTGCGCAGGAAGGTGTAGAGGTAATCAGCCCCGCTGCCTCCATGACCGGCACGTGAGCGAGCGATCACCGTCAAATCGGGGGGGTTGGCACCAAACCAGCCCTTGGCCTCTTTAGGGTTGATGGAGGACTTCATGGTTTCACCCACCTTGTCGGTGGTAAACAGCAAGTTGTCCTTGATCTGCTGATTCGTCAGGCCAATGTCCTGCAAGCGGTTGTAGCGCATGTAGGCCGCAGAATGGCAATTCAGACAGTAGTTAACAAACAACTTGGCACCGCTTTGCAGCGATGTCATATCACTGGTATTGACGGGCGCCTTGTCCCAGGGAGTCTCTGAGCCCGATGCGTGAGCACCACCGAGTAGGCTGAACGAGAGGATGAAACCAAGAATCAGTTGCTTCATTTGTTATGGTCTCCGGCTCAATGGGCTGAAAAGTTCACGCGGCTGGGCACGGGTTTGGCTTGCCCCAAATGACTCCACCAAGGCATCAGCAGGAAGAATCCAAAGTAGAACAGGGTCCCCACCTGAGACACCCGCTCGCCCACTGGCGAGGGAGGCTGCACTCCCAGGTAAGCCAGAATCACAAAATTGATCACAAAGATGCCGTAGACATATTTGTGCCAGTCAGGACGATAACGAATCGATTTGACCGGACTGTTATCCAGCCAGGGCAGGAAAAACAGGATGATCACGGCACCACCCATGACCATCACGCCCCAGAACTTGGCGTCAATCGCAAGCATCATGGCCACAGCAATCACCGTTGCACCTATCACAGCGCTGCGAAACAAGGTGGATTTGCATTTGGCCACGCCCAGCAGAGCTCCAAGCACCGTACATCCGATTAGGACATACATCATTTCACTGGTAATAGCCCGCAACATTGAATAGAAAGGGGTGAAATACCAGACGGGCGCAATGTGCGCAGGAGTCTTGAGGGGATCAGCCGGGATGAAGTTGTTGTATTCCAGGAAGTAGCCACCAAACTCGGGCGCGAAGAAGACGATGGCAGAAAACACCAGCAAAAAGACGCTGACGGCAAAAATGTCGTGCACCGTGTAGTAGGGATGGAAGGGCACGCCATCGGCTGGCGCCGTGGCAGACCAGGCATTGCCCTTGGGGCCAGACTTGATTTCCACACCGTCCGGATTATTGGAGCCGACATCATGCAAAGCCAACAAGTGGGCAACTACTAGGCCCAGCAGCACCAGCGGAACGGCAATAACATGGAAGCTGAAGAAGCGGTTCAAGGTGGCGTCGCCCACCACATAGTCACCGCGAATCAGCAGTGCCAGGTCCGGACCAATAAAAGGAATGGCTGAGAACAGATTGACAATCACCTGGGCCCCCCAATACGACATCTGCCCCCAGGGCAACAGGTAGCCCATGAAGGCCTCGGCCATCAGGATCAAGAAGATGGCGCAACCAAAAATCCAGACCAATTCACGCGGCTTGCGATAACTGCCGTACATCAGGCCACGGAACATATGCAGGTAGACCACCACAAAAAATGCCGAGGCGCCAGTCGAATGCATGTAACGGATCAGCCAACCCCAGGGAACATCCCGCATGATGTATTCCACCGAGGCAAAGGCAAGGGCTGCATCCGGCTTGTAATGCATGACGAGGAAGATACCCGTCACGATCTGGATGACCAGGACCAGCATGGCCAGTGAGCCAAAGATGTACCAGAAATTGAAGTTCTTGGGTGCAAAGTATTCCGCCATGTGAACGCGGTAAGCGTCAAACATGGTTGGGAACCGGTTCTCGAACCAGTTGGTCAACTTGGCGCCAGCGGGCGCGTCAGCGGGTAATTCCTTGAATTCAGCCATGTTGATCGTCCTCAAGCCTTCTTGTCTTCACCGATGAGCAATTTGCTATCGGACAGGTACATATGCGGGGGCACTTCCAAATTGTCGGGCGCAGGTTTGTTTTTGAATACTCGCCCAGCCATATCAAAGGTAGAACCGTGGCACGGGCAAAGAAATCCGCCCAGCCAGTCATCCGGCAAAGACGGTTGTGCACCTGACTGGAACTTGTCAGTTGGAGAGCACCCCAGATGAGAGCAGATACCGACCGCCACAAGCACATCCTCCTTGATGGAACGATACTGATTGCGGGCATATTCGGGAGTCAGTTCCGAGGGGTTACGCTTGGACTCGGGATCAGCGAGCTGGGACTCGGTCTTTTTCAGGCTTTCGAGCTGCTCAGGGGTACGCTTGATGATCCAGACTGGCTTGCCACGCCATTCGACTGTCAGCTTTTCTCCGGGCTTGAGGCCGGCAATATCCACCTCGACGGCGGCGCCGGCAGCCTTGGCCTTTTCGGAAGGCTGAAAATTGCTCACAAACGGTATGGCTGCAGCCACACCACCAACAGTTCCGGCACAGCCTGTGGCAATCAGCCACGTGCGCTTGCTGGCGTCAACCTCGCCCTTATCTTTAAGCGTTTCGCTCATGAAAACCCTCATTACATGCTGCGGGATTAGTCGGCTTGTCAAACCGGCATTTAAAGGCGTGATTGTAAACGGCTCGAACCAGTAAAAACTGGCCCCTGATCCCAATTGTTGGAACTGCTGAATCGTCCGAGAATGGAGACTCCAACATTTAACTCAAGGAGTCATTCCATGGGCATGCTGCAGGAATTTAAAAGCTTTGCGGTCAGGGGCAATGTGATCGACTTGGCAGTGGGCGTGATTATTGGTGGCGCCTTCGGAAAAATCGTGGAGTCGGTGGTGGGTGACCTGATCATGCCGCTACTAGGCTCGATCGTTGGAAAATTGGATTTTTCAAATCTCTTTCTGGTTCTTGGCGATATTCCAGCGGGTGTGCCTCTAACCCTGGATGCACTGAAAAAGGCTGGTGTGCCGGTTTTTGCCTACGGCAGCTTTATTACCGTGGCTGTGAACTTCACGATCCTTGCGTTCATCATCTTTCTGATGGTCAAGCAGATCAACCGACTCAAGCGCGAAACGCCCGCTGCGCCTGAAATGCCAGCCGCCACCCCGGAAGACATTCTTCTTCTACGAGAAATTCGTGACAGCTTGAAAAAATAAGGATTGAAGGACCGCTGAGCTCATTGGCCGGACAGTGCCCGTGCCATCGCAATAGCCCTTTTCAGGCTTGACGCATCGGCTCGGCCAGTACCAGCAATATCAAACGCTGTTCCGTGGTCTGGACTGGTGCGCACCAAGGGCAGCCCCAAGGTAACGTTGATGCCATGCTCAACTCCCAGGTATTTCACCGGAATTAGCGCCTGATCGTGGTACATCGCCACCACCACATCAAACTCGCCTGCCCGGTCGGGCCTGGATCGCGCCCGCATGAACACCGTATCCGGCGCATGTGGTCCGCTGACCGTCATTCCCTCAACCCTGGCCAGGTTGATGGCCGGGACGATGACATCAATTTCCTCGCGCCCAAACAACCCCCCCTCACCCGCATGCGGATTGAGTCCCGCCACGGCGATCCGAGGTTGTCGCCCCAGCATGGTCTGAAGTGCCGCGTTGGCAATTCGCAAGGTCTGCAACACATGGTCGATCGTTACCGCCTCAATCGCTTCGCGCAGGGACATATGAATACTGACCAGCACTGTGCGCAATTCATCATTGGCCAACATCATGCGAACCGGCATTTCCGATACCGAAACGCCTAGATGGTCGGCAGCCTCAGCTTGCAATAGTTCGGTGTGGCCTGGAAAACGGTCATAGGGTGAACCCGCAGCCGACAAGGCCTCCTTGTGCAAAGGGGCCGTAACCAATGCAGCGATTTCGCCGTGCAAGGCAGCGTTGGCAGCCCAGACCACGCACTGGCCCGCGGCTTGCCCCGCTTGCGCACTGATACGGCCAAATGGCGCGGGTTCACAGGGCTCGCACACATTCATGAGAGGCAGGCACCCGGGCGGGACCTCCATTGCTTCCGACACTCGCTCAAGGATTGCCAGCGGCATCTCCGGCAGGCCCGGGCCGGACAAGAGCTTTGCAGCCCGTCGCAAAACCGACTCGGCGCCAACAATAAAACAGCCTCGGGTCAGTTGGGGGTCCTCGCGGAATGCCTTGACAATGATTTCCGGCCCGATGCCAGCGGCGTCGCCCTGCGTGATGGCAATCGGTCGAGTCATGCCGGATTATCGATATCGATAAATTCGTGTTCCAACCCAAACCGTGCGGCCATATGTGCCGCCACAGCGGGTGCCCCGAAGCGTTCGCTGGCATGATGACCGCAGGCAATGTAGGCAACCCCGCACTCGCGAGCATAATGCGCCTGCGGTTCGGAGATTTCGCCTGTCAAAAAGGCGTCTGCGCCAACTGCAATTGCAGATTCGAAATAGGATTGGGCGCCACCCGTGCACCAGGCTATGCGCCGCAATGGCCGTTTCATGTCGTGTGCAGCCACCGACAAAGCTGTTCGCCCAAGCCGAGCCGTCACATAATCAGCCAGTTGAGCTGCATTGTCAAAAGCCGCACCATCCTGACGCTCACCAAGAAAGCCCAGATTCTGCTCGCCAAATCGACTCAGGGTTCTTAACGCCAGCCGGGCAGCCAGTTGCGCGTTGTTTCCAAATTGGGGATGGCCGTCCAGGGGTAAGTGGTAGGCAATCAGGTTCACATCATTGGCCAGCAGCAATCCAAGCCGCTGCCTCAACCAGCCCGTCACCCGGCCATCCTGCCCGCGCCAGAACAAGCCATGGTGAACAAAAATCGTGTCAGCCTCAGCCGCTATGGCGGCCTCGATCAGTGCCCTGCTGGCAGTGACGCCTGAGACGATTTTTCTAAGCTGCGGTCGCCCCTCGACCTGCAGCCCGTTAGGGCCGTAGTCACGATAAAGCCCGGGCTCGAGCAGTTCATCCAAAGCCGAAATCAGTTGATGTCGATCGATCATGCCACTCATTGTCCTTCAGCTCTGGGTGAATTCTTGGAGTCAGCCTCTGGCTCGGCTTGGATCTTAAAACTGCAGTCACACCCGACCCCAGCCGCGATCCAACGAACTGCGCGCCAATCCAGCAGCGCACTCCATAGCGGCAAAGTCCAGTTCAGCCATCGCGGCAAGGCCTGCTGCAACACTTCCTTTTGGGCCACCAGCACCCCGCAGCGGTAACTCTGGAGCATTTCATCCCATCTCAGCGCTTCACAGGCGCCCCTGCGGCGACCCGAGATGACGATGCCGACCGGGCAGGGTTCGCTGAGACAGCATACACCGCATCCATTGCAAGGGGCGCCCCATTCAGGTTTGGCGGGCGCCTTGGCATGAATACTGATTAGCGAGATTGATTTCACCTGGCCGGACCCTACAATTTCGTCATGAACCGAATTTGGCTTTTATTTTCCCAGTCTGTCACCGTTTTATTGGCAGTGTATTTTGTCGTATTGACGCTCAAACCAGCTTGGCTGGGGCGCGCCAGTGGTTCGATCACCGTGCTGGAAGCCCCAGTGAACAAATCGACGACCGAGCCTCCTCCCCTGGCAAGCTTTCGTACTGCGGCCCAGAAGGCCTCGGCGGCCGTTGTCAGCATCAATACCAGCAAGGCGGCCCGTCGCAACCCAAACAGCAATGACCCCTGGTTTCGATTCTTTTTTGGCGATGGTACTGAACAGCCGCAGGTCGGCTTGGGAAGCGGCGTTATCGTCAGCGCCAATGGGTTGATTCTGACCAACTACCATGTGATCGAGGGCGCCGATGAAATTGAAGTGGTTCTCAATGACAACCGGCGGACCAGAGCCAAGCTGATCGGCAGCGATCCCGAGACCGATCTGGCCTTGCTTCAAATTGGCTTGGACAAACTGCCAGCCATCGTTCTTGGGCAAACCGACAAACTGCAGGTGGGTGACCCTGTGTTGGCGATCGGCAATCCCTTTGGCGTGGGCCAAACCGTGACCAGTGGCATTGTCAGCGCTCTGGGCCGTAGCCAACTGGGGATCAACACCTTTGAAAACTTCATCCAAACCGATGCTGCCATCAACCCAGGCAACTCAGGAGGGGCACTGGTAGACACCGACGGCAATCTGCAAGGCATCAACACCGCCATCTACTCCCGTTCTGGCGGCAACATGGGCATAGGTTTTGCCATACCAATTTCCACGGCTCGGCAAGTCATGGAAAGTCTGGTCAAAGATGGCCGGGTCACGCGTGGCTGGATTGGGGTGGAGCCCAACAACCTCACGCCCGAGTTGATGCAAACATTTGGTATCAAGACCGAGCGTGGAGTACTCATTACCGGGGTTCTCAACAACGGTCCTGCGGCATTGGCGGGTCTGCGCCCGGGCGACGTGATCACTGCCATTGAGGGCCAGCCAGTAGGGGCCGTGACAGAATTACTCGCAAAAGTGGCAGCCCTGCCACCGGGCAAGTCAGCCCGCTTTGAAGTGCTGCGGGAAAGCCGGGGGACATCTCTGGACATTGTTCCAGGCGTCAGACCACGGCCCAGGCGCCCTGCGCAGTAGCCTGCTGCAGACTGACCCCTGAACCCTTACGGTGAAGAAGTGGTTTCTTCGTCGCTCTGGGGCATTTGAGTCTGCTTGATGAACAGCTGGGCGGCCCACAAACCAAGCTCGTAGAGCAAACACATGGGTATGGCCAAGGCCAGTTGGGACACCACATCCGGAGGGGTCACGATGGCAGCAATGACAAAGGCCAGAACAATGAAATATCCCCGGAAGTCCTTTAGCTTTTGGATGCCGACCACGCCCATACGCGCCAACACCACAACAACGACTGGCACCTCGAACGCCAACCCAAAGGCAAGGAACATGGTCAATACAAAGCTCAGGTAGGCCTCAATGTCAGGCGCCGCCGTAATACTCTTCGGTGCAAAGCTTTGAATAAATGAAAAGACCTGGCCAAAAACAAAAAAGTAGCAGAAGGCCACCCCGACAAAAAACAGCACCGTGCTGGAGATCACCAGAGGCAATACCAGTTTTTTTTCATTGCTGTACAGGCCGGGCGCTACGAAAGCCCATGCCTGGTGAAGAATCACCGGCAAGGCCAGCAGGAAGGACGCCATGAGCAAAATTTTCAGAGGCACCATAAAAGGGGAGATCACAGAGGTCGCGATCAGGGTTGCCCCCTTGGGAAGGTGCGCCACCAGGGGTGCCGCCAGCAGGTCGTAGAGGGCGCCCGGGCCAGGATAAAGAGCCAGCAGGGCCGCCATCACCCCCATGGCGGCCAAGGCTTTAAGCAAGCGGTCCCGCAACTCCATCAAATGCTGCACAAAGGGCTGCTCGGTGCCTGCGAGTTCGTCTTCTTTGGATTGAGGATCTGCCATGCGATGTTTGTCCGGCCGCAGGTCAGTGCCTGGGCGACCAGCTGAAATCAGTTAATTTTTTGGGGCCTGAAACGCGCCACACGGGCAGCGCCTGAAAGCGCACGTGTACGCACACCCTGACGGGCTTTGTACCAACTAGGGGTCGCCCCACGCTTGAGTCGCCAGTTTTTTTTGGGATGCTGGTATTCGGGATGGCTGATCAAGGGGGTGTCCGTATGAGAATTCGTGTCAAGCCCAGCGGTTGCCTCAGCCCAGCTTTGTTCGAAATCGGCGGTCGTGGTCTGAATCGAGCTCTCAACATCTTTGGCCGCGCCCTCCACAGAATCTTTCATCTTTTTCAGTTCATCAAGCTCCATCGAGCGATTGACTTCAGCCTTCACATCGGACACATAACGCTGCGCCTTGCCCAACAAGGTGCCCATGGTGCGCGCCACACGGGGCAGTTTTTCCGGCCCGATGACAATCAGGGCCACCGCGCCAATCAGCGCCATCTTGGATATCCCGAGGTCGATCATGTCAGCCCCAAAGTCATCAGGACTTGGTCTTGGCTTCGACGTCGATCGTTGTCTTATCGTTGGACGTTGCGACAGTGTTGGTGACCTGAGCAGCGGGAGCGGCTGGTTTTTCCTCACCCGATGTGCCATCCTTCATGCCGTCCTTGAATCCCTTGACTGCGCCGCCAAGATCACTACCGAGGTTTTTGAGCTTCTTGGTGCCAAAAACCATAACCACGATCAGCAGAACAATCAGCCAATGCCAAATAGAAAACGAACCCATAGCTAACTCCTTACGAATCTGATCATTCTAATCCTGATGCCCCAATCCCCAGGTAAAAGCATGAAATCAGCCTTTTTTCCAGGGGCGCGGCCCACCAATCACATGCACATGCAGATGGTGGACTTCCTGGCCACCATCCTCACCGGTATTGCAGACAATCCTGAATCCCCCCTCGGGGTAAGGCCGGCACCCTTCCTGCAGGGCGAGTTTGGGCGCCAAGACCATCATGTGACCCAGCATGTGGGCATGCTCCGGCCCAGCTTGCGCCATGGAGGCGATATGCCGCTTCGGAACCATCAAAAAATGGACGGGCGCCCAAGGCTGGATGTCGTGAAACACAAAGACATGCTCATCCTCATGGATTCTTTTTGACGGGATCTGACCGGCAATGATCTTGCAAAAAATGCAATCCGGGTGATGGTGTGCGCTATCGCTCATGCTGAATTCTCCATAGGTAGGCCCTTGTTCATGTTCACCATGCCACGTACGATTCGATACAGGAACCAGACCGAGATCGCCAGCCAGGCAATCCAGCCCGGCAGAAGAAAGAAAAACCACAGCGGCAACGTCAGCAAGTAGAACAAGGCAGCCAACAGGACTGTCTTGATGCGCCATGAAAAATGGGAGGCATGCCAGCTTTCTTGTGCATCCTCACGCTTGACCAGGTCGATGATGAGCGCCACCACCAGCAAGACAGGGCTGATCTGACCACCGGGCACCAGGGCACCCACCGCCACGATCAGGTGCAAAACATAACTGACCGTCCCGATCGTGGTCAGGGATTGCTGTCTTTCAAGCTCGCTCTGACTCACGACTCTTCACTCTTGCGGGCCTGTGACTTGCGCAATGCCTTTTCTTCAATGCCACTGATGCCTTCACGCCTGGCCAGCTCTGCCAGCACATCGCCCGGCTTGAGGCCATAGTGGGCCAATGCAATCAGGCAATGGAACCAGAGGTCGGCCATTTCATAAACGATCTTGGATCGGTCGGCACCCTGCTCAGCGTCTTTAGCGGCGAGAACAACCTCAGTGGCCTCTTCGCCGATCTTCTTCAAAAAGGCGTCCGGCCCTTTGTGCAGCAGTCGGGCGATATAGCTTTTTTCCGGGTCGCCTCCATGCGCCGGCCGCCTGCTTTCGACCACGGCAGCAAGACGGTTCAGGGTGTCAGCGGAATTGGCTTCTAGGTCAGACATGCTGCTATTCACTTGTAGATGGACTCAGGGTCTTTCAGGACGGGATCAACTGCCCTCCAGTTGCCGTTCTCAAGGACATTGTAAAAACAACTGTGACGGCCGGTATGGCAGGCAATGCCAGGGTCATGACCGGTCTGGGTGACCTGCAGCAAGAGAACATCGTTATCACAGTCCATCCGGATCTCATGAACCGTCTGAACATGACCAGACTCCTCACCCTTGAACCACAGACGGCCACGGGAACGGCTGTAATAGACGGCCCGCTTCAATTCAACCGTCTTTTGCAGGGCCTCACGGTTCATCCAGGCAAACATCAGCACATGATTGCTGCCGACCTCCTGCGCAATGACAGGAACCAAGCCCTGCTTATCCCATTTGATTTCATCAAGCCAATTCATGATTTGATTGTCGCGCGGTTTACTTCCGGCTCAAACTTGGGACTCGATGCGCACTGGAACACCGCACTCAGCCATTCGCTGCTTGGCTTGGGCGATGGTGTACTGCCCGTAATGAAAGATACTGGCCGCCAGAACCGCATCGGCACCACCAATCTTGATGCCATCGACCAGATGATCCAGATTGCCGACACCTCCCGAGGCAATGACCGGCACATTGACCGCATCACTTACAGCGCGAGTCAACTCCAAATCGAAGCCCGATTGGGTGCCATCTCGGTCCATGCTGGTCAGCAATATTTCGCCCGCTCCATACTCAGCCATCTGCCGGGCCCATGCCACAGCATCGAGCCCGGTGTTTTTCCTTCCACCGTGACTGTAGACATCCCAGCCCCTGGCATTGTCAACTCCCGGTGTTTCATGCCTGCGCTTGGCATCGATGGCCACGACAATGCATTGGGAGCCATATTTTGTGGAGGCTTCCTGAATGACGCGGGGATTGGCAATCGCGGCAGAATTGAAACTGGTTTTGTCAGCCCCGGCATTGAGCAGGCGTCGTACATCGTCTACCGTACGCACACCCCCCCCCACAGTCAAGGGGATAAAGACTTGGGCAGCCACCGCCTCAATAATGTGCAAAATCAGATCCCGGTCGTCGCTGGTTGCCGTTATGTCCAGAAAGGTCAGCTCATCGGCACCTTGCTCGTTGTAGCGAGCAGCAATTTCGACCGGATCCCCAGCATCACGCAGTTCAACAAAGTTCACCCCCTTGACAACACGGCCACCGGTGACATCAAGGCAGGGAATGATTCGTTTGGCAAGCATGGGCTGGATTGTAGAGAACCGTCATGTCACAAGACACGAAGACGCTGCCATCCCTGCCAGGTCTGACCTCCCGCCAACGCAATGGACGTCAATACCTGGGCAGCCTCCACGCACAGCATCTGTTTCCAGCCATCGGCGGTCATGTCTGGCAGGCTGGCACATCGCACAGAACCGGGATTCCAGACCACAGTGTGCGCCAGGCTTTGACTTTGCTCGATCTGCAAGCGACGCTCGCCATCAAGAAGTTGCAGTGGCTTGGCTGAAGCCTCAAAGACCCGGTCAAATTCGCCCTCAAAGTAGAGGGTGGATGGACCGTATTCATGACAGTCCCTGACCGCATCCCATACGGGTTGGCCTTCCAATCCCAAGAGTCGGGTGGCGCCAATATCGTCGACCCGCAAATAGGTGTGCAGCGCGCCGGTAAAGGTCAGGGCGGTCGTGCCAGCATTACGCAGGCTCAACTTCAGTTGCAAGGTTGAGGGCTGCAGTTGCACCGTCAGGATCAATTCAAATGCCTGGTCCCAGTAGCTTCGCGTCTCTGGGCTGGTTTCAATCCGCAAACTCAAACAAGTCCATTCATCCTCCAGGTAGGCAAGTTGATGCGTTTGCTGCTGTTGATATGGATGCAGGTACGGGTGCCACCGCAAATTGCGAGCAAAGCCGTGTTTGGGCAGAGGGCCGCGCTGGTTGAATTGGGGGAAACAGATGGGCACACCACCCCGAATTGCACTGTGACCATCAAAGGTGCTTTTCGGACTTAGATAAAGCTGCTCTTGACCGGCACTGACCCAGGACAGCACATGAGCCCCATGCAGAGCGACCAGAACATGATCACCACAAGCGTGCTGCAGTTTCAGGCAAGGCTGGCCCTGAAACAGAAGCTGCTCAACCGTCAGGGCTTCAGGGGTTGATTTCGTCAGCACGGATCTGCGCAGACTCGAAATCGAGGTCGCCAGTGTAGATGGCTCGCCCACAAATCACACCCTCGACCCCCTCATCCTCCACCTCGCAGAGGGCTTCGATATCCTCGATACCCTTGAGGCCCCCAGAAGCTATGACCGGGATGCTCAGAGCTTGCGCCAATTTGACGGTCGCCTCGATATTGATGCCGGCAAGCATGCCGTCACGGCCAATGTCGGTGTAGATAATGGATTCAACGCCATAGTCTTCAAATTTCTTGCCAAGGTCAACCACATCATGCTTGGTCAGCTTGCTCCAACCGTCGGTGGCGACCTTGCCATCCTTGGCATCGAGTCCGACGATGATATGTCCGCCAAAGGCAGTACAGGCATCCTGCAGGAAACCCGGGTTCTTGACCGCCGCCGTCCCGATGATGACGTAGCGCAGGCCGGCATCTAGGTACCGCTCAATAGTGTCCAGGTCGCGAATACCCCCGCCAAGTTGAACGTCCACTTCGCTGCCAACTTCCTTGAGGATGGCGCGGATAGCCTGTTCGTTCTTGGGTTGCCCGGCAAATGCGCCGTTGAGGTCAACCAAATGCAAGCGGCGAGCTCCTTTCTTGACCCATGACCGGGCCATGACGGCTGGGTTTTCGCCAAAGACAGTGGTTTGATCCATATCGCCTTGCTTGAGGCGAACACATTGGCCGTCTTTCAGATCAATGGCAGGAATGAGCAACATGATGCAGGTGAAAAGAGTTTGTGCCGTTCAACGGCGGGCAAGGATAGACGCAAGTCAGGGATTCCAATGGAGGAAATTGCGATAAAGGGCCAAGCCGTGGGCAGCACTTTTTTCCGGGTGAAATTGTGTGGCGAAAATATTATCCCGTGCAACTGCGGATGTGAAGCGGCCGCCATACTCCGTCTCGCCCACGCTGTGGCGCATATCAGACGGTTGAGCATAAAAACTGTGCACAAAATAAAACCAGCTGCCGTCGGGCACCTCTCCCCAGACGGGGTGTCGCCCAAGTCCATGATTGACTTGCCAGACCTGATTCCAACCCATCTGCGGGACTTTATAGCGGCTGCCATCGGGCTGCAACTGGCCAGCCAGATCAAATCGTGTGACTTCACCCGGGATCAGTCCCAACGCAGGGGTGTCGCCCTCGGCACTGTGGTCAAGCATCATCTGCATACCGATACAGACCCCAAACAGGGGCTTGCTCAAGGCCGCTTCCATCACAGCCTCTTTCAGACCCGATTCACGCAATTCACGCATGCAATCTGGCATGGCCCCCTGTCCGGGCAAAACCAGCCTGTCGCAGGCCAACACTTGCTCAGGCTCGGAGGTGATGATCACCTGCCAATCCGTGCCCCGGGCAGCCGCCTTCACCGCCTGCGAAACCGATCGCAAATTACCCATGCCATAGTCAACCACGGCCAAAGTTTTAGCACCCACCAGTGACATATCGCTCAGAGAGAACCTTTGGTCGAGGGGATGGCCGCTGGTGCCCGAGGATCGATTTCTAATGCAGCCCGCAGTGCACGGCCAAAGGCCTTGAACACAGTTTCGGCCTGATGGTGCGCATTTTCACCGCGCAGGTTGTCGATATGCAGGGTGACGAATGCATGATTGACAAAACCCTGAAAAAACTCAAAGGCCAACTGACTGTCAAAAGTGCCAATCATGCCGCTCTTGAAAGGCACATGCATGACCAATCCGGGGCGCCCAGAAAAATCGATCACCACCCGCGAGAGCGCCTCATCCAGTGGCACATAGGCATGGCCATACCGTCGGATGCCCTTTCGCTCACCAACCGCCTTGGTCAAGGCTTGTCCGAACGTTATACCGACGTCCTCCACAGTGTGATGTCCATCGATGTGCAAATCACCCTGCGCCTGAACCTCCAGGTCAATCAGGCCATGGCGGGCAATCTGATCCAGCATATGGTCAAAAAAGCCAATGCCAGTGCCCAGCCGAACCTGGCCGGTGCCATCCAGATTGAGTTTGACCGTAATCTTTGTTTCGGCGGTATTGCGGGTAACTTCTGCGGTACGTGGTGTGCTCATAGCGACTCTCTCAGCGCGTCCAGCATGCGCTTATTTTCCTGTTGAGTGCCCACTGTCAGACGCAGGCAGTTGGCCAACAAGGGGTGCAGGCCAGACACATTTTTGACAAGGACACCGCGCGACTTCATGCCCTCAAAAGTGCGAGCCGCGTCGGGAACTCGTATGAGAATCATGTTGGCTTCACTATTCCAGGCGCGCACCTTAGGCAGGGCAGCCAGTGCGACCAAAATGGTAGCACGCTGGGCCTTGATCTCAGTGGCCTGGGCCGCAAATATAGCCGCATGCTCCAGGGCAAAGAGGGCGCACTCATAGTTGAGCACACTGACGTTGTAAGGGGGTCTCACCTTGTCGATCTCTTCGATCAATGCCCGTGGGCCCATCATGTAGCCAACGCGCACACCAGCCAGGCCAAATTTCGACAGGGTCCGCATCAGCAAGACATTGCCAAAGGCTTGCGGCGCGGCGCGCAATTTTGTCAACCAGCTGCGCGCGGCAAAGGGTTGATAGGCTTCATCCATAACCACCAGACCGCCTTGCTTGTCCACCTCGGCAATGATGCGTTCAATCACGGCATCGTCCCACAGGTTGGCCGTTGGATTGTTGGGGTAGGCCAGAAAGGTAATACTGGGCCGGTGTTGTCTGATCGCCGACAACATGGCGGACTCATCCAACTCGAAGTCAGCCGTCAAGGGAACCCCATGAAATGGCAGGCCCTGCAGCTGGGCACTCATGGCATACATCACAAATCCCGGCACAGGGGCCAGAACCGATGCTCCGGGTACCTTGCAGGCCATGGCCACCAAGGAAATCAGCTCGTCTGAGCCATTGCCAAGCATCAGCTTATAGCCGGCTGGCATACCGTCCTGCTCGGCCAGGGCATCACGCAAATCGTTCACCCGGGCATCCGGATAGCGGTTCAGGTCAAGATGCCCCAAGCGCTGCCCCAGCTTGTCTTGTAGGTCTGGCGGCAACCCGAACGGGTTTTCCATGGCGTCAAGCTTGACCAGTCCGGCTGATGGCTGTACGGCATAGGCGTGCATGCTTTGCACATCCTGACGAATCAGTTTTTTCAATTTCTGCGGCAAATCAGTCATGCCAATACCCTGATCGGTCAGTACAACCCGCAGATTGACAAAGCGAGATTTGATAAATCATGACTTGCTAACGTCCTGCAGACGCATCTCGGCGGCGCGGGCGTGGGCCTGCAAGCCCTCACCGTGCGCCAGGACGGAGGCAATTTTGCCCAGCGTCTGGGCGCCCAGTTCGCTGACTTCGATCAGGCTGCTGCGCTTCTGAAAATCATAGACACCCAACGGGGAGGAAAAGCGAGCCGTACCACTGGTGGGCAGCACATGGTTGGGGCCCGCACAATAGTCCCCCAGGGACTCACTGGTCCAGGCACCTAGAAAAATGGCGCCGGCATGCCTGAGCAGCGGCTCCCATTGGTGCGGGTTGCCGCTGGAGACTTCCAGGTGCTCCGGGGCGATGCGGTTGGAAATGGCGCAAGCTTCTTGCATGTCACGCGTCTGGATCAAAGCCCCCCGGTCATTCAAGGACTTGGCAATGATCTCGCGCCTGGGCATGAGCGGTAACAATTGGTCCATCTCACGCTGAACTTGATCGAGGTAGGCGCCATCTGGGCAAAGCAGAATGCTTTGCGCCAGTTCATCATGCTCGGCTTGCGAAAACAGATCCATGGCTACCCATTGGGCTGGCGTGGTCCCATCGGCCAGCACCAGAATTTCACTGGGGCCTGCAATCATGTCGATGCCCACTCGCCCAAACACCCGCCGCTTGGCGCTGGCGACATAGGCGTTACCAGGGCCAGTGATCTTGTCCACCGCGGGCACGCTGCCAGTCCCATAGGCCAGCGCCGCCACAGCCTGGGCGCCACCAATGGTGTAAGCACGCGACACACCTGCAACAAAGGCTGCTGCCAAAACCAGCTGATTTTTTTCCCCTTTGGGCGTGGGTACGACCATGATGATTTCACCCACGCCGGCGACATGGGCTGGGATCGCATTCATCAGCACGGACGAGGGGTAGGCAGCTTTGCCACCCGGCACATAAATACCAACCCGGTCCAATGGTGTCACCTTCTGCCCAAGCAAGGTGCCATCGGCATCATGGTAGCTCCAGCTCTCACCACTGGCACGCTTTTGTGCCTCATGGTAGCTACGCACCCGAAGCGCGGCTGCCTGCAAGGCCTCGCGTTGCGTTACTGGCAGAGCGTCGAAGGCCGCTTTGAGTTCGGCCTGACTCAGCTCCAACTGGCTGACCGTCGTGGCCTGCAAGCCATCAAAGCGAGCCGTGTAATCAAGGACAGCGGCATCGCCACGCTGGCGGACATCGGCCAGAATGTCTGCGACCCGGCTTTCAATCGCCGCATCGGTCTCGCCAGACCAGTGCAGGCGTTGCCGAAAGCGATCCTCGAAATCCTTGTCCAGCGTTGACAGGCGCAAGGGGCGTGCAGACTGGCTCATGCCTGCTCCAAGGCCCCGGCAAATGCATCAATGATCCGTCGCAAAGGAACTTGCTTGAGCTTGAGAGAGGCCTGATTGACCACGAGTCGGGACGAGATGTCCATGATGTGCTCAACCTCAACCAAATGATTGGCTTTGAGTGTGTTGCCTGTTGAAACCAAATCCACAATGGCATCCGCCAGCCCGGTCAGAGGAGCCAGTTCCATGCTGCCGTAGAGTTTGATCAGATCAACATGAACACCCTTGGTGGCAAAAAATTCTCTGGCAATGCCCACATACTTGGTGGCCACACTCAGTCGTGAGCCCTGGCGCACAGCAGCCGCATAGTCAAAACCCTCGCGCACTGCGACGCTGATCCTGCACTTGGCAATTTGCAGATCTAGCGGCTGATACAGGCCATCGCCACCATGTTCAAGCAAGGTATCCAGCCCGGTGATGCCCAGATCGGCACCCCCATACTGCACATAGGTCGGCACATCAGTGGCGCGAACCAGCACCACCCTCACATCAGGCTGGTTGGTGGCGAGAATGAGTTTTCGGGTTTTCTCCGGATCGTCGAGCACTTGAATGCCAGCCGCCTTCAGCAGTGGCAAGGTTTCCTCAAAGATTCGTCCTTTGGACAGGGCAAGGGTGATCATCAGCGAGATTTTCTCATGGGCAGCAAATCAAACCGAAATGGATCGGATCGGATGAAGGGAAAACACTGAAAACATGCCGGCAAGCAAATGCTTCGGGTTAGGAGCTTATTTCACGCGCTCGATCGCTGCTCCCAGTTTGGCCAGCTTGGCTTCCATCCGGTCATAACCGCGGTCGAGGTGATAAATACGGTCCACCTGCGTCTCGCCATCGGCAACCAGGCCGGCGATCACCAGGCTGGCGGATGCCCGCAGATCGGTGGCCATTACGGTTGCCCCCGACAGCTGAGGCACACCTTCCACCACGGCCATATTGCCTTCAATCTGAATTTTGGCGCCAAGACGAACCAGCTCGTTGACATGCATGAAACGGTTCTCAAAAATAGTCTCGGAGATCTTGGCCGTACCTTGAGCGATGCAATTGATCGCCATGAATTGAGCCTGCATGTCCGTTGGGAAGCCCGGGTATTCTGTGGTTCGAAAACTCTGGGCCAGTAGTTGGCCATTGGACTGGATACGAATACCGTCATCCCTGGCAGTAACATTCGCGCCAGCCGCAACCAGTTTTTCGATGACCGCGTCGAGATGGTCAGCGCGCCCATGCCGCAAAAACACATCCCCCCCAGTCGCAGCGACCGCGCAAAGAAAGGTGCCCGTTTCAATGCGGTCGGCTACGACCTGATGGGTGCAGCCCTTCAGAGCAGGCACGCCCTGGATGTGAATACGACTGGTGCCATGACCCTCGATCCGCGCCCCCATGCTGATGAGCATTTCGGCCAGGTCAGGAATCTCCGGTTCCTGGGCTGCATTTTCCAGAACGGTTTCACCCTCAGCCAGGCAAGCTGCCATCAGGAGGTTTTCAGTGCCTGTGACGGTCACCATGTCAGTGGTAATTCGGGCTCCCTTCAGCCGGGTTCTTGCGGGGGGCAGGGAGGCAAGCATGTACCCATGCTCGACTGAAATTTGGGCGCCCATGGCCTGCAAACCCTTGATGTGCTGATCCACCGGACGCGAACCGATTGCACACCCTCCGGGTAGGGAGACCCGGGCCAGGCCGAACCGCGCCAAGAGGGGGCCGAGCGCCAGAACCGAGGCCCGCATGGTCTTGACCAACTCATAGGGCGCCTCGGGCTTGTCCAGTTGGGCGGCATTCAGACGCACTGTGCCATCCTGGCCCTGCTCAACGCTGACCCCCATATTTCGAATCAACTTGAGCATGGTGGCCACATCCTGCAGTCGCGGCACATTCTGCAGTGTGACCTCCTGGGAACTGAGCAAGGCAGCACACAACTCAGGCAATGCGGCATTCTTGGCGCCGGAAATTTGCACCTCGCCGTGCAACTCAACCCCACCCCGAATGCGTAATTTATCCATGGCCACTCACTGCAATTCGGCCCACTCGGCGGGGGTGTAGGTTTTCATGGACAAGGCATGCACCTCGTCGGTCTGCATCCTGCCCCCCAGCGTGGCATAGACGAGTTGGTGACGCTGGATGGCACGCTTACCCAAAAACTCGGCAGAGACGATCGTCGCATACCAATGACGGCCGTCGCCGGTGAGTTCAACCTGCTCACAATTCAGACCGGAGGTGATCAGGGACTTGAGTTCGTCTGCAGTCATGCTATTTGTTCTTACCCTCTGATCTTGTAACCAATGCGAAGCAGATGAACGGCCAGTCCCGCCACCGCCAGCAACGCGCTGCCCACGATGAAAAGGCTCAGCCATGGTGATGTATCACTGACGCCGAAGAAGCCATAGCGGAACCCGTCGATCATGTAGAAGAAAGGGTTGAGATGACTGATCTGCTGCCAAAACGTTGGCAGGGAATGGATTGAATAAAACACACCGCTCAAAAATGTCATAGGCATGATGATGAAGTTCTGAAAAGCGGCGAGCTGATCGAATTTCTCCGCCCACAAGCCAGCGATCAGCCCAAGGGTGCCTAGCAAGGCGGCCCCCATCAGGGCAAACACGAGAACCCACAAGGGGGCGGCAAAATGGGGTTCCACAAAAAAGACCGTTGCCAGGTAGACGCCCCCTCCTACCAAAAGTCCACGCATCAGCGAGGAGCCCACATAAGCAAAAAACCAGGCCCAATGGGACAGCGGCGTCAGAAGCAAAAACACCAGATTACCCATGATTTTGCTCTGAATCATGGAAGAGGAACTGTTGGCAAATGCATTCTGCAGCACGCTCATCATGACCAGACCAGGGATCAGAAAAGCGGTATAGCTGATGCGGTCATACACCTTGACATGATCTTCCAGTACATGACCAAAAATCAGCAGGTAAAGAATTGCTGTCAGGACTGGGGCGGCGATGGTTTGAAAGCTAACCTTCCAAAAGCGCAGCACCTCCTTGTAGAGCAGGGTTTTCCAGCCGGTCATTGAGCTGACTCCCGCCAACTATTTCCCGCCTGTGAAGAGGATGTCTTGCCGGCCATGACCTCTAGAAATACGTCTTCCAGATCAGCTTTGGTGATTTCAACATCTTCAACCTGGAGACCGGCTTCACGCACAGCCGAAAGGTAGCCTTCGATCTCGCGGGCGTCATGCGCTGAAAACTGGGCAATACGACCCGTGACCCGAGCCCGTGAAGCCAGATCTGCCGGCAATTCGCCGTCAAGTTTGAGTCGCAACACATGGCTTGAGGCGGCCTTGAGCAAATCGCTGGTTCGCTCCAGCGCAACCACGCGCCCGGCCTTGAGCATGGCAACGCGCCCACACAGGGCTTCAGCTTCTTCCAGGTAGTGAGTGGTCAGCAATACGGTATGACCCGACTTGTTGAGACGCGCGATAAATTGCCACAGCGTCTGCCGTAACTCGACATCCACCCCTGCTGTAGGTTCATCCAGCACAATGACCGGCGGTTTGTGTACCAGTGCTTGTGCCACCAGAACCCGCCGCTTCATGCCGCCGGAAAGTTGGCGCATATTGGCATCGGCTTTGTCTGCCAGGCCCAAGCTGTGCAGGAGCTCATCTATCCAGGCGTCATTGCCCTTGCAGCCGAAGTAGCCCGACTGGATTCGCAGGGCCTCTCGAACATTGAAAAATGGATCAAACACCAGCTCCTGAGGCACGACTCCCAGAAGTTGCCGGGCCCTGGCGTAGTCAGCCTGGACATCATGACCGTGTACGCTGACTTTACCGGCACTGGCCCGCAAGAGTCCGGCCAGAATGCTGATCAGGGTGGTCTTGCCAGCGCCGTTGGGCCCCAGCAGACCAAAAAACTCTCCTTGCTCAATGGTCAGATTGACATCGTCCAAAGCCTTGAGCACGGTGCCTGTCCCGGCTAAACCTCGGCGTGAAGAGTAGGTTTTTGAAACAGAACTGAAAGTAATGGCAGCAGGCATGAGAGCCGTGATTTTAACGGTCGGCTAAGCGAGTCTGGTCAGGCTGGCGGCAAGAGGTCGGCAACCCCGTAGAGCACTGCCAGATCAGCCAGTTGACCACGCAGACCATGGAGCCGCAAAGACTTGCCCTGCCGCTCACAGGTTCGACGAAACTCGAGCAGGACTGACAAGGCGGAGGAGTCGAATCGTTGCAGGGATGAAGCATCCAGTTCCACCTGCGAGTCAGTTTGCTCGCCCAGAGATTGCTGCAACTTTTGCAGGCAGGCTCGGGCTTGCCGATGGGTCAGTTCCGCAGGAAGCTCCAACATGACTCAGGTTTTCTTGGCGTTGGCCTTGTTGCGCTCAACCAGACTGGCGATCAGCCCATCTATACCCTTGACTGAAATTTCCTGGGCAAACTGGCTGCGGTAGGTTTCGACCAGCCAGACTCCCAGCACATTAAGGTTGTAGATCATCCAACCCGTCCCTTGGCCTGGTGTTTTCTCCAGACGATATTCCAGCTGTACCGGATCACCCCGGCCCTTGATTTCGCTGCGCACCAGGACCTCGCGGTCGGTCGCAGCAGCTCTCAGGGGCTTGATCGCCACACTCAATTCGCTGACCTGGTTGATGGCGCCTGCGTAAGTTCGCACCAGAAGGGTTTTGAATTCTTCCTGCAGACGCCGTCGCTGCTCGGGGCTTGCCTGTCGCCAACCCGGGCCAACGGCTGAAGCCGTCATACGCTGGAAATTGACATTGGGCATGATTTTCGAATCAACCAATGCAATGATTCTGGTGAGGTCACCATTTTGCAGCGCCGGATCAGCACGGATAGCTTGCAGCACCTCGTTGGACAGGCGCAGGACCATCGCGTCAGGTGCCTCGTCGGCAGCCTGGGCATTGCCCAGGGCCAAACAAGCCAGGCTGCCCATCAGCAATGACAAAAGCTGGTTTACTAATCGACGCAACACGCTCGTAACTCCAGAAGTGATTTCAAGCCAGGTAACGCCTGACTCGCATAAAAAGTGCACCGGATGCGCCCGTATTATCGGGCTTACTTACCTTCAGTGCCAAAGCTCTCAGGTTGAGGCTCTTCTGGCGGGTTGCCATCAAATACCTGGTTTCTGCGACGTTGCAGGTAGGCGTCCCGCACAAATGTGTATTTATCCAGCGCCGCCTCCTCCATCAACTGGCCCAGGCTCAACAATTTGGCCCGTTTATCTACCAGCCTCAGAGCCGATAAGGAATTGCGTAGGGCGATATCGTCTTGTTGAACCACAAGATCGCCACGCCACTCAACCGGCAAGGCCACGGTATCGCGCAGGGTGGAGGGACCCAGGAGGGGCAGAACGACGTAGGGGCCAGTACCGACCCCCCAATAGCCCAGCGTCTGACCAAAATCTTCGCTATAGCGTTCAATCCCCATCTCGGTAGCCACATCCAATATTCCGGCCAGCCCGATGGTGGTATTGACAGCCACCCGCATGAAGCTGCTTGCCGTCCCCTCGCCCTTGAGTTGCAACAGGTTGTTGACCACTGACCAGGCATCTTCAAGATTGCCAAAAAAATTGCCGACCCCCCGCCGCACCAGATTGGGGACCAGGTTGCGATAGGTGGTGGCAACGGGCTTGAGAACCGACTTGTCAAGCGCGTCGTTGAAGTCAAACATGGTGCGGTTGAAAGGCTCCAGCGGGTCCACCGGATTGGCGTGGGGGCCACTGGCACACCCACCCAGGACCAAGGCCAGTGTTACAGCCAGCATGCCCAGGCCGACCCGCCTGGCAAGGCTGGCCACCCATGCTGAGAAGAGTCCTGGTAAGCGGGCCGATCCAGACATTATTTGTTGGCCCCTCCCGAACCACCCTCGGCGGCCTTGCTGTAGAGAAACTGCCCGATCAAATTCTCCAGCACGACGGCGGATTGGGTCGCCGTGACCACATCCCCATCGACCAGGTTTTTGTCGTCGGCACCGGCCTCGATCCCGACGTACTGGTCTCCCAGCAAGCCGCTGGTCAGTATCTTGAGCGAGCTGTCCTTGGGAAAACTGTAGCGCTTCTCCAGCGCCAGCAATACTCTGGCCTGAAAGGTCTTGTCATCAAAGGTAATCGATTCAACCCGCCCGACCACCACACCGCCGCTGCGAACCGCTGATTTGGGCTTGAGGCCGCCAATATTTACGAATTTGGCCTCAACCTGGTAAGTGGGCTGAAAACTCAGGTTGAGAAGATTGGCTGCCTGCAGCGCCAGAAAAAGAATGGCGGCAGCACCGACCAGCACAAACAGACCGACCC
>Ga0075458_10000070_pt1 | contig 32511 bp, 33 predicted proteins | sample DEB3_08_DNA_FD_77576 | JGI IMG/M metagenome (GOLD analysis project Ga0075458, IMG submission 77576) | Aqueous microbial communities from the Delaware River and Bay under freshwater to marine salinity gradient to study organic matter... | ecosystem: Environmental > Aquatic > Marine > Coastal ... | reverse complement strand
CGGGTGACGAGTATCTATTTGCAGCACATTGACAAGAAGCGAGCTGGGGCAAAAGCAGGGTCGCGCCTCGATGATCGCTACAAGGATGTCTAATCCCCCGGTGCGACCGCTGGCACAGTTACTGTCGATTTGCTGAGCCGCCCCTTAAGCCGCAAGAATGGGCGCTCGATGACGACGTACCCCGCCCCCGCGATGACGAGCGTCAGCGCAACCACGCGCAGCACGAGCGCGAGGTCCGCGTAGACCGCACCCTGTGAGGCAATGTAGATTGCCAGTGGATGCCACATGTACACGCCATAGCTGAGACTGCCCAACGCCCGCGTACTGCGTATGTCAACCTGCACGAGACGCGGGTTACACGCCAGATTGAGGATGAGCACGGCCATGAGCGCCGCGAACGGCGCATCATAAGCAGGTGCATAAGCGGGTGGCGTGAACACGAGCGCCGCCAGCACGCCAGCCGCGATCACACGGACAGCGAACGGACGCATGAGCACGCTGGCCCACTGTGGACGCTCGAACGCGCACCACGCCGCCAGCCCGCCAAGCGCCATCGCTTCGAAGCGATTCCACGTCAAAAACAGTTGCAGCGGCGTCCCCGATTGCACTACCGCGGTCAGCACGAGCTTGACGACAATGAAGCCAATGAGCAGATATGGGAGGGAGTGCTTGTGCCGCGCAACGAGCGGATAGATACCGTAAAACTGTTCCTCAGCCCCAATGCTCCACAGATGTCCTAATAGAAGCGATGGCAAGCCGCCGAGCGCCCGCGAAACGTTCGGCAGCATGACGAGGTAAAGCAGGATTTCCCACCCGTACCACGCTTGACCGACGAGGTACACCGCGCCGATCACTGCAAAGTACAGAGGCCAGATGCGCAGCGCTCGCCGCAACCAGAACGCCTTCACGTTGACCGCGCCCCGCTTGCGGTGTTCAGCCAACAGGAGCGCCGTGATCAGGAAGCCCGACAACGTGAAGAACAGCGTGACCGCATCCTGTGAGCCGAGTAACACCGCGTCGAGCAGCGGCATGTGTACCGGAGTAACGCCCCACGTCGCCGCGAAATCGGGGACATGAGCGATCAGCACACACACCGCCGCGTAGAAGCGCAGCCAATCGAGATTCGGATAATAGCGCATGGCAACCTCTGAGGAGATAGCGATGCCCTATGCTACCCCGGTTAACGTATGGCTTTCGTAAACATCACGTCCGCCACACTTGATCCGGATGCCTCTTGAGCGTAGGCGAGGTATAAGTTACCCTCGGCATCCTGCGCGAATTGCCCGTAGACCATCTGTGTATCGGTGAAGTTGGGCGATTCCGCGAACACGTTGCCCACCTGCCAGATTGAGCCGTCTTTTGTGTACGCAATCGCGCATGGGTTCGTCGCGATGTTCGTCCAGCGGATCGGCGCGATGATTTCACCTGTTGCCAGCGCGAGCGGCATCATGCGCCCGCTGGCTAACCCGATCACGGTAGACCGCGCGCTCCACGTCGCGCCGTCGTTGCTGCTCGTGGCGATGCGGAGTTCGGTCAAGCCTTCCTCACGCGCGAAACAGTAGAGCGTGCTGCCAATGGTGACGAACCCCGGTTCAGCATAGGTTTTGTTGTCCGTGACACCCGGCATGATCGTCACCTGACTACCCCACGTCGCGCCGTCATCCGTCGAGCGCAGCAATCCCGCGCTCCACTTGCCCGCGTCGCCGCTGTTTTGTCCGTAGAACGGGAACAGGAGATCGCCGTTGCCGAGTTCGTAGATTGCGCCGCCTTCGGCTGCAAACCCGGTGAGCGACGGGTTGAGCGCGTTGACACTGCCCCACGTCGCGCCATTGTCAGACGATTCAAAGTAACCGATCCCGTCCACAACGCCCGCGCCGCTCACGCGCTTACCGACCGAGAGCAGGATGCGCCCGTCCGTGAGCGTGGTTAAACCGCCCACCGCCCAAAAGTCTGTACCGCCGCCGTCCGTGGCATAGTCGAAAATCGTTTGTTCGCTCCCCCATGTCGCGCCCTTATCGGAGGACGTGCGGACAATCAACTCACCGTCAAAGGCGGTATGTGTGGTGGACTTGTTGTAAGCCATGACAAGATCGCCGTTTGTCGCCACACACAGCGCGGGGAACGCGTTATGATCTGCGCCGCTCGCGTCGTGCTGTACCACCGTCTCAGCATCGAACCAGTGGAGTTCTTCCACGTCGTAGGTTTCCGCCGCGTACTCTTGCAGTTTGTGATAGTCGGCGTCGGATAACGCGCTGCTCGTGATCGCGAGGAAGGCGATGTCACCATTGAAGAATGAGCCGCTTCCGGTCGTTGACCCAATGTGCAGATAGCTGGTCGGGTTCGAGGATGAAGCTGTACCGCTTTTCGTCGCCGTCGCGTTCGCGCCGAACATGCCATCGTTATCCGCGCGGAGGTTCGCACTCCCTAGTGCTCCATCATACCGCGCCGCGCTAACATGCCACGTACCGCTGCGCACGCCCTGACGCCCGGTCACAACTTGTCCGTGCGCAGGCGCAGCTCCTTTGACAATCGCAAAGACCATCGTATCGAGGCGCGGCACAGAGTTGCGATCGTCATAAAAATAGCTCATGCCGACGTTTGCAGTCGCCGCGCCGTTGCAGGTATCCAAGATCACCCCGGCGGCGTTCGGGTCGGTGCTGGTGGTCTTGTACACGCACACAATACTGTAGCCGCTGCCGTCGTGCAGGAATTTCCACGTTGAGGCCGTGTTCGCGCCGTCTTTCAGCGCGTCATCGGTCGCAAACCGTAAAGATGCCTTGCTGTTGATTTCCGCCTGCTGCCATGTCGGGCGGCGGGTATCGCTCGCCACGTCGAAGTAACCGCCGATTGTGCCTTGATTATTCCAGCGGCGCACGAGATCGCCGTCACTGGCAACGGGCGTCGATCCCGCAAGGTCGGTATACACCTGCGTATCCGCATCCAGTAGAACGCGGTACGTGAGATCCGTCAACGCGAACGGCGTCGCGCTGGCGGCGGACGTGTAACCGCTGTTGCCGCTGCCGTTGTAGGCGCGGACTTTGTAGTAGTAGATTTGACCGCGCGTTAGCCCGCTGTCTACGTACCATTCGCGCCCGGCGGGGACGGTCGTAATCTGCGTATAGCTCGACCCGTCCGTGCTGCGCTCGATTTTGAAGCCCGTCTCGTTGCTGCTGTTGTCCGTCCACGCGAGACGGATGCGGGCGTATCCTCCATCGGCGGTCGCGGTGAGGTCAGACGGCGCGGTAGGTATTCCTGCTCCGCCGCTGGCAACAACGGCGGCAGCCTGTTTCATTCGCATTGCTAACATGTCCGCTCCTAGGCGAAGGCCAAGCCCGCAAGGAAACCAAACCACACCGTTCCACCGTTCACCGTGCAGAAGGTGAGAATATCAATTGCGCTCGCGGCGGTAGAGAGCGTCGGCGGTGTGCCGCCCGCCCACTTGACCGACGCGGGATAGGTCAGCGTCCAACCGCCTGTGCCATTCTGACGCACGATCAGTGTAAAGCTGCCAGCGCGTCCGCTCGCTGGCGGGTTGCTGAATGTCAGCGTGCAGCTTGCATCGAGGGTGATGTCGAACACGTTCCCGCTTTCGAGGTCGAGCGTTTCCGTTGCGCCCGTTGCGGCCACGGTGGTCAACGCTTCCGCGTAATCCTTGAGCACGGGGCGGATCAGGTTGGTGTCGGGGATCGTGACGTTGTTGCTGTCGTCAATCGTCACGCCGCTGTTCTGGATCGTCTTGCCGCCCGTGCCATCAAAGCGCACGACCGCGTTATCAGTAGACGAAGCCGCGCCGACGACATCGGGTACGGTTGCGGGCAGTAAAAACACCTGTGTCTCTGTACCCGCGTCATCGAGAACGTACCAATTGCCGTTGGTCTTGGGATAAATTTTCTGATTGCCCGTCGAAGGCGTCGCGGGAGTGCTGCTCTGCTCTGCCCAGTGTTGATTGATATTGCTAGTCATTATGCCCCCTGTACCACGTTGCCGAGCGCGTCTACGACGATGTTAAAGTCGGCATCGGTCACGATCTTGTCAAAGTCGGACGAACCACCACTTACCGGTTGCCATGTGCCATCGCCGCGCAGGAAACTGTTGTTATCCGTTGCGGCAGGTCGTGGCGCCAATCCAGCCACACCCGCGGCGCTGCCATCCGCGCCAACCATCCCCGCTTTCAGCCACGGCAGCGCGATGATCTTCGCAGGGTTGATGGTTGTATCGCCATTCTTGAGTTCGACCGCGCCGCGCCAGTCGATTTGCGGTGCAGCATCGACCACCGCCATGATGTCCGTGATGGCGTAGCTGTTGGGTCGGCCATCGGCGATCAACGTGAAAGCCGATGACCGATCCGCCGTGAGCGTGAACGTCGCGGCGTTCGTCAGACGGTTCACGCCGACGACCGCGAGGGACTTCATGCCGCTGGTGGCAGTCGGAGTCAGCGTGAGCGTAGTGCTGTCTGTGTAGTAGCCGTTCTCGTGCCAGAACGCGCCAATGCGCACGTCCAGCCCCCCAGCAGCAGCGGCAAACACACCGCCCACGGTGATGTCCCGCGCGCTGATGGGCGTCGGGGTGTTCGCGCCCTTTTGCCCGGAATTCAAGCTAATCGCCCCGCTGCCGTGTTCAAGCGGCGTCAGGATCGTGTCCACGCCGATCACATCGTCTTCCTGCGTATCGACGTTGTAGGCGACGATCACCGTCACCCCAGGCGCGTATTCGGTCGTGAGATTCTTCGCTGCCGTCGAAACCCGCTTATCGCCCTGCGGGTCAAAGACCCACACGTAGGCGGCGGGCAGCGTCGCGTTCACGGTCGTTTCCAGCACATCGTTGGTGAATCGTCCGAGGCGCATGGTGCGGCGGCGAATGTGCCGGATATTCGATTTGACGACGCCGAGCGCCGCAATAATCTGATCTTCTTTCGCCATTACCTATACTCCAAAAATCGAGAGGATGCGCCCGACGGACGGGCTGCTAAAACTAGACAGGTTGCCGGACAGGTCTTTAATCGTCGGCGTGGTCGCGTTCAAGTTGCGCGAGACAGCGATCGCGCCATTCGCGCCCCACAGCCATGCTATGTTCGGATCGTCTCCGGAGAAACTACAGGCGCGGTACTTGACACCTGTATCCGCGCTGACCAATGAAGTCCAACTCGATCCCGCGTTGCGCGAGAGCCAAACGCCCCACTTGACCGTCGGCGCATGTCTACGCGCAACCGCGAGAACGCTGTTTTTGTCAGCGTCGCACGTCTTGATCCCGAACTGGTTCTCGACGCCATAGCTTACCGATCCGTCACTAGGGGAAATGTCTGTCGCTACCCCGCCGACCGTCTTGTAAATGCGATAGTTGGTAGCTAAAGCGACCGTGACATGATACCCGTGATAGGTGATGCTCTCGTCTTGGAACGGGACGTGAATATCATCGGCCAGTAAATACGGAAGCGTGTTCCCGTCGAAGTCGCTCCACGACGCGCCGTAGTCGGGCGAAACCTTGAGACGTCCACTCGTTGTGCCCCCCGATCCCGTAAACGCGCTCATAAGCACTTTGCCGGGTATACCCGCAAACACATATACGCCGGGGTGCGTACTGTCGCTTCCTGCGACGCCTGACCAAATACCGCCAATATCCTGCACCCGCGTCCAACTTGCGCCCGCGGTGGTTGTGTAGTCCACATCCACGCGCCCGCTCGGTTCATGAGACGCGCAAACGAAAAAGCCATTCACGCCACGCTCGGATTGCAGGGAGCGGAGCGCAGACGTGTACCGGAAACTATACTCATTACTGAAGGCGCGGCTGGATGACCCGATGTTGGTGAAGCGGTAGGCTTTGGTCGTCGTCACCAGTACGCCATTTGCGAAGTTGAACGCATCGATGATCGGCATCACGGGCGTTCCGGCGACGCCGAGCCCCGCGAGCGCCACGCGTGACCAGACCGGGCTGGTGGGGCGAGTATCCCCCAGATACAGGTAGCCATCATCGGCGATGAAGCCGAGGTCGTAGGTGTTTGAACCGAGCAGGAAGTCGCTGGATGGGTCGTAGGTCGCAGGTGGGTACGTGAATTCCGGTTCGCTGATCGTGACCGTGCCTGCCGTAATCGGGTCTTCGACCCCGGCATATTCCGGCGCGTGGGTTTCCGCGCGGGCGCTGAGCGTGGTCGTCAGCGTCCCGTCGGTGAATTCAATCGAGACCGAACGCGGTATCCAGCGGAACGCTGCGCCCGAGAAATCCGCACCGCGCAGGGCATTGCCGAACCCCACCGCGAGATAGAACAGATCCCGGTAGAACTGGAAAATGTGCGCGTACATCCCCGGCAGCGTGAAACTGCCATCGGGCGCATGATGCTGCACCCCGTCCGGCGTGAAATAGACGCGGTTCTCTGCCGCGCCGCGCAAAGCGACCTGCTGGAAGGCGTGACTCAAATCATCGAAGACCGCTTTCTCCGTCACAGGGGACGCTGGGCCGCGACCGGGCGAACTCGGAAAGCGCACGAGGTAGGTCGTCGTGTCGGCGTTCGCCGCCGCTGCCTTGAAGCCGCGCATCCGGTAGGTATCGAGCGCGGGCAGGTGTTCACGGGTGATGTCGTAGCTGAGCGCGTCCAGACCGCCGAGCGTCGTGATGAGCGGCAGCGACGTGCGTTCCAGGAGGGATGAGAGGTCAATCCGCTCCTGAATTTCGATCCGTCCCGCCATGTCGGCGACGATGCGCCCGCCGCGACTGTCGGCCAGTTCCTTGATCTGTTCCCAGATGTTGGCCTTTTGCAGGTAGAGCGCCGGGTAGTCCGCATCGTCGAAGTCACTGAACACCACATCGAAGAGCTGATGGATGTTCGTGTAGTTGCGAAAGAGGTGCGCAATCGCGCGCTGTATGGTCATGCCCCGGATACCTGTCCAGTCAGTCGGCGCATCGGCACGGATGAGCGCCTTGCTGAAGCCGGGGAGCGCCATGTAGCGGGCGAGTGGGCTGATCACGTCGAATTCAAGTTCGTCGCCCCGGTCGTCTGAACCGCTGCCCCGGTCGCGCTGCAGGAAGCCCGTGCATAGGATATGGGAACGGCTTGGAATGATATTGCCGAACGACGTTTCCACGCCGTCGACAAAGTGCTGCGCCCAGACGATCACCATCACGCCATCGGGGATGTCGTCCAGCGCGGCGTTCTCAAACAGGCTGAACGAGGCCGAAAACCCCGTCGCGTCGTCGCCCTGCACGCGCACGTCCGAACACTCATACGGCGGATCGTTCGCGTCGTGAATGCGCAGGCGAATGAACTGCACTTCGGTTTTGGTGTTGGTGTCGTCGGTCACGGTGTGCACGACAAGGTACTTGCCCGCGCTGGTGAGAGTCAGCGTCGGGTTGTCGTCGGTGTCGTCGTCCCATGTGCCGGACGCGCAGAACCATGAATGCGTAATGTCGCCGCCACTGTCGGGATCGAGTGTGTAGGAGGAAGCGCCGACGAACGGGATGTCAATCGAACCCGACGCGGGCAGCCAGTACGCATAATGCCCGCCGCTCGTGGGGACGGGCGCGGGGTTGGACGTCTGGTCGGTATAGGTCGCATGATCTGGGGAGAAGCTGGAATCGGCAGCCGGTAAACGGTCAGTTGGTAGAAAGTCGTCATAGACCGTAAAAGTATCTCCGGTGACGAGCTGGATCTCGCCCCAGCTCACTTCACGGATCGGCAGGTTGCTCGACGTAATCGACCCGGCGGCGCGGACGCTCGTCATCCCTTTGAAGTCGCCTGCGGAGGTATAGAACATCACGCGCATTGACGGGTACACGTCCGCCGCGTCACCGCCCGTGAGCGTGTAGGTGAGGTTCAAGGCGCTTGCGGTCGCAGGATCGGCGCTGAGCGTGCCTTCGAGCACCGACACGCCGTCCATGATCGAGACGTAGATATTGCAGGCGTGATTCCCGGCGCGGAGCGCAGTCAGATTCGATGATTGGCTAGGCACTAGACAATCCTCCACTGCGATCCATCAGAGTATACGTCGATGCGGCTGTAGAGCGCGGTCAGCGTGTAGGTCGATGCGCCCTCGATGAGTTCGGACGAATTCGGGTCGATCACGAGGTTATTGCTGGCGGAGGCCGATTTGACGAAGCTGTAGACCGTATTGACAGTGACGCCAGAGAGCGCGGGCAAGGTCAGTGTGACGTTCCCGCCCGACGTATCAACATTGATCAACCGATCACTTGTAGTCACAGTGTAATTGGCGGACTTTGAGACGGCCTGCTTGATCAGGTTGGAGAGTGGGAAGCGCACGTTTTTCAGCCACGCTTCGTTCGCATAGGCAAAGGTCGGTTTTTCGACCCTTCCCAAGAATGGAGTGTAGTAGCCGTCCTCCGTGAGCAGGGTCAGCGCGACCGCCTTCGACGCGACATTGAAACCGCCGAACACCGTGTTCATGAACGTGCGGTAGTAGCTCACGCGCATAAGGTTGAAGAACAGGACAGAATCAATGTAGCCGTCGTGCCGCATAACGCCGGAATAGGTCTTCCGCCGCACCTTGCCCGTGAGTGGCGTGAGGTTTTCTTCTTCGATACTCGGATCGAATTCGGTGAGCGTCGTCACGTTCACGAGACTCGCGAGTGTGCCGTTCGCTGCAATCGCAAAGTACGTCATCGGTTATCCCTGTATCAGTCCGGCGCGGTCGAAGTAATTCCAGATCACGCCCGTCACCTGATCGACTACCTGCTGCGGTGTCATGCCCGTGATGTTGATAGTCGGTCCGCCAACGTTTTGGTTATTGGTGATACTGGACGGCAGCGCCTGTTTGCCCGCGGGCTTGAGCGGGATGATGATTTCCGGGCTGTGGAGCATGGCGAGGCCGGGACTGGTCACAATGCCACCATCCGCAAACGCGGTGGGCATGGCCCGCGTCGGACCGCCGCCGCTGCCGACGCGTGTCGTGGTGGTCGTTGCCGTCGCGACCGCCTGCCAAGCCGTAGACGAACGATTGACCATGTAGGTCAACCAGAACTCGGCATTCCGCGCCATGCTCTGGTACAACTGCGCTTCGCCAGTTGCCCGGTACTGCATGAGGTTGAGCGCCGCGACGTTCGCCTGCTGCTGCACCATGCGCTGGGCATTCTCGGCATTCTGCACATCGATGATCGCCTGTTGGTTTGCCCGGAGACGCGTCGCACGTTCTTCAGACCAGCGTTGGTTCTCGCGATTGATCGCGTCCCGCGCGGCCTTGTCCTGATCGGCGAGCTGCTGCCGCAGTGTGTCGCGGAGTTCCTTTTCGCGTTCGGCGTAGGCGTCTTTCTCTTGGTCAATCTGTTCCTGCTGCGCCGATTTTGCGGTGATGTAGGCCAGCACGTCACGGGCAGCAATCGAATTGGCGATGTTCGCGTTCGCCTTTTTCACGATGTCCATGATCTTCTTTTGCGTGGCGGTGTTCGCCTTCAGGAGATCATCATCGGCCTTCGTTTGCAGTTCCCGCCGCTTGGCAAGCTGCGTTGTCTGGATCTCATTGATCGCGGCTTCATGCTCAAAGACGGCCTTGCTCCATGCGTTCGTCGCTTCCAGTGCCGACTTGTGCGCATCCGCCAGCTTTTCATTGGCCGCCATCACTGCATCGGTCGATTTCGTGACCCGCTCGTTCAGATCGTCTAAGGCTTGCTGCGCGAGTTTCGCCTTCTCCGTCTTGTCAGCGGTTGATTCCAGTACGTCGCCGAGTTCGCCCTGTTCGATCTTGAGATCGACAATGCGCTGCGTCAGTTGCTCCGTCGCATCCGCTGATAAGTGGCCGTGTTCAAGGAGCGCCTGATACTGCTCCACCTCCACGTTGATCGCGTCAATGCGCTGCTGGCGCTGTTCAGCGGTTAGCTCGTCCGCGCGGAGCGTGACCTCCGTCGCCAGCAGGGAGCGACGACTCGCCTCTTCATGTGCGGCCTGCGCGTCAGCTAGGCTGGCGGTGACACTGCCTAAAATCTCGTTCGCGCGCTGCAGGCGTCCGATCTCGCCATCAATGCCCGTCGTATCCAGACCGGAGTCGGACAAGACTTGCCGTTGTTGTTCCAGTAGCTGCATGGATCGGTTGTTCGCGTCGATTTGCTGCTGGCGCTGGGCCGCGGTCAAACGGTCGGCCTGTTCCAGCACGTCAAAATCGTTCTGCACGCCCTGCATCCGCGTATCGGCGAGCTGGCGCTCTGCATCTTCCAGATCATTGGCCGCAAACGCGCCATTGGCCTGCGCTTGGGCGAGCCGCGCCGTGTAGCCTTCGGAACTGGCAATCTGCGCATCCAAGTCTTTAAGCTGGTCACGCAGTTGAGCGGTGGGCAGTTGACCCGCGGCTTCGAGCGCGCGCGCTACCCCATCGCCAAAGGATTGCTGCGCCTGAGCAAACGCGCTGTCAATCGCGCCTTGGGTTTCCGCGCGCTGCTGGCGCAGTTGTTCAAGGCGCGATTGCTCCGTCTGAATTTCCTCTGCCGCTTGGGACGACGTGAACGATCCAATCGCTTCGTAGTAGCGGTTCTGCGCATCAAGCGTACCCTGTAGGGCGGTGCGCTGTGCTTCCATCTGCTGGTTATAGGCGGACATCGCAATCGACACCGCGGCGAGCGCCCCCGCGGTGATACCGCCCGTCACGCCGAGCGAGGAAATACTACCACCCAGATCGCCGATCAACCCCGCCGCGTTCGCGAGATCGCCCTGCCCCAGACCTGAAAGGAGCTGTGATCCGACACTGCCGAGCCGATCCACCGTCTCCGCGCGTCCGGGGTCACTGCCGCCGGATGCGGAGGGCGTGCTGATGCCGCCCTGTGCTACGTCCTGCGCATTTGCCAGCGCGTCCGCAACGCCCTGAATTTCGGAGTCGGATGCGCCGATATCGCTCAGGTTCTGCGCGACCCGTTCAAGCGCGGTCGCCCACCCATCCGTTTCCTGCGCGGCGCGAATAGCGTCCTGCGCGATGCCTTCAATCGCTTTCGCGCGGGCCAGTTCTGCAAACTGCGCGTTCAATTTAGCCGCAGCATCCGCGGCACTCAGTTCCGCCCGGGAGGTATCACCAAAGAGGTCTTCAAGTTCTTTGTTAGCGGCGAGCGCGCGCTGCACACTTCGTTCGTCCACGACATAACGAAGGATGGTGCTTGCCACTTGCGACTTTTCGGCCATACCTGCCCTCCTTTCTCAGACAGCAAAAGACCGTCCACGAGGACGGTCTTGGAGTAGTCGTGTTATTCACCCTGCGCGTCACGCTGGAATTTGAGCAGTTGGTGCATGAGGTAGAGATCGTGCTCCCAAGCGACCGGCTGCGCGGCCACTTCTTCCGGCGTGCGCGGTTTGCCCCCGTTTTCGCGGTGCAGCGATTCGCGCAGCACCAGCTGCGGATCGTAGTGAAAACGCCAGTCATCGGGCTCCGTGAGGGCAAGCCGCTCTTTCCCCTCTTCCTCGACCAGCTTGATCAGTTGTTCGCGTAGATCCCGCCGCGCGGCTCGACGGCGGGTGATCAAGAAGGGTCAGCTTTTTCGCCTTCGTTCAACCGTTCATCCGGGAGCAGTTCGCGCGGCGCATCCAACGGCGTGCTCTGTTCATCCGTAAAGGCTTGATTCCAGAGCGCGTTCACGCGCCAGCCAATGAGTTCCATACGCTTTTCCCACAAGGCACGCGCGTCCAGTGGCTGCGCATCCTTGTGCAGCATCCACCAGTTCCAGAACTCACGAAACGCCCCCAGTTCCGGGTGCGCGCCGTCGACCACGACCTGCGTGGTGTGCGCGAGCAGCAGGGCAAAATTGGCGACGAATTTCTCGTCGCCACTTTCCACCGCGCCGCTTTCAATGATCTGGTTCGCGAGTTTCCGCGCTTGATGATTCGTGCCCAGCGACTGAAACCGCATCCCGAAACGGATCGAAGCGCTATTCGGCTGCGTCATCCGCCGCCTGCGCTTTCTTGGTGGCTTTCGGCGCGACGAGCGCGGTCAGTTCGGCGACTGCCGCTTGATACGCGCCGCCAAGCGGGAGCACGACGAAGAAGCCTTCGCCAATGCCCTGCGTCGTCGCGGGGCGTTCATACGGACGCCCCGCGACATCGGTCTGCGGCCACGACTCGACCGAGCCGTCCGCGTTCAATTTGCCGAGACGAGGATCAGAAATCGCCATCACGGCACCGGGAAGGAGCTATCCAGCACCTGATAGATCGCGTGGTGCAGATCACCCGTTGTGCCTGCGGACGCGATGGTGACGACGCCCGTGGACGTGCTGATGCTGGTCGCAGCGGTCGCGACCCCGGCCTTCGTCGTCCAGTTGTCCGTGTTGCCACTCGTGACCGTGTTCTTCCACGGCTTGTAGGCGAGGGTGAACGTGGTTGCAACGCCGTTCGCGACATAGGTTGTCATGGCAATCGGACGATCCGTCACGATCTGCACCATGACCGCCTTGTTCTTGTAGAACGACTGGTTCGCGCCGAACGCGACGCCGTTCGGGAATTTGCTCGTCACCTTCGGGAAGAAGGTCGCGCGCATCGGCGAGGGGTTCTCACCGCCCGTGTGCGAGAGCGGCGGCTGGCTGAAGCGGAGCTGGCCGCGCATGAACAGCGTGCGGTACTTGAGTTCCCCGTCCGACCCGGAGGCGCGGCTGTGGAACTTACTCGTCAGGAACACGCCCACGTCATTCGGATCGGGGTTGAGTTCGTTCATGCCGCTGATCTCAAACCCGCTCACGGTGGTTGTGTCCGACGCGCCGCCGCCGGAGAGCTGGATCAGCGTGTCGTCGATGTCGGAAAAGACCATCGGGATTTCCGGCACATCCGCGAGGCCGATGGTGATCGAGCCGAGGAATTGCCCGCCGCCGCGGAAGACCGCGCGTTCGAACGAGAATTCCGGCAGCGTCACTTCGACCGGGTTGTCCACGAGGTACGCGTGGGAGGTGACATTCGAACCGGGATTGCCGGGGTCGGCAATCTGCCCGTACGAATAGTTGTTGTACATCTTGAAGAACTGCGCCGCGAAAAGCCCGGCGATATTGCCTTTAGCCATGATTACTCCTCGCTAGTTGCCGCCATACACGGCAAATCGGATGTTACGGAACGGAAGCAGGATCGGGAGTTCCACCCCGATGTGACCAAAATCCTCGAAGACGCCGAGCGGCGTCATATCGAGCACGTCCACGTTCTCGATGTCCAGCAGCCACCCATCGGCCTTTGGCGGCTGCTGATTGGGTAAATACACGAGCGAGCGCCGCGCCTCGAAATACGCCATGACGGTCGGCATCCACTGCCAGAGCGCGCCTTCGTACTGACCGTTGTAGCCTGTCTGTCCGGCGTAGCCGAGCACAAGGCGCATATTGACCGTGTGCGTGAACACGCGCGTCTTCGCGGCATCCTTACGCCGGGACACGCCCCCCGGCCACACCCACCAGAACGGTGGTACGGCGTTCGCCTTCACATAGCGCTCCACCCGCTGCACGGGCGGCGTGAAGACCGCCGACACCTCTTTCAGCATGGGGATGATCCGCTCGTCAATCGTCGTTTCGAGATAGGTCTCCACCGTGACCGTCATACGTCGAAGATCCGCATGGTGGGCGACGACGAGCCCTTGAAGTGGTCGAGGATCGCCGCGACATCCGGCGGCAGGTCTTGCGGCAGTCGTTCGCCCATCTGCGTGTTCGGGTTGAACTGCACCGTCGCGAAGTGTCCCGCCCGCTTGTAGTAGTACGAGGCGAGGCGGACGCAGGCTTTCGCGATGTTCTGTTCGACCTGCCAGACGGAGAGCGTCGCCGCGCTGTGCGCGACCGCCGTCGTCCCCCGCGCGCCCCGGTTCACATACACCGTGGTATCCGTGATGCGCGTCACTTCGAGGTATTCGGTCGTACCGCTCGATGTCGCTTTGAGCAGCATCCCTTCGGAGAAACGCGGCGTGCGCCGAAACGCATCCTCCCCATCCACGTCCGACGCGGTGAAGCTGGCGGTGGTCGTGGAGGCCAGCGTGAGCGTTTCACCGGGGTTGAACCACATCCCGCCAAACGGCTGCGTCGAATGCCACACCCCTGCGACCTGAATCGCGTCGACCGGATCGCCAGCCGCATCCGCCAGCCAGAGCGCCGACCCCGTCGCCTTCAGGCGAATGCGGTCATACGGCGCGCCCGCTTTCGGAATGAGCGTGTAGTCCGCGCCCGTGAGCACCGACCCGTCGCCATTGGTGACGCTCGTCACTTCGGCGAGCAGTTCGTGCAGGCGCAGATCCAAGCCCTGCGTGTCCGACTCCGCGTTCAGGTAGCGTGTCTGGACGCGCGGGAAGAAGGAGCGCCCCGCGAGTTCCAGATCGATGCGGGCAGTCGCGTCGCGGAGCGCCTTGATCGCGGTCGGGTCGTCGTTAACGGCAAGTGGATCGCCGTTGCCGAGTTCCATGCGGATGTCCGCAAGCGTCGCGTAGGTGGCAAACGACACGGCGTAGGTCATGGTTACGCCTCAGCGCCGAGAAGCGCCCGGATGTAGTCCGCTTTCAGGATCGCGCCCTTGCTGCCCGTGCCGACCACTTCCAAGCCCTGCGCTTCCGCGAGTTCGCGCAGTTCAGCGGTTGTGAACGACTCATAGTCCACCGCAGGATCAACCGCGACGGGTTCAACTTCCGCCGTCACCGCGTCTTCGACGGGAACTACCGGAGCAACCTCAACCGCAGCCGCCGTCTCGGTTTCGACCGCGCGGGCGTGGCCGTTTGCGATCAGGTACACGCCGAGGTCGTCAGCGACTTCATGGACACCGGGCGCGAGGAACTGTTCGTTCGTGCGTTCGCCGCGGTAGCCGTTGAGAATGTGAATGCGCATCGTGACCTCCTAGATCGGCATGTAATACAGGATGACGCTGCCCGTCTTGGTGTTGCCACCCGACGCGACCACGACCTGCGGCTTGCCCACGATCAACGGGTAGCATTTGCCCCCGGTGATCGCCGTGCCGGTGGAGTCGTGCTCGTCCGCACGCACGTTGTAGAACGCATTGGCATTCGCGTTCGTGAGCGTGAGCAGCGTGCGGGCAACACCCGACGGCGTATCTTGGAGGGTAATCGTCGCATCGACGCCTGTATCGAATGTCCCTACCACCCATTCGATACCGATCAGCAGTCCGGCAACCTGATCTGGCGACTTGAGCGTCTTGTCGCCGCTGCTGTTTGTCGTAGCGGTCAGAATGACATCGCGAAGCATCGAAACCCTTTCAGGGGGCGTAGAAAGCTACGCCCCAACGAATGAATTAGGCGATGGTGACGTTGCGGGTGCTGGAGACGTACCAAACGCCCGCACGACCCACGAGCACCATGCCGTCGCTGATCGCGCCACCAAACGTCGCGACATCGCGCGAGGTCGTCCCGCCGCCGAAACCGGGGGTGTGCGTGACCGTGTGCGCCTGCGCGGTTTCCGAAACGATCTTCAGTTCACAGATCGTGTCTGCGGGCGGGGTGTCCAGCGTGATCGCGGCGGCTGAGCCTTTGGTGATGAACACAATCCCGTTGGGGATCGTGATCGCGCCATCGCCACTCAATACCTGAAACGGGATCGGGTCAACGGAGTTCGTTCCGCTGTTGTCCTTCGGTGCTACATTGCTCGCCAGAGCCATGAGTTTTTACTCCTAAAACTAAGCGTGAGAAAGGAAGTGAAGCACTACCGAAGGGCGACCGAACGTCGCCCCCGAAGACTTACGCGGCGGTGACGTTCCGAACGGCCTTCGTGTACCAGTTGCCGTTATAGGCGACCAGCACGACCGAATTGCCAATCGCGGCGGTAAAGGTCAGCGTGCCGCTCGACCCCTTCGCGTTGAAACCCACCGTCGAGCAGGTGACGACATGCGCCTGTGCGCTCGCGGCGATGATGGTGATCTCGAAGCGATCCTGCGTGCCTGCCGTCGGTGCAGCGAGCGTAATGGCCGCCGCGCTGCCCTTGCTCAGAAACACGGTCGCATAGTTCGCAATCGTGATCGCCCCGTCGCCCGTGATCGCCTGCACCGCGCCCAACCCGCCGTCCTTGATGGTCAGACCGTCAACGGCCACACCGTTCGCGGCGGTCGTTTCGGCAATCGCATCGGTCGAGATGGAGGCGGAAGACGCCACGCCGTTGATGCTGAGGGAAGTGACTGTGAGCGCGGCGAGATCCGCGCTGTCCCCGTTTTTCACGTTCTGTGTTGCTGCCATCGTTTACACCTCGTAAGGGTCTAGCAGGGCGTCACGCGGACGCCCTGAGCGAACCGGATGCGAAAGACTAGACCGTCAGGTTGTAGCTGACCGCCGCGGCCTTCGAGCTGGACAGCGTGGCGTGACGCGCGCGGAAGCCGATGCGCATCGAGACGATGATGACGTTCGACTGCGCGAGCGCGATACGCGCCGTTTCGAAGTTGATGCGGCGCTTCCAGACCATCGCCCAGTACGGCGCGTACATGGTCAGGATGCGGCCCAGCGTGCCACCCGCCGCGGGGATCTTGCCCGCCGAGTTCGCGAGCGCCATCTGCCCGGTGCGCAGCACGTCCACGCCGTAGACCGGCGGAACGCGACCGTTGAACAACGAGGCATCGACACCCGCCACGTCGCGCGTCTTGATCGCGAGCATCGCAAGCGCCTTCTGGTAGGTGATCGGGTCCACAATGTGCACCATGCGATCCGGGTCAGCCAGCGTGTCCGAGTCCATCAGGTTCATGTTGGCGAGGAAGTCGGCATCGTCCAGCGTGCCGCCGTCGCGGGACTGAGCGCTGTTCGTGACGAGCGCCAGCTTCAGCGCGCCGTCGCTCACCAGATACGCGGGCGAGTTGATGCCCGTGCCCGGCGTGCCATCGATGGCGTTGATGTTGGTGCTGGCGGTGCGGGTCGTGTCACCGTTGATCAGCACGTACTCCGGCAAGCGGATCGCCGCCTGATTGAGCTGGGCGTTGAGCTGCGTGACCAAGCCCTGCGCGATCACCGCGTCTTCCGACAGGATGTCGGTGTAGCCCACCGCGCCCGTCAGTTGACCGGGGGTCACGGTGACGCTCGACGTGCCGACGTAGCCGACGTTCACGACGGTTTCGGGGCTGCCGGAGCCATCAAGGTCGTTCGCCTGGGCGGTCGTGAAGAAGGTCGGGTCACTCGATTCGAGCGGCACAACCGCGTTCGACGCGCCGTCCGGCACTTCAATTTCCATCAGGTTCTTGGCGCGCAGCGCGTCCATGATCGGCTGGTGCCGAGCTTTTTCCCACACCTGATCGCCGTAGAACGTGCCGACCCATTCCGTGCCCTGCCCGGCGATGTCGGTCGCCATGAAGTCGTCCGCGCGCTTGAAGGCGCTGCGATACGCGGCGATGACCGGGCTGCCGCTCTTGTCGTTCTGAGCGAAGTCGAGGCCACGGTGCGCGAGAGCGCGGGCGAAGCCTTCGCTCATCGGCATGTTGGCGCTGCGCATGATTTCCGCGAGGGTGAACATTTCGCTGTGACTGAAGCGCGCGTACTTCTTCGCTTCCTGCACGACGGCGTTCACATTCACGCCTTCACCGGGACGGCTCGCGCCGCGGACGATGGGCTGCGCGGCGGGCGGGGCGTTGCGTTCGGCTTCGAGCGCCGTGATGCGGGAGCGTAGGGCTTCCACGTCGGCGTTCTTCTTGTTCGCTTCCAGCGCGGCGCGCAGGTTCGCGAAGATCGAACGGGCATCGGCGGCGGGCGCGGCGCTCATGACGACTTCCACGACGGGGGCGGGTGCAGCTTCGGGCTGCGGCGCGGCGGCCTGTTCAATCGCGGCTTCCACCGCGTCCGCACCGAATTCGGCGACGAGCTGTTGCAGCATCGCCAGTTGTTCAGGGGTCATCTGTTTCTCTCCTACAGACTCAGTTTCAACGGGTAAAGGTTGTGCTGCTGGGGCGTTCGCCTCATCTCCGGCGCGAGGCTCAGCGTGAGCCTCCTCGGGCGTCGCGGAACGGATGAGGGTTACTCCCGGCATGCGACTCTCCGCCGGGTAGCGTGTCAACGAAAGCTCTAAAAGCGTCCACGATTCGAAACTCCCATCGTCGCGGAATTTCGCAGTGTGTTCGCCGGTCGCACTACTGGTAAAAAGTTCGCCGCGCTGGAGTTCTCCAACGATGCGCTCATAGTGAGGACTGGAACGATCCAGTCGTCCCTCGAAGCGCAGACCTACGGCGTCCGGCTGCACCGTTTCGATGTAGCCGACGGTATCCAGACCGATGATCGGGTCTTGGCAGTGTTCGTACTTGATGGGGCGACGGAATGCGCCGTTCTCGATATCGAGGTCTACAGGGCGTGCGGGATCGAAATATGTGCCATAGGCGTCCCGGTGTTCCGGGTCGCCGTAGATGTACACGTAGCCGTTCACGACGCCTTCCAGCGTGTCGATGCTGGCGGCGCGATTGACAAAGCGGTAAGTGACGACGCTTTGCCCGACGATGGATCGTTTCTGCTCCTCGTCCGGAGTGGTCGCGCAGGCACGTTCGATGGCATCCGCATAGAGCGGCGCGACACGGGCGATCTCGTCTTCGCTCAGCGTCCGGCCTTCGCATTCGCTGTAGGCAATGGCAATCGCCTGATCCTGCTTATGGCCTTTTTTGATGTACTCGGAAATCTTCTCCGAGACACAATCCGAGGCGCGTTCTTCCTGCGCCGCCTGCTGTGCGTCTACGTACTCCTCAAGTTCGCTTCGAATGGCGTCCGTCATACCGTCCTCACTGGGAAACAAAAACGCCCACCGGAGTGAGCGTTTGCTGCTTGCTGAATTGTGCTGTTTGCCTAGTCGTCCACCGTCACGGGCTTCGGCTTGGCTTTAGTGGTGCGCGGCTTGCTGGTCGTCTTCGGTTTGGCCTCGCCGGTCGCTTTCTTCGCAGGCGCTTTCGGCTTGCTGGTCGCGCTGACCGTGGCTCTCGCCGCTGCCTTCTCGTCCGTCTTCACGTCGAAGGTTTCGAACACCCACGTCTTGAACGAGGGTTCAAAGCCCCACGCGAGGAACACCGCGAGAACGGCCACCAGCGGCGATCCGTTCACGATGAGCGCCAGCGCGATCACGAGTGCGTAGTAACCGACCTGAATCTGTCCCCAAAACATCTCGCACCTCCTGTCTACTTCGTCGTCCCGACTAACGTAGCAGAAGTGTGCTTGTTTCGGTAGGCTAACATGCCAGAAGCATCTAAGGCATGCTGACCACGCCCCACAGGGCGATCACCTCATTGGTGAGCCGTTCACCGGACTGCACCGCAAGGCGGTCAATCCGCGGGTAGCCGCTGGCTTCGTGCGAGGGCACTTGCCACAGGCCGACGACGAAGGCCGAACCGGGGCGGGTGTTCGAGATGGTAATCGCGGCGAAGTAGTTCTCAATCCGGCTTTCGAGTTTCCAACTGCGCTGAAGCAGCCCCGACCGCGCATAGCGTCCATTCGCGGTCGCCACCCTGCCCGTCCGCACGGCATTGAACCACCAGCCCTGCGCCCGTGCCTGTTTCGCCGGATTGCGCGACCAGATGAACTTGTGCCGGGGAACCGGGATCTGCCGCTGAAACTCTTTGTTCAGTCGGCTGCGTTCGCGCCGCACGGCGATCTTCGTGCCGTTCCGCATCTGCGCGGGGGCGGCTTTGACCGTCTTGCGGGTGTTCTCAAACGCCGCGCCGTCTGTGTAGGAGCGGGCGATGGTGGTCATGGGACAAACAATTCGCCTGTTTCAGAGTCCCGTACTGCCAACTGACGAAACACGTCTTTGACAGCACCAACCCATGCGGCGCGGATTGTGTCGGTCAGGTTTTCCCATTCCGGCATCGGCAAACCCTGATAGTTCTTGAAGCCGGTTACTTCGCCGTAAGCGCGATAGGCGCTTTGTGCGTAGGGGATGAAGAACTCATTCGGTTTCATGGATTGCTTCCTCATGCTCATGAACGTGATACGCCCGCGTGAACGCTTCTAGTCCCATGCTGGCAATCGCCCGGACAATCGGCGCGTCATCGAAGAAGCGGGAGCGGTAGTATTTGCCGTCCTTCCCTCGGGCAGAGCAACCACAAGCCCACCCGCCGCAAGCGAGCCGTCTGTCACGGGGAAACCCGATCTTGCCAAGCTCATCGAGCGTGAAGGTTTTGCCGTCGCGGGCTTCACAGTCCTCGCATGATTCATTCTGCGGGTCGCGTACCCACGTCACCTCAAGCTGGGGCGCGGCCTGCCGGAGCATCGTGTAGTACAGATCATCCAGCGTCTTATTCGCCCACAGCGCGACTCGAACGTCTACCTGCGCATCGGTAATTCCGCCCTCTTTGAACAGCTCGTTCTTGAAGTTGCGGATGTAGTCTTTGGTCTCCTGCTGCCATGCGCGGAACAGCGTCAGGTCGTCTTGCGAAAGACTTTCAATCGGCGTACCCGCATCGTCGTAGGCGTCATAGACCGTTTGCAGGCCGAAGCGCCGAACGATGCTGTTCATCTCGCCGTCGAATTTCCGCGCCGTCACTTCATCAGCACGGGCCCGTTCAATCGCCGCGCGGATCTCCTGCTGGTAGCTGGTGCGCGTGTCGCGGTACGTGCGGAGGAAGTCTTTCGCGTCGGCAAAGACTGCGTCGGCATCCGCCTCGCCATCTTCCAGCCCGAAGCGAATGAATTCCGCGACGATGGCGGGGATCGCCCGCGTCGTAAACGGCGTGGTCTTGCCCTTCCGCCGGATGACCTTTTCCCACCGCTCCAAGTCGGTTTCCTGCGCGCGGCTGAGATTGCGGAGCGTCCACACGTGCGCGGGTTCGATGCCGTTCTTGTACGCGGTCACGTTTGCCCCAACCAGTGGGTAATTCGCTTCCGGCATGCCCGTCAGATCCACCGCTGTACCGTCTGCCAGTTCGCAGAGCAGCACGCCGACGATGGGCGGAAGAATGGGCGTCATGCCCGCCGCTTCCATATCCAGCGCGAGCGAGGTGGTGATCGCTTCCAGTCCATCATTCGGCACGACCGCGAGGTAGATGCGCCCCGCCGTCTCCGCAAAGCCCGCCGTTTCGAGATCAAGGGGACGGGTAGACGCGTAGTCCGCTTCACGGATGAAGCGACTGACCAGATTCGGCGACCACTGATCGAACAAGAGCAGGTCGAGTTTCCACGCGCGTTCCGATACCCACTGCGGATTAGGATAACCCGCTTCAGCGAGGAAGGCCGAGAGTTCGCGCCGCGCTGCCTTCACAAACGCGTGATCGGCGAACGAGATCGCCAGTTCCAGACTCGACACCGCGCGTTCCGTCGCGACCTCCGCCGAAGCGAGCAGCGCCTGCGGTTCAATCAGCGGCTTGTCGCCGTGATTGCACACGATCCCCTTCGGCGCGACCGCGACCTTGCTCGACCAGTAGATGGTGGTCTTCTCCGGCGCGTAGCCCATCGTGATATGCGGGATCCATTGACCGGGCAGGCTGTAGCTCGACGGCTCGATGCCGCATTCCTGCGCGAGCTGGTACACCGTCTCCTGGAAGTCTCTCAAGTCCGCATTCTCGCGCACCCGGAAGTGGATCGCGTGTTCGCCAATCGAGTCGAACGACTTGAGCGATCCGATGCGGAGGGTCATCTCCGGCACGTCCACGAAGCGGAGCGCGTCAGTGAATGCGCGGGCCTTCGCGGGGTCGCACACGGGCGCATAAAAGAGCGTCACATGGAAGTCGGCGGGGTCATTCCAACTGACCGCCGGATAGCGTTCACGGAGTTGGCGCTGCAAGCCGACGAGATCCACGTTGTTCGAGAGGTCTAGCCCGACGAACAGGTTATCCCCCGTGTCGCGCTGTCCATCGGCGAGCGCCGGGGTTTCCGGCGTTGTCACCGTCACATCCTGCGGGGTCGTCGGCGTGGGCGCGCCGAATGGGCTGAAGGGGATCGGGTTCTTCATGCGATCCACGTTCGCGTTCGCCAGTTCCGCGATCCGGTTGACCGGGATCACCGCGCCATTCAGCAGTACGACCTCGCCATTCTCGGCGAGACCTGCATCCACCAACGGTGCGCAGCCCAGCGTCAGGCGGTGGAAGTAGTTGAGCGTCGCCGTCCCCGCCTGCCAGAGTTTCAGTGGTTCATCCGGCGCCCGCTTCAGGTAGTCGGCTTCCGGCTCCATGCCCACAAGCGCCCGCGCTTCATCGTGCGTGTACAAGCCGGACGTGCGCACGGCATTCGCCGTGTCCGCTTTCACGAGGTTCGAGTCGGCGAGCGCCGGGATCTTCGCTTCGTCCGCCTTGAGTTCGTAGGCGGCGCGGAAATCGCGGCTCGCCCACTGCTCATTCAAGGCAGGCAGGAACACCGTGCGCACAAACGGCAGCGCGGCGTTTCGAATCAGGCTGACTTCCTTCGCGCTGTAGGTGCTGTTCGCGGACAGCGCGTCCGCCACGCCTTCCAAGCCGAGCAAGCCCAAGTCCACGTCGAAGATGACCGCGACTTCGGCGCGCACGTCCTTCTTCGTTTCGCCCATCATCAGGTCTTTGGGCGTGGCCTGAATGGGAACCCATCGCGCCCCGTTCGGCATGACCGCTGTCTTGTGTGCGTTCCCCGCGCCCTTGAAGTTTCTCCGCCAGTCTTCACGAGCGGATGCCATCTTCTCGACCGACACCTCTTGGTCGAAGGTGATCATGCCATCAATGCGGGCGGAATTGGTCATGAAGGCGAGCGCGTGCGTCACCGTGCCGAAGTCCAGCCCGATCAGGCGGTACGCCGCTTCGAGGCGGCTGATGCCCGTGCCATTCGGACGACTGTCGAAGGTGTTCGCTTCGATCAGGTCTTCGACTTCGACCCGTTCCTGCGTCCATGTCTGCTCATTGAAGATCATGTAGTAGGCAATCTGCGGCTGCCCGACCTCGACCACATTCACCGGATTGACCCACTCTAACCCGGTCGGCCACCCGCTGGCATTGCGCCGCTTGCGCAGAAACACACGGCCCCAGATATCCGCCGAACGCGAGGCGCGTTCGAGGATGAGGGGCGACTGACGCAGGAAGAACGCGAACGGCGAGTCGGCATCGTCCAACCGATCCCCGGTCGGAAGCGTCGCATAGAGCGGGACTTGGGAAATGGTGTTCGCGCGGCGTTCCATGCAGGCGAAAGCCGTCGCGCTGACCGCGACCGCCCGTGAGAGTGTGGTCGCGTCAAGGGATGCCTGCCCGCCGAGCGCGCGGAGAATCGCATCGTTTAGAGACGCACCGGAGCGCGTCGTGCCGAAATCCGTAAGCAGCTCGTCACCGCGCGTAAAGGCAACACGAAGACCGCGCGGTTCTGGCGCTGTTTTTTGGGGTTGAAACCAGCCGCGCACGCGGTTGAACATCGTGCCTCCGAAATGAAAAACGTGCTTCTTAGGGCGCGTTGGGAAATACTTGGGATATCATGGTGTTATCCACCTATCTTAATTATACGGCGGGTGTCAATCGATTTTACGCAAAGGCGAATTGCAGTTGGCGAATGACATCGGAGTAGTCCGTGCGGGCGCGCTGGCGCTTCCGTGCCGCGCCGTCTTCCGCCCACGCTTCCTGCCAGATCCGGCGCTTGTCCTCACGCCGTGTCACTTCCTCGCCCCTCTGCCCTTCCAAGCGACGCGCTTCAGCGCGCAGGTTGCGCACGGCCTGATAATCCGGCGGCGGGATGCGTCCGACCAAGTCTTCCTGATCTTCCGACACGGGCTGACGAATGGTGATCGTGCGTCCACCGCCCACCCACATCTCGCTTTGCACCCACCAGTCGCGCCGCGCGGCGTCTTCGACATCGTACCCCTCGTGATACCGAAGGTCTGATTTCGGCTTCGCCGCGTCCGCATAGACCGCCTGCCGCTGTCGTTCGAAGTGTGTCCGCTTCCGCGCTTCCGTCTGCGCCGCGACCGCCTGAAATGCCGTCGCGCCCTGCTCCGGGTCAATCCCGCGTTCCGCCGCCAGTTCGCGCCAGCGGGCTTTGAATGCCTCGTAGTTGAATGCCAAGAGTTACTCCTTTCTACCAGAATTCCGCTTTGTCCCAGACCTGCCCGACAATCGTGCCCCACCATGCGAGCACAATCGCATCCCCATAGTCCGGCGAGAACCCCGTGCGCTTGATGATGTCTTCTTTCGGTTCCACCGCGATCTTGCCTCCGGAGAGCTTGTAGCGCGGCGCACACAAATCCACGCGGATGCGCCGGTCATCGGGGAGCGCGATGTTTTCGCCACTCGCTGGATCAAGCGCCTCGCGCAGCTTCCAATAGCTTTCGGCGCGCAGGTTCGTGAATTCGTAGCGCCCGCTCTTATCCTTGCCCTTCGCCGCCGCCGCATTGTTGATCGGCGATACATTCACGTTCGGTATCACCTTCAAGTGGTCATAAGCAGATGCGCCATAGCCGATCACGTCGATCATGATGGGCGTGCTATCGGTGACGACAGCGAGCACGTTCCGCGCGACCGTGGGGCCGTCCGGCGTCGCTGTGCCAGGATAGACAATCGGCTTGTCGAAGTACGTGCCATACAGCGACTGGATCACGGTGCTGTCCTTGCCACCGCGGGCCACATCAACGCCGCAGGAACGCATCTTCACGTCCGGGCGCTGCATGTTCCGCCACCGTTCCTGCGCCTGCAGTACCCATGCCGTCGGCACGACCTGCCACGGGTCATCTTCCAAACCGATTGTGAAGTCGCCGTAGCGCAGCTGCGACCGGAGTGGTTCGGGCAGATTGTCTAATTGGCGGTAGTAGTCCTCGCCCTGAAACGGATTGTCCTCGACGCGCGCGGGGATGAACGTGCGACTGAGCGGATAGATGAGTTCACCCTTGTGCTCATACGGCGAACTGCTCGGCACTTCTACATCCGCGTCATTGATGCGCACAAACCAGCGCAGTTCGCCGGGTTTGGCCGGATTCGGGTGCTTGGGATCAATCCACGGCGCGAAGTAGCGGACGATCCATTCGCCGTTCGCATCCGTCGGCGGGTTGAAGGTGAGCACGATGCGCGTGCGCTGTCCCGGCTCCGTGGTACGCAGCCACCCCGCGACGAACCGGAACGCGCTCTCGCTGAAGTCGGCGGCTTCGTCAATCGCAATCAGGTCGTGCGGACGTCCGCGATACTTCTTCTTGTCTTTGTCCTGCTGGATCGCGCCGACTTCGATCAGGCGGCCGTCCGGCGTTTCCCAGCGGCGTTTGATGCCCCACACAAACGAGCAGCGGCTGTCCTGAATCTCGTTCCCGCGATCCACCAGCGCGCCGAGGTCGGTATAGTTCTGGCGGAAAATAATCGACCGCTTGTGCCGCGTCATCGACAGTCCGAGCACCAGATCGCTCTTGCCGCCGCCCGCCGCCCCACCGTAGCCGAGCACATCCGCCGGGCTGTCATACGCCTGCGACTGCGGCGATGCAGCAATCGGCGACCAGATCGCGCCGCCCGTTAAGCCGCGCGAGATCGCCTTTGCCCGTTCGAACTTAGACTTCCACGCCAGCCGCTCTAAAGAGTTCCGCTGCAAGAGACTCGTCCTTAAATGCCTCGACCACCGCTTCATACGCCAGTTCGCCGCGCTTGATCGCTTCGATCACTTCCACGCGCGGGTCTTCCACTTGCACTCGATCCACAAACAGCTTGTGATAGCGCCCGATCAGTTGCAGCGCTTCGGCCTTGCTGTACAGTTCAAGCTTCGTCACTTCCACCAACCGCGGGTTGTCCGGGTCGGTAGGATCATGCGTCACGTCGATCCGTGTCTCGATTTTCTTGATGAGATGCCCTTGGTTATGCGCCTTGAGTTCCTTGTACGACTTGCCGATGAATTCGCGCATGTCGCCGTGCGCAATCTCCGTCAGGCGGTACAGCACTTCCGCCGCGCCCATTGAGAGATCGCGCGTCAACTGATCGATGTAGGCGCGGATCTCTGGTTTTCTCAAGTTTTCGGAGGCAATCGCGGCGAGGATATTGTACTTGTCCGAGTTGTACCCAGCTGCGGCTGCGGCCCGCACGCCATTCCCGCCGTTCATCACATAGGTTTCGGCGAACAGTTTCTGTTTGAGTGTCAGTCCCAGCGCCGCGTCGAGTGGGTCATCGCCGACGATCCTCCGCCGCGCTTCCGCCTCATCCCACGCGCGCACGCGGCTCACCCATTCGTGACCGCTTGACCATTCTTCGAGCTGGCGCATATACCCCGGTCGTCGTCCGAGTTCAACCCGCGCCCTATCGAGTGTCCGCCCCTCCCCCATGTTCCGATAGCACAGAAAGGCCTTCCATGCCTGATCGGATTCGTTGGAGCGGCGATCAAAGGCGTTGAGCGGCGGCGTACTGCGTGGTTTCGCCTTGCTCTTGGCTTTGCTCATCCCTCCCCCTTTCCACTTCCTAAACACCTGTTCGCTTTCCACTATAGCACAACAATTGAGAAAGTGTTGAGGATCGGCGCGGATTGGCAAGGGTGTTACATGCTATTAGCATTTGACTCTCAGCTAAATAGCAGTACACTAGTGGTATTGAATACATACGCAGCAAGGAGGTCAGCTTGAAAGACAATAAGCGGACAATCGGTTGGACGACTGTCCACGAGGACGCGCTGCAAGCGGTCTACCAGCAGATGCGCGAAGCGGGTATCCCCTGCGAACGCGCGGGCAAGCCGAACGTGACCGTGATCCTTCAGTACGCATTGGAGCAGACGGCGAAGGCCGGGAAGCAGGCGAAGTGAGCGACCAGACGGCGACGGTTGAATGGCGCGACATCCCCGGCTATGAAGGGCTGTATCAGGTGAGCAATGATGGGCAGGTGAAGCGACTCGGCGGCACAGCGAAGTGCAAGCAGGATCGACTGCTTAAACTGGCATACAACAAAGGATATGCGCAAGTCGCTCTGTGCAGAGACGGGAAGGCGGTAACGAAGCAGGTTCATACACTCGTCACACTAGTCTTTTTGGGTGATCCGGGTGATCTCTGGTGCAATCATAAGAATGGGATCAAGTCGGATAATCGCCTTGAGAACCTTGAATACGTGACACCCGGCGAAAACACCAAGCACGCTTATGACACAGGGCTACACCCAAAGGTCTACGGCGAAAAGCACTGGACGCGCAAACTCACTGATGAACAGGCAAATATCATCCAACTTGCATCTTCCCTCGTGCTTGAGGAAGTTGGCGGGCGCAAGGGGTTAGCGAAATACTTCGGCGTATCGCTCACAACGATTCAGGCGATCATTACTGGTAAAGGAGGATACGGGGATGAATAAGACCGCAATATCTTGGACGGACTTCAGCTTAAATCCGGTTCGTTTTCGTGCCACTGAAACGGGCAAGGTCGGCTGGTATTGTCAAAAGGTGAGCAGTGGTTGTACTCACTGCTATGCGGAAACGCTCAACAACCGCTTCGGTGCGATGGTGCGTTATGACGTGCCGAGCGCGGCAATGGGTGAGTTTTTCCTCGACATGAAAATGCTCGGCAAGCTGTACAAGGAAAAGAAGTCGTCGCGCTGTTTTATTTTTGACATGACCGATCTGTTCCTTGATCTCATTCCCGACTGGATGATCGCCGTCTGCTTCTACGCCTTCCTCGATAACCCGCACCACACGATCCAGCTTTTGACCAAGCGCCCCGAACGTGCCGTCGATTGGCATGAACGGTTTATCGCCGCGCAGCAGACCGACGAATTCAAGGCGCTCGCGCATGAGCATCAGGCGACGTGGGGTAAGCGGCAGTTCACCGATCCGTGGGGCGCGAATATCTGGATGGGAACGAGCGTCGAATCAGGCGCGACCACGCACCGCATTGAAACGCTTCGCCGCGTTCCTGCGCAGACGCGCTACATCAGCGCCGAACCACTCTTAGGTGCGTGGGGCGCGGTCGATCTCTCTGGGGTGCATCAAGTCATCATCGGCGGCGAGTCTGGCGCTCACATGTGGACGACGAACGCCGCAGGTCAGCGTGTGCGGAACGAAGCGCGCTGGATGAAAATGGAATGGGCGCTCGGCATCAAGAACCAGTGCGTCGATCAGGGAACCGCTGTGTTTTTCAAGCAGCAATCGGGCATTCGTACCGAGATGGACACCTACATGGTCGAAGCGGATGGCAGTCGCTGGAAGTGGGAACAGTACCCCAACGACCTCATCCCGCCGCGGGAACTGGTCAACTTGCCGTCACCGTTCGAATCCTTCAGCCCATTCGCCATTGAGCAGAACGCGGCAGGGACGGACTTCGATCAGCGCTTACAACTGGCGCAGGCATGGGAGGCGCGCGCCTATCAGCTTGAAGGCTTCCGCGCCGAGAACGCGGCCATCGCTGCGGCGTGGTGGTACAAGGCGTTGGAGGAGTTTCGCCCTGCCCTGCCCATCACTCCCGACCCCCGCACCACCGACTGGCTCGAAGCCGAACGCGCTGGCAGTGACGAACGGATCGCCGACCTAATCGCCGATCTGCCGGCAGTGGTCGACGTGACGCCACTCACCACGAAGCCGAGCCCCGAACCGGACTATGCCGACCCCTACGACCTGCCGACGAACAGCAAGGTCATCAGCTTATGGCAGCCGTGGGCCACGCTCATGCTGATCGGCGCGAAGCAGATCGAAACGCGCTCCTGGCAAACCCCATTCAAAGGGACGCTCGTTATCCATGCGGCGAAGAAGTGGGACAGGGACTTGCAGCAGATCGCGAACAGCGAACCGTTCGCCTCGGTGCTGCGGGGCCATGGCTATGACCCGAACGCCCTACCGCTCGGCGCCGCCCTCGGCGCGGTCATTCTGGATCGCTGCGTGTCGGTGGATCAGCTGAGCACGATCAGCGAACAGGAACGCGCCTTCGGCGATTACTCCGCCGGGCGTTTCGGTTGGCTGACCAGCCGCCCGCGTCCGTTCCGTGAACCGCTGCCCGTCGCCGGGGAGCAGGGTTTGCGCGACTGGTCGAGTTACCTCGCGAAGATCGGGAAGCCCGTCCCCTTTGACAGCATCACCGCGCCGGAAGAACCGGATGTGTTGCCGACCACCGTCGCGAACTTCAACCATGTGTACCAACACTGGAACAAGACGACGCGCCAGTGGGACGATCCGCGCTACGTCTACATCGGGCGCTTCATGCCATCGTTCAATCTGGCGTCCAGCGTGTTTGCCAATCCGTTCAAGATTGCGAAGGACACACCGGAGAACCGTGCGGCGGCGATTGAGCAGTACCGGACGTGGCTGAAAGGCAAGCTGGCTGATCCGCAGGAAGGCGAAGCGTACCGGACGGCACTGGAAGGACTGCGGGGGAAGACTCTTGTGTGCTGGTGTTCTGACCCCGATCCGGCGAAATCAAAGGCGTGTCACGGCGACGTGTTACGCGAACTGTTGGGGGAAACGGTCGAGCACACCGAACCGCCCCAACCCGAGCAACCGCCCACGCAGATGAGTTTGTTCGGCGATGAGCCTGTGAAGAAAACGAAGGTCTACGCCTAAAAGGAGGTGTTCGGTGGAACACCAGTACATCACAACGTTTGAAGACCTGTGGAAGTGCATCGGCGCGATCTGCGAACTTCAGTACACCTATCGCAACCACGGGGAAGGATCTGGTTACCTGACTGCGGAGGAGATGGCCAAGCGGACTCGCGAATATGGCCTGAATCCATCGAGCGTCGAACAACGCATCAATTTGACCATGCGCGGTCGCCTCGGCATCTCTTTCGATGGAGTTGATGCCAGTCCGATCTTTCGGTTTAATAGCCCGCTGATTTATGCGAATGGCGTCTGGACGGGCAAGTATGAAGGCGAACCGGAGACGATCCGCGAGGTGGAACAACTCATCGCCGCGAAGCTGTACGTCGTTGAGAAGCCCTACGCGGACATGGATTTTCTATGACCGGCGCCGAACGCGGCGAGTAATCGGCAGGGACGCGGTTGGTCGCGTCCCTTTTTCATTCCCGTTCCAGTTCGGCGAGGAAGTGCAGCAGGTAGCTTTTCTTTCCAGTGTAATGCCAACCGTACCGCTTGACCGTGTATCCAGCCTGTCGCACGATGTCCGCGAGCATCAGCCCGCCGATCTCCCCGTACTGCCCGTAGATCGCGTCATTCCCGAATTGCTGCACATACGGTTCGAGCACCTTGATCGACCACGCTGCGCCCATGCTCAACGCCTGCCGCATGCCATCGTTCACGACCACAATCATCCGGTCGGCGAAGCGGCGTTCGCTTGAGAACAGGGCTTGCAGTGTTGACCAGCTTCCGCCATAGGGATCACAATCGAACAGGTCAAACGCCAGATCTCCCGCGATGCCTTCGGCGAGGGCGTTCTCACAATCGGCCTCATACACCCGCCATGACGGGCGCTGCAGCGCGAGGCGTTCGCATTTCACCGCGTCCTTCTCAAAGACCACGCCGACGGGCAGGTGTTCATAGCAGCGGTCGAATAAGACCCCATTCCCGCCATGCGATTCGAGCACCACCGGACGAGAAATGCCAAGGGCTTCCAAATCGGCGAGGGCGCGCTTCCTGAGCGCCACCTTTTCCCGCACACTGCTGTTATCTTTCGGCTTGGTTTTTGCCATCTGCAAGCACCCCTGTTTATGCCCCAAAAACGGCCATTAATGGATTGAGCGCACTAGGAGAGCATCGGCGCAGATTGACGCGAAATCGCTCGATAAAGCTAGGCAAGGCCGTTGGGTCTAGCGGATGGTCAGGCGGATGAAGCCTTTGGCGATCAGGTATCCGACCCGGCGGCGCTGCGTCGGGTTGGCGTGCGGCTGCCACATGAACCGTGCGCGATCCACCTCCGAACGATGGAAGTGCAGATCGGCGAGCACGCGCCGCCGAGCGGCTTTGATGCCGTGCTGGACTATTTGCTCAAGCCGCGCCTGCACCGCGTCATCGTTCAGGAAATCGTTCAAGCGCGCCCAGCTTTCGGCGCTCACGGTCGCTTTGATGGGCATCGCTACTCCGCCCCGATCAGATCAGCGGCGAAGTAGGCTTCGACCGGATCGAGTTCTGGTGGCGCGGTGAACGTGAAGCCGGAGCGCGTGAGGGCGTTAAACAACGTAGCACTCGCTTCAAGTGTCTCTTTGTACCATTCTGCGTCCTGTGGTGCAGGGATTGAAACCCAATCCAGATCGCTCATCCGTCACCCCTTTCACTGTGCTGAGGCTTCCAATGTAGCACTCACCCGCCACCCTGCGTAGGGTGACTCGCGAGGTACGCCGTGCAGATCGCGATCAGCGCTTCGCCCCGGTTCACAATTCCGGTCGCGCGGAGCGCCCGCTCGAACACATCCACCTGCGGCGCGTACAACACTGCTTTGACGGCGCGGCGAACGTCTTTCTTCAAGCGCGATCCGCCCTCGCCGCCTTCCTCCGCCCCATCGACCGCCGCGTTCACTTCGGCGTCCACGTCCAGATCGAGCCGGAGATCCAAAAGCTCATCGTCCCGGAACAGGCCGTCGAGCAGACCATCCATGGCGTCCAGTTCCAGCGTGCCGTAGTCATAGGCGTGAAAGTCCGCCGCGCGGTTATCGGCCACGCGCAGCCGCCGCGCCTTTTCGTCACCGTACTGCACATCCGGGCGCTTGACCACGACCAGCGCATTCGGCGGCGCTTCGACTTCGATCACATCCGTGATCCCCATGTCTTCGGCGACCGCCGCGGTCTGGTTGCCGATGAGCAGCACGTCATCCGCGGAGGCGACTGCGCTCCGCCCGGGCCCATCCTGGGCGAGCGACTCGCGAATGATCCGCCTGCCGCGTTCACTGCCCTTGTTCGGGTTGTTCGGATCTTTGGTGTACTCGCTCAGTTTGCGCTTTCGTACCTTGATGTCGTCGCTCATGGCCGCTCCGTTTTTCATCCATGATACGGCGCTCAGCAAAAAAGACAAGCAGGCTGCGCCTGCGCTTTGGGGAAGTCGCGCGGCGTCCCGCCCGCCCGCCAGATCCGCCGCCTGAGCAGGGACGCGCCGTGCCCAGCGCCAAGCGTGACCTGCACAGGGCGAACCGGACAAACAGCGCGCCCGTGTTCACCCGCGCAACGGCCACCCATTGGCACGCGCAATTGGCGCACGACCCTGCCCAACGGCGGCGGACGCGCGGAAAAGCACCGCGCAAAGATGGCGGGCGGGACGCCGCGAAAAAATTGTCGGCTTAAGGGTTTGTGAGCGCGTCCCAAGTATTCAGTCTAAGCGAAGTCCTCCCTCAATTCCCTCTCAAAACCTTAAGCCAAAACAATTAATTCTCATGCTTAGTCACAGTGTATTTGTGGTACTATAGATACATGTCGCGGCAACGAAACGACGCACAGAGCGTCACCCGCGATACGAAAGGACACCGGGCAATTATGCCTATCACGAACAAGCACGTACTCAAGAGTCAGGCACGCGAGGCGATGGTGAAACTGGCGAAAGAAGCGTTCGCTGAGATCGGGATCGACCTCAGCAAGACGCTCATCACCCCGCACCTGATCGGGAGCGTGACCGTCACCCTATCCGATGCGCAGCTCCACGCCGCCCGCGCCAAAATCGCCGGGATGCGGGAACTCACCGGACACGGCAATTCAGGCCGGATCGAAGTCGTGCTGCCGACGGTACGGGAATACGTGGTGAAGAACCGACCGACGCTGACCGAGGAAGAACGGCAGGCGAAGAAGGCCGGGACGGGTAGTGGGGTGAGCGCCGAAGAACGCGCCGCCCGCGCTGCGCTCCGCGCGGAACTGGAAGCGGAGCTGAAGGCCGCGCACGGGATCGA
>Ga0075458_10000069_pt1 | contig 32729 bp, 31 predicted proteins | sample DEB3_08_DNA_FD_77576 | JGI IMG/M metagenome (GOLD analysis project Ga0075458, IMG submission 77576) | Aqueous microbial communities from the Delaware River and Bay under freshwater to marine salinity gradient to study organic matter... | ecosystem: Environmental > Aquatic > Marine > Coastal ... | reverse complement strand
TTGCTCGAAGAGGCCCGATGCCAGTTCCCCTCCGCTACTACGCCGCGCACACGGGACGGTGGGGTGGTGACGACAAACTTAATCTTCAGAACTTACCGAGGGGGTCGGCGCTGAAGAAATGTATCCTCGCACCTGCTGGGTACATGATGATCGACTCAGACTCATCTCAAATTGAAGCCCGTACGCTGGCATGGCTAGCTGGGCAAGACGACTTAGTGGAGGCATTTGATCGTGGCGAGGACGTTTACAAAATCATGGCATCTGCTATTTATGGCAAGAGCGTTGATGAAATCACAAAGGACGAAAGGTTCGTTGGTAAAACCACAATCCTTGGCGCAGGCTACGGTATGGGTGCTGCAAAGTTTCAAGCCCAACTCAAAAACTTCGGCGTGGCGGTATCACTTGAAGAGGCGAAACGAATCATCGACACCTATCGCCAAACCTACCCCCGAATCACTGCACTGTGGAAAGCCGCTGGTGTGGCACTTGAAGCAATTCTCAGAGACCAATCGACAGAGTTAGGTCGTGACGGTATCTTGAAGATCGAAGGCAAAGGCGGCATCAAGCTACCAAACGGTCTGTATATACGGTACCCGAACCTGCGCCAGAAGGCCGACGAGGAAACAGGCAAGGTCGAGATTGTGTACGACACCAAGAAAGGCCGAGCCGTTATCCCCAACCGCATCTACGGCGGCAAGGTGATTGAGAACGTGTGCCAAGCCCTAGCCCGAATCATCATCGGCGACCAGATGTTGCTGATTGCCAAGAAGTACCGCGTGGTGATGACTGTGCATGACGCTGTGGCGTGTATCGTGCCGACTGAAGAAGTTGACCGTGCGCAAGAATATGTTGAGATGTGCATGCGCATCCGACCCAAGTGGGGGCTGGAGTTGCCCCTCAACTGTGAAGCCGGACATGGAGAGAGTTATGGCGACTGCTGAGGATTATGGGTGGATGGCTATTGCTCACGTGTACCCCGTGAAAGATACGAGGGCGCACTTGACGGAAAATTGTTGGTGCGACCCAACGCACGACGAAGAACATCAGATCATCGTCCACAACTCTGCCGATGGTAGAGAAGCAATTGAAACAGGACAAAGAAAACTGTCATGACAACACAACCAATTAAATGGTCTTTCAGTAGCCTGAAGACTTTCCAACAATGCCCGAAGAAGTACTACCACACCAAGGTAGCGAAGGACGTCAAAGAGCCAGACACACAGGCAACGCTGTACGGTAAGTCAGTGCACACTGCGGCTGAAGAGTACATCCGTGATGGGATTGAGCTTCCTCCGCCCTACGCCTACATTAAGGATACGCTGGATGCTCTAGCCGCTATCCCCGGGACCAAACTGTGTGAAGAAGAACTCGGCCTGACCAAAGACTTAGAGCCATGCGCGTTCGACGCACCCGAGGCATGGTGGCGGGGTATCGCCGACTTGGTCATCTTGGACGAAGCCAACGAGTTGGCGTGGTCGGTGGACTACAAAACCAGCAAGTCTGCCCGTTATGCCGATGTGAAGCAGTTGGACTTGGTAGCCACGGCTATCTTCAAGAAGTACCCCCAGATCAAAAAGGTCAAGTCTGCCCTGCTGTTTGTGGTGAGCAAAGAGTTCGTGAAGGCTACGCACCACGCAGAGATGGTGCCCAAGTACATGGAGCAGCCGATGCGGGATGTTGCCCGTATTGAAGCAGCGTTAGAGAACGGTGTGTGGAATCCAATCAGCGGACCGCTGTGTAGGTTCTGTGCAGTGAAGCAGTGTGAGTACAACAGGAGTTAGAAGTGAAAAAAGAGCAGTGGTGGTTAGATTTTGACCATGAGACGTTTGAGAAATCAAAGAGCCCAGCAGAGTACTACGGATTTTTGAACGTACAAGTGAAGAACGATAACTGTAGTGGTGACAGCGCAGAGACTGTGGTTACCTTTGATACCGACGGTTTTGGTGGTAGCCATATAAAGGTGGAAGCGCATGGGTTTCCAGAGGACTACGAGTTCACCAGCGGCAAGATAAAACTTACGCTCTACGGCGGGTTTGAAGCCGACGCCTTTTTTACGGCGATGGAAAACCTAGTAACAGCGTACAAACTTAGAAAAGAAATTGGAGAGTAAAGATGGATGAGAAAGACCAAGCAGCGGCTTATATCAAGCTGCATGAGGACGTGAAAAAATTGATTATAGATACGGTGTTGGAGGAGATTCAAAGGTACGGGGTGCTTACTACTGAAGTGGTGAACAAAGCCCAGAGCAACTTGCTATACACCCAAAACTTCAAAGACCAAGTGAAGAACGTTATCAAAGAACAAATGAACAAATACTGAGGAGAAAACCATGACAATGACCAACCAAGAAACCGACACCGCCCTGATTCTGGAGAACGAGCTCAAGCGCAGGGTCAGCGAAGTGGTGCGTGAAATTGCCCACGACATTGTGCGCAAAGAGATGCGCGAAGAGTTCACAAGGCAGAAAGAGACCATGCTGATGGAGGTCAGCATCACAGTTGGCAAACACCTGCGTTTCATCGAAAATGAGGGGCGCAAGCCGCTTTGGGAGGCAACCCCCGAGGAGTTTGGCTTGACGCGAGAGTCCTTAGACAGCCACCACATTACAGGAAGCAAGCTAGATGCCTTACGTGAACAAACCCCGCCCGTATAAAAAAGAATACCAACAACAGAAAGCTCGTGGTGAACACGAGACCCGCATGGACCGCCAGCGTGCTCGGAACGAGATGGACAAAAAAGGAATTGACCGCAAGGGCAAGGACATTGACCACACCGTTCCCCTGAGCAAAGGCGGCACCAACGCGCCGAGCAACCTGAAACTGAAAACCCCAAGCGCCAACCGTTCGTTCAGCCGCAACTCTGACCACACGGTGAAGGTGAATAAACCAAAGAAAAAATGACATTAGCGGAATATGACTGGCCTCGTCCCCACGGCTTCGAGCCATTCGCTCACCAGAAACAAACAGCGCAGTTCTTAACAACCAACAGGAAAGCGTTTTGTTTCAACGAGCAGGGGACAGGCAAGACTGCATCGGTTATCTGGGCAGTCGATTATTTGATGAAGTTAGGTGTAGTGAAGAGAGTGTTAGTGGTGTGCCCGTTGTCGATCATGCGCTCGGCATGGCAACAGGACTTGTTTAAGTTTTCTCTGCATCGCACGGTATCAGTAGCCCATGGTAGCGCCGCCAAACGCAAAGAGATCATCAGGGCTGGTGCCGAGTTCGTCATCATTAACTTTGACGGCGTGCAGATTGTCAAGGACGAGATCATCAACGGCGGGTTTGACCTCATCGTGGTGGACGAAGCCTCGGCATACAAGAACGCGCAGACTGTGCGGTGGAAGACCATGCGCGACATTCTCAAGACGGTCAAGGGACTGTGGATGCTTACTGGTACGCCAGCAGCCCAATCACCACTGGACGCCTACGGCTTGGCCAAGCTCATCAACCCCAAGGGAGTGCCGCCGTTCTACGGGCAGTTCCGCGATCAGGTTATGGCGCAGATCACCAAGTTCAAGTGGATTCCGAAGCCGACCGCCAAAGCCACTGTGCACACCATCTTGCAGCCAGCCATTCGTTTCGAGAAGAAGCAGTGTCTTGACTTGCCCCCGTTGACGTTCGTTGATCGTGACGCGCCGTTGACTCCGCAGCAGTCCAAGTACTACGCCATTCTCAAGAAGGAGATGCTGTTGGAGGCAGCCGGTGAAGAAGTATCGGCGGTCAACGCGGCGGTGAAGATCAACAAACTCTTACAGATTTCTTGCGGCTCGGTCTACACCGACAGCGGTGAGGTGCTGGAGTTTGACGTGTCCAACCGCATGAGCGTGGTACAAGAAGTCATCGACGAGTGCAGTAACAAAGTGCTGGTGTTCGTGCCGTTCACGCACACAATTCAGATGCTGAAGAACCACCTGCTCAAGCATGGCATCACGTGCGACGTGATTAACGGTGAAGTGCCTGTAAACCGCAGGACCGAAATTGTTACCAACTTTCAGACGCAACCGACAACAAAGGTTCTCATCATTCAACCACAAGCGGCATCACATGGGCTTACCCTTACTGCCGCCGACACAATCATTTGGTACGCTCCCTGTACCAGCGTGGAGACTTATCTTCAGGCTAACGCACGCATTGACCGTCCCGGTCAGGTCAACCCCATGACCATCGTGCACATCTGTGGGAGTCAGACCGAGCGCAGGGCATACGCCATGTTGCGAGGCAACGTATCCAACCACCAACAAATCATTGATTTGTACCGACAAGAAATTTCTTCTGTAGATGTTGACAATGTCTAAAGTTGTGATATAGTCGGTTTCCCTTTAACCAACGGAGTGTTAGATGAGTGAAGAAAATGAAGTGGCCGAACGGCCAGACCTAGATCGGCTGACGTCGATTTATCTGAAGATTCGAGACAAACGCTCGGAACTCAAGCGCGAGTTTGAGAACCAAGACAAAGACCTCGAAGAGCAACAGAAGATGCTTGCAGAGCAAATGCTGGAATCATGCAAAGAGCTCGGTGCCGACAGCATCAAGACACCACATGGGACGATCATTCGTTCGGTCAAGTCAAAGTACTGGACGGGCGACTGGGATTCTATGTACCGCTTCATCAAAGAGCACGACGCGTTCGGCTTGCTTGAAAAGCGCTTGCACCAAACCAACATGAAGGACTTCCTTCACGAGAACCCCGACGTCATGCCCATGGGCTTGAATGTTGAAAACGAGTACACCATCGTCGTTAGACGTGCTAAATAAACCGGAGAAACTAAATGAGTAACATTGCACTTTTGAACCAAGACCTGCCCGACTTCCTGCAAACTGCTGGCGTCAGTGAATTAACCAAAGCCCTCGCTGGCAAGACTGGTGCCAAGCGCATCGTGCCTAAGAACGGCATCTTCCGCAAAATGGTCGGCGGCGAAGAGATGGGTAAAGTCAAGGGCAACCTCGACGTGGTGATTGTGAACGCATCACCTAAAGTTGGCCGCATCTTCTACGCGAAAGCATGGACACCTGATGCCGACCCAAGCGCACCTGACTGCTTCTCGAACGACGGTATTGCCCCTGATGCTGGAGCTGCTTCACCCCAAGCTAGCCGTTGCGACACATGCGCACAAAACATCAAAGGCTCTGGCCAAGGTACATCGAAGGCTTGCCGTTACAGCCGCCGTATTGCTGTGAACTTGGTGGAAGATTTTGGTACTTCTTTGGAAGGCGAAGTCTATCAGTTGAACTTGGCATCGAAGTCATTGTTCGGTGAAGGCGTCGGCGACAACTCGCACACCTTTGAAAACTACACCAAGTACTTGGCCAACAACGGCAAGAGCTTGGACTATGTGGTGACCACATTGAGCTTCAACGAGAACAACGACAACCAGTCTGTCTTGTTCACACCTGCGCGCTTCATCAACAAGCAAGAGTACGCAGTGACGAGCGAAGCCGCCAAGAAACCAGAAACCCAAAAGCTGGTCATCATGACTCCATACCAAGCTGACATGGCTGGTAAACAACAAGCACTCGCTGCACCTGCTGCCGCACCCAAAGCGGAAGAAGCAGTTGCCGAGCCAATCAAGCGCGAAAGCACAAAGGCTGAGAAGCCAACCCCAACTGCCAAGAAGGGTTTGGACGACGTGGTCAAAGCTTGGTCTGACGAGGAGTAAGCATGAGCTACGGATACAGCCACCGACTCGTCGAGGCCAACAAAGCGGCTGACAGCAAGTCGTGGGGCGTCATCCTTGGGCGCAAGTGCATCGAACTCGATATTCCTGTGGACGTTATTGCTCGAAGAATGGATGTTAGTCGGGCAACAATTTACAACTGGTTCTGGGGTAGCACTACCCCAAGCCGGACACACAGCGAACAGATCGAGCGTCTGATTCCTCGCCTCAAGAAACGAAAATAAATCCGTGCATTGACGGGGGCTTCGGCCCCCAGCTTTGCCGTCTCCAAAAGAAACAGACATGTCCAACTTTGACTTACTCGACACCGTGCTGCCCCCCGAGGGACGGTACTGCGTGTTTGGCTATGGAAAGTATCCGGACCAAAAGTTTTACGACACAAGAGAAGAAGCACAAGCCCAAATCGAGCACTTAGTTGCCAACAAGTTTGACGTGTATTTCGGGTGCGCCAAGTTCGGCCCACTTAACAACCGCAAGCACGACAACGCACAGTTCTTCAAAGCACTGTGGATGGACATTGACTGTGGCCCGACCAAGGGAGTTCCCGATGAAAAAGGCAAGATTGCTGGATACCTGACACAGCAACTCGGCCTAGACGCGCTAAAAACATTTTGCAAAACGGTGGGCCTGCCCCGCCCCATCTTGGTTAGTTCTGGCTACGGTGTGCACGCATACTGGCTGTTGGATGCGACCATTGATCGGCGTGATTGGCAACCGCTGTCGAGCCGACTGCGTGAGTTGTGCGTTGAAAACGGGTTGATTGTTGACGCCTCTGTGTTTGAAGCTTCTCGCGTATTGCGAGTGCCCGGAACATACAACTTCAAAAAAGAAGAACCGATGGAAGTGACTGTGCTCAACGAGCACACACAAGTCCTGACCTACGACCAGTGGAAAGAGCTACTCGGCGCGCCCGACCCAGTCGATGAGCTGCCTGATTTCTTGCCGACCATCAGCCCAATGATGGAAGCCTTGATGCAAAACAAGGTGAAGCGGTTCAAGAACATCATGATTAAGGCGGAGAACGGTTGCCAGCAACTCAACTACTGCTACCAAAACCAAGACTCTATCGAGGAACCCCTGTGGCGTTCAGCCTTGTCGATTGCTGCGTTCTGCGTGGACAAAGACAAAGCGGCGCACATGATGTCGAGCCAGCACCCGAACTACAACCCAGCCGAGGTTGATAAAAAGGTAGCCGAGATCATTGCAAACGCAGGGCCGCACCACTGCGCCACGTTCGAGAAGCTGAACCCAAGCGGGTGCGCTGGCTGCCAACACAAAGGCAAGATCAAGTCGCCCATTGTGCTCGGCATCGAGATTGCGCAAGCTGAGGTGGAAGACGGTGAGTACGTGGTGGAGATGCAGGTAGAAGAGGAAGAAGGAGAAGCTACAAACTACCGTATTCCAGAGTACCCATTTCCTTTTTTCCGCGGTGCCAAGGGCGGTATCTGGCGCAAGTCAGAGAGCGACGAGGACGAACCAGCGCTGGTGTACGAGCATGACCTGTATGTGGTCAAGCGCATGAAAGACCCCGAGCTCGGTGAGATTGCGTTGTTCAGGCTGCACCTGCCACACGACGGGGTCAAGGAGTTTGCAATTCCGGCAACGGCGATTGCTGCAAAGGACGAGCTGCGCAAACAACTGTCGCACCATGGTGTGCTGGCAACACAAAAACAATACGAGCTACTGGCGATCTTCGTGGTGGCTTTTATGAAAAACCTGCAATATGTGAGGAAGGCAGAAACTATGAGAACACAATTTGGATGGGTAGACAACGACAGCAAGTTCATTGTCGGCGACAGAGAAATCACAAAGGACGGGGTGTTCTACAGCCCACCCTCAACCCACACGCAGTCATTCGCCGAGAAGATGGTGCCGACTGGCTCGTTCGATAAGTGGAAAGAGGTGTTCAACATGTACGCCCGTGAGGGTCTGGAGCCCAATGCGTTTGCCGCACTGACAGCGTTTGGTTCGCCCCTGTTGAAGTTCACTGGCTTGAGTGGCGCGATCATCAACGTCATTCACAAGTCGTCAGGCTCAGGCAAGTCCACGGCTCTGTTTATGTGTAACAGCGTATGGGGCCACCCCAAAGAGTTGTCGTCCATGTGGAAGGATACGCTCAACGCAAAGATGATGCGCCTCGGTATCCACAACAACTTGCCCAACACAATCGACGAGATCACCAACACGAGCGCCATGGAGTTCTCAGACTTGGCGTACAGCATCTCCCAAGGGCGGGGCAAAGACCGAGTCAAGTCGCACAGCAACGAGCTGCGTGCCAACCACACCAAGTGGAACAACATGACCTTGGCCTCATCCAACGCCAGCTTCTACGAGAAACTCGGCTCGGCAAAGAACTCACCCGACGGCGAATCCATGCGTCTGCTTGAGTACAAGATTGAGCCCAGCACAGCGATCAGCGTGGAAGAAGGCAAGCAGATGTTCGACCATCAGATGATGGAGAACTACGGGCACGCTGGTGACATTTACGCCGAGTGGCTTGTAAACAATTTGGAAGAAGCCGTCGGCCTGTTGCGCCAAATCCAAGCCAAGATCGACAAGCAGGTGCAGTTCACCGCACGGGAACGCTTCTGGTCAGCTATCGCCGCTTGCAATATCGCCGGTGGTTTGATTGCCAAGAGCCTTGGTCTGCACGACTACGACATGAAGGCAGTCTACGACTGGTTGATCGACATGCTCGGCGAGATGCGCGAAGAGGTGACCCCACCCCAGAGCAGCCCTGTGTCTATGCTCGGTGACTTCATCAACAGCCACATGATTAACGCTCTGGTGGTCAACGGCGCGCTGGATGCACGTACGAAGATGGAAGCTCTGCCGCTGGCCGAGCCCAAAGGTGAGTTGTTGCTGCGCTTCGAGCCAGATACCTGCGATCTGTTCGTCACAGCCAAGGCGTTCAAGGAGTACTGCGTCAAGTACCAAATCCACTACCGCGATGCGCTCAAGCAACTGCACAACGAGGGTATCTTCATCGACACCATCAACAAGCGCATGTCCAAGGGCATGAAGATGAACTCCCCCGCCGTGCGTGCCCTGCACTTCAACACAAAAAACTTTGACAACCTCGTCCCTGTGGAGCCCGAAGCCGATGCAGATCGAGACGGTGACGTACCGAATTAACTGGGCCAAGTTCCGGCGCGGCTACTCCTTTTTTGTACCCTGCATTGACCACGAGGCAGCACGGAAGGAGTTAGCCCGAGTTTGTCGGCGACTGAAGATCAAAGTTCTAACCAAGGTGACCATCGAAGATGGCATCAAAGGATTGCGCGTCTGGAGGGAATGACATAAACTAACCTCGGTTGTTTCATGATGTTTCTCCTCTGAGACTTTATGCCCCGCCTAGTGCGGGGCATTTTTTATTCCTTGTTCGCCATACCGCGCAGCTCGATGCGTTGTTTTTCTTCTTCCTTGGCTTTGATCTGCTCTTTGCGTTTTTCATGCCGCTCTTCAATCCGCTTCTCCATGCGTTCGAGCAAAGGGTCCAAAGCGTCGGCCTGTTTTTTGGTGATAGTTACACCTGCGATTGAATCGTCTCGCACTTTTCTGCGTGCCTTCAGCGCATCGTTGATTTGAGACTGCTTCAATTCCGCATTAGGGTACTTATCGTTGAACGGCTCAACTTCCTCTTCCATGATTCGGTCGTACTCGGCATCACCTTCATCGGTGCCTTTTCTGTCCGCTATGTCGAGTTTGTCGAGTAAACGCTCACGTTCAATACGAACCTTTTCTACAGCAGCCTTAGCCTTGAAGCCTTCTTTTTGCAGCGTAGAAACAATGTCAGGGGCAAAACCAATACGCTGTGCCCAGATTTCCAAGTCGGTAAGTGCACCGGGCTCCAAGAGGTCTTTGCCATTGATCTGAACACCTTCTTCGTCGTAGCGCGTAGCCTTCTTCCAATCTTTAATGCCCTTGGGTGACATGAGCTCTTGCGCACGCTGCTTGTCGCCGAGCTGATACGCGTCGTAAGCGTTAGCCCATTGCTCGATCATGCCGAAGTAGGCACCGGCAAAGTAGTCCTTTGCTAGATTGAGCGCGGCTTCCATGGTGGTCTTTGATGGCTTTGGAGTTTCCTGACCCCAGACAGTTGCAAGCTGCACACGAGAAGCTACATCCATTCCGGTCACAGCGTTGATAACCCCGCGATCAATCCAGTCGTACAGCGAAACACCGCCGATTTTTACGTCGGGAATATTACGCGGCAGCCACACGGAACGGAACCACAATCCTTTGTCCATCTCACGCAACTCGGCTTCATCGTCGTCCTCGTCGTCCAGCTCATCACCCAAAGCCATAACAAGACCTGCGGCAAAGCTGTAGAACACAGTAGCGAGCGGCACACCGCTTGCACCTGCGAGGAGACCCATACTCAGCATGATGCCGGAGAACTTTGTAATCGCTTCTTTCTTGCCCTCTTTGTTGAGGAACGGAATAGCCTTGAACAAGTTACCCAGTGTCTGCTGTGTGATGAGCACGGCGAATGTTTTAAGGGCGAACGCCATCTTGCCGAAGCCACGTTGCATCCAGCGTGGTTTAGCGTGCGTATCGTAATCACCCAAAGCTTCCTTCATGCTGGAAATGGCTTTTTTAACCGCTTCGTCATGGGAAAGTTTGTCTTTACGACCGAGTCGGTACGCGGCCAAGAACATGGCTTCGCGTGTCCATTTTTCTAAGATATGGAATGGGCTACCAACAACGGTATCGAGACCTTGCATAGTCTTGTTGGCGTAGTACTCGACTTCTTTGCCCGGCTGTTTTACGAAAGCACTTGTAGGCTTACTAGCGTAGTTCCAAACGTCTCGGGCCAATGTCGATTCGTGCATGCCGCTCTGTGCCAAATCTCGCACCGCTTGCAACTCATCTCCAGTCAATACTTTGCTGTTGACAATAGAAGGCCACTGATAGCGAGTCGTTCCATCAGACAAAGTAGTAGTGACGCCGTAGGCTGGAATATCTGCAAACGCACGCAAGAGCGCACCGCTTGCCGTGGCGGGGTTAGTTTTGTAGTTACCCCACAAAATAGCCATACCGGAAGAAGCCAAAGCCAACGGTTGCAGCAACGGCAACGAAGGGCCAGCAAGCATGTAAATGAAACCGATGCGGCCCATCACGCCAGCGATTGCATCTTGCCAACCAAAAGGATCGGGTGACAAGAAGTTGTTTACACGACGACGCAGTTCATCCACAAACGGTTGAAGCTCGGGGCGTCCTTCGATTGCCGATTGCGCTGAATCCACGGTGTTGCGGATACGCTGTGCGTACTCAAGACGAGCCAACTGAGTGTTCATCTTGCCGTCGGTTGTGGCGATGTTCTGAATCAAATCAGTGCGATAACCAGCACGACCCTTGCGGTGTCTGAACATGCCACGGAAACTTCTTTCGGGCATCACGTTCAAGTACGCTTGGTACACGGAGTCTTTCAACCCGTCCTTAAAGCGTGCAGCATCAGCGTCGGTCTCGTTAACTTGCGTCGGTGCTTTGTCGATTGCGTCGAACACTGCACGCAGCAGTGCGCTGGCTTCGTAGGCATCTTGGCGCAGGCTGTCGATGCTGTCGCCGATCTGGGTGTCATCTTCAGAGATACCACGCTCACGCATGATGCGTCTACGGTCCGCATCTCTATCACCCATGTTCTCGTAGATGTAGAACTCTTTATCGTCGCCCTTGCCGATTGACAACCAATAATCGCCCTCGTCACGCACGAAGGGGAAGTACGGACGGATGCGCTCACCAGCCTCATAGTTCTTACGCAAAACAGCAAGCAGGTTTTTCTTGGAGTCTTCGTCAAGATTTGGCAGATTGTTCAAGTTGTCTTCAAGCAACTGAAGATACAGGTCGCCCCTATCCTCGTAGTGCTCTTTCACCAACTTGTACATCGCCTGCCCTTCGGGGCCAAGCGCTTGATACTTCGCATCCAGCTCGGCTATACGCTCGGCTGCGTTAGGGTCAGACGGGTCTACTTCAACGCCGGTGGATTCATAGACTACACGTGTTAACTTGTCTTGCAGCGAAGGGTCAGCTTTGAACGCACGTTTGAGTTGGTAGATCACTTGCTCGGTGTTCTCGGCCAAAACTTTTTGTGCACCGATCTGCTCGGTCATCAAATCCGCAGCTTCAGAAATTTGCGGCAGTCCAAGCTCTTTCACCCAATCACCGAGGAACTCAATGGAGGGCAGGCGAGCCATGACTTCTCGTTGTGCTTTGGTAGCCTTTGGCCAGAAAGACTTCACCCACTCCATCATCTCTTGGGGGTTCATCTTTTCCAACGCACGTTGCTTGATACCACGGTTCTTGAACTGAGTAGACGCAGCAGATTTCTCAAAGATTTCTTTTACCTTGTCGTAGGTCTGACGCAGATCGTCAGCATCTCGCTTTTGTTTGCGCTGCGCGGACAAGTCGTTGGGCATGCCCTCTTCCACCAACTTCATGGTGGATGTTTTCTTAGCGGACAAAAGGTTGTCTGTGACATCAATCAGATCGGACAGCGCCGTGAACTTGTCAACACCGAGGTTGAACAACTCCAAAATGTCTTTTACAAAGCGAGTGAACGCAGACTCGTCGGTGCGTCTACCGGGAATACGGTTCAAGAACTTTTGGAATTCTGGGTCGGTCATGCCGTACGCCAAGAACTCTTGGGGCAGCTCAAAAACTTCGTAGCTAACTTCGCCAGTCTCTTCGTCTACATCACGAGTAGCCTCTACGATGCGTTGCAGCTCGGGAGAAATTGCTCCTCTTTCAAGCAAATACTCGTAGTTCAACTGAGCGTTAATCATCATTGTGTTAAGTTCTTCAGTGAACCTAGCAACCTTTGAATCAACGTCAAACCCACGATTGTTGGCCAAAATACCAAGCTTGATTTTTTGGTTGGTTGCTGCATGCAAAAGTTCATGCAGTGCCGTTACATTGCTAATGCCATGGTCCGCACCAAAACTAGCGCCACGCAAATAAACTGTATTTGCACCGGTGGAATATACGCCACGTGCGCGTTCCCAAGCCTCAGCATTGCGGCCTGTTTTAAGTGCTTCGGGCAGTGGGTCACCCTTTTCGATGACGACAACTTTGACCCCCGCTACCGCAGAGCGAATACGCTTGGCCAAGAACTTTTGGAACGCGTTACCTGTCTTGAGGATTTGCGTAATAGCCTGCGCACCGTTCGTAACATCGCTCAGTCCGGGGTTAACCTTCTCAGATGCGGCACGGCTAGCCAAGATGCTGGAGCCTTTTTCCGACACACCACGCAGGTCGTTGAGGTCGGTCTTCTTGCGAATCTCGATACCACGCTTGACCTTATCCAACTCTTGCTGGGTGATTTTGTTGCGGTCATCAAGCAAAGCTTTGGCACGTTTGCCGAGCGCAGACCCACGGAACTTTTGCTCAATCTCAAGCAGGCGTTTGATGGCGTCGGCTTTTTCGGCGCGCTTGTCTTCTTGAGCTTGTTCGAGCTCGTCTTCGTTTGCAAACTCACCTTCATCCAATGGTTGGTTGGCGCGGTCTAGCTGCTCAACTACGTTGTTTTTGCCTTGGCTGAAGTTACGTTCGGCCTTGGTGTACTCGGCACGATATACCTTGCGCTCTGCTTCTTTAGCAGCACGCTCTTCTGGCGACAGTGCTTTGCGGCCACGTTTGCCTTTAGGTTGTTCTCCCTCGACAACGGGGGCAGCTTCTTCCGTCGCGGCTTCTTCTTGCTGCGCTAATTCTTGGGCTTGTTGCTCCTCACGCTCTGCCGTGCTCATGTAGTTGGGGCGCATCTTCGTCAAGGAATCACGCGCTTCCGCAGCCTTCTCAGGCATACCGGCTTGTTCGTAACGGTCGGCAACACGGTTCACCCGTGCGTCTGTGTCCTCATAGGGAGGGGCGTTCGGGTCGTCTTGTGTGCGTTGGGCGTAAGCCTCTCTGGAATCGAGCTCTAATGCAGGGGGCTCGACTGTTTTTCCTTCTCCAGTAGGTACAACATTCTCTCCAGCAGGAACCACTCCATCGGTTGCAGATTCTCCAGCTCCTCCGGCGGGCTGCTCTTGACTAGGCTCCCCAGCCAACTCAGTGCTAACTCCACCTGCTTCACTGATAGGTTGTCCAACATCTGCTGCTCCTTTGTCCTGCGCACGTCTGTCTATCTCCGTTTGAAGTGCTGCGATCAAGGGCTGATTACGCGAACCCTCTGGCTTTTGCATTTGGAAATCAAGCGTAGCCGCCAACGCAGCGTCGGGCCACTCACCAATCTTGGTCGGCAGTTGACCAGTGGTATCAATGATGGTGCTCTTTGGCTTGTTTTCAATTTCCTCACGACGGACCTTCGCCGTCGCAATCCGTTTGGCGTTGTTCGCTGTGTACCCTTTTTGTTTCAGACGCTCAGTCTCTTCCGCAATCTTGGCTTCGGTCACCGCTTCGTCGGTAGCAGCTTCTGTGGCGGCTTGCTCTTCCCCGCCTTCCACCGGTGCGGCGCTTACAGGTGTCTTGATAGGAGTAGTTAAATCATCCCCGGGACGAACTTGCCCAAGGTCTCCCAAGTCGGTGGACTCAGCGGGTTTAGCTTCTGGCCGCAGGAACCCCTTCCCTTTGGCCAACTCTTCATAGTCGGCTGCGCTAGGGACTCGGGCTCGTTGTTCCAGTTCAGCGGCTTCGCGCAAGTTGGCACGTGCTTCCAAGGGTGCGGTAACACCTTCGGCCAAAGCTTCCAAGAGCACGTCGGCGGGCTTGTTTTCACCCGTGGCTTTTTGTGCGGCAAACTCACCGCCAGCACCGCCAGCCATTTGGGTGGCCAACTCTTTACCCCATGCAGCTACAGTAGCTTTCTTAGCCGCAGCACCAGCCAATTTACCCTCAGCGATCAACGCCTGCGCGGGTCTTAGGAAACGCCCTGCAATACCCATGCTTAGACCATCAACAATACCGATAATCAATCCGCGCTTGGCGGCTTTGTCTTTGATCTCAGCAATGATCTGGGGGTCACTCAACGCCTTAGCAACAGCGTTAGGGTTGAGCAGGTCAACACGTTTGTCTTGGAGCACGTCGGCCATCACAGAGCCATACTCCATACCGCCAGAGGTTGCGCCCCCAGCGACAGATCGGGTAACAAACCCAGCAGGGCCCAACACCATAGCGGGGGCTGCCGCAGGCAATGAAGTCAACACCGACTCGGCCATCAAAGTAAACGTTGCACGTGGGTTCAGTGCCAATTGCTTGGCTGCGTCTGCATACCCTTCGGCATTACCAATCGCCTCCATCCCTTGTTTGATCTCTGCGGACGGAGCAGCAGCCGCACGCTGCTTAGCGTTACGGGCCAAAAGTTGGCCAGCACCTTCTGGATCAATAGCACCCGACTGCAACAAATAGCTGGTGGCCACATCGCCAACACCGGCATCGACGCGCTTGAACAGGTTAGCAGTACCTTGAACCCAGCCGGGTTCGGGGGCGGCCTTTAACTCAGGCGCAGGTGCACGACCGGTAGCCGTGGCCACAGGTGCATTTGCTTGAGGTCTGAAGAACTCGCTGTTGCGCTCTTGACCACGGGCAACGATGTCTTTCCAAGGAATCCCCATTCTTCCGAAGGAGGAGATGATCTTCTCTTTATCGACACCCTCTTCGAGCAGGTTCACTGCGTCGTCGATTGCTTCAGCTTTGTCTTTGTAGGGGCGTGGTTCATTCGCGCCGGGCAGTGGGAGTGGCTGTCGGCGAGGCACGTAGTTCTGCAGGCCCTCCGCAGTGTTGTTTGTTACGGGGGCAGCTTGGGGGGCTGGGGTTGGGGCTGAGGCAGCTTGAGCTGCTGGGGCGGCTGTTCCTTTTCCACCACCAACAATTCGTTGTACGGTACTCCGAATAACCGCGGGGTCTGTCCCATCAGGAAATTCAAGGATACGGCCATCTGCCAATTCTGCTTCGATAGCCATACTTGATTACTCCTGATTTGGGATTTCTTGTCCGTTCGCGTCAAACTTCATTCTAGTACCAGCCGTTGGCGTAGCTTTACCGGACTGAGCACGGCCAGCATAATCCTTCAAGAACGCATCCCTTGCGTCGTACACGCTTATACCCTTCTGCTTAGCAAAGTTGCGTTTCTCACGGTTGCTCATGTCGCCCCAAGCTTTTTCCGCTTCCTTGGTAACGCCCGCGGTAATCTTTGTCCCTTCAACGTCTGCTCTGCCTTGGCCAATGTCTTTCACCTGTCGAGCTGTCATCTCACCAGCCATAGCGTTGATACGTGCCTTGAACACGGCATCGGACTCACCGGGTTTTGGTTTCTCGGTGTTCAACAAGTTAGCGACGTTGTCATCGTACAGACGTTCAGGAAGCTTAGGTGGTTTGGGGCCCCCTGCACCGCCACGAGCACCAATTGGACGGAAGGCTTGAGCAAACTTACCGGCACCTGTGATGCCCGCCGCAATGTCTGCGCGTTCCGCTGTGTGTGCAGCAAGACGGTTTGCTTCAATATCTTTGGTAGAGCCGATAGCTTCGCGGCCAGTAGCCATGCGCTCTTTGCGTTGTGCGTCGGCCAAATTAAATTGCAAGTTACCGAGAGCGCGTTTTTCAGCAGCATCAGCCCTAGCAACCTGAGCCAAGTTACCGCCTAGAGCACCAAAACCTGCACCGATACCGCGGATACCACGGCCTTGCAGAATAGCTGGAATGGCTTGGAACGCAGCGGCACCTTTTTCCTTTTCCAAGTTTGCAAGTCGGTCGGCTTCGTAGCCTTTGATGCGCTCAGCCATAGGTGCGTATGGGTCTTCTCCGGCAAACGCTTGGATACGGGCATAGTTAGATTTATCCAATGCGGCGCGTTCTTCGGGGGTCAAAGACTTGTAGGCTGTTAAATCGTTCAGGCGTTTAAGTTGTTCCAAGCCGTATTTACCAAACTGGCTGTAGACGTAGGGGTCACCTTTAGACTCAACATAGCGCTCTCTTGTATCGCCGTCTTCGCTTTCATCATCTGAGCTAGTCAAACTTGAGCTTTTACCGGCAAACGCAACCACGCCGCCACCCGCCATGCGGTCAGCCATTTGAGGGGTGATACCGGCAGCAACACCACGGCGCTCAGAAGCGCGCATGGCCATCTCGCTTTGGATGGCTTCAAGTTGGTCGGTGTCTCCGCGGGCTTGGGCAGCCTGCGCTGCTTGCTGGAGTTGTTGGTCTGACAGCTTGCTTACGATGCGCTGAACATTATCAGGAGCATCCACTGAGCCGCCGTCGGCGTAGGCCATGCCACCCTCGGCCATAAATTTGCTCAGGCCATAAAGACCCATACCGGCAGCGCCCAGTTGTTGAGCGGCGTTTGGAGCTGGTTCGTACATGGTACGAGTAGTCTGCTGGCCCAGAGGCAAGCCACGAATCAAGTCGGACATGAAGCCCAACTGCTTGTATGGGTAGTTCTGCTCGTTCTGGAAATCCTCGTAAGCCTGAGTGAGACCTTGTTGTCGCAGGGCTTGCTGCTGGCCACCGTAAGCCGATTGCAGCTTGTTGATGTCCATGCCTTGCTGGAATTGTTGTTGGCCCAAAGCACCGAGCTGACCTGCGCCAGTAAGCGCGGTTTGAAGTCCCTGCATGCCAATGTTTGCGCCAAACTGACGTGACTGTTCACCCAGTTGTTGAGCCTGCATCGCACGTTGTTGGTCGGCGTTGAATTGTGAGGCTGCCTGTGTGTAAGCGTCTTGCAAGCCTTTAGCACGGATGTCACCCATCTGCATACCCAAATTACGCTGGCGCTCGGCTTCAACCAACGCAGAACGAGAGCCACCAAACGCACCTTGACCCACAGCACGGGCTGCGTTTTGCTGGCCCAGAATATCTGACGAGCGCTGTGCTTCACGCAACTGAGGAGCCAAGGCTTGTTCAATGAATGGGCTCATGTATTGCGCAGCTTGCTGGCCGCCGAAACGCCCGCCTTCAAACTGACCGCCTTGGTAGTCTTGATTTAACCCTTGCAGAGCTGCTAAACCCGCTACGTCAATACCTGCACCGGTGGCAGCACTAGTTTTCATGCCCGCGGCTTGCTGCTGCGCTTGTTGTTGGAGCGGACTGAACCCAGCGATACGGGGGGCTTCGTATGCTTGGTATGGTTTTTCGGATAGAGCTGCGCCCTTCTCCAACGCGCTTTTGGCGTAGGGACGAGCCCATTCTGGGAGCTCTTGAATTTGAGTGCCGCCGCCAGTTTGTTGGCTCCCGCCGCCGTCCATCTGAGGGCCGCTCAAGGGCAACAGCTTGCGTTTCAAGTCCAAAATATTCATAGCTCAATCCTCATCACCTTATGGGTGTTCGTCATGCCCATCTTCTCGTACATGGGCACCAAGTTATCTTTACACCAGCACTGAGCTTTAGTGGCCCCATGCAGACGCATCCAATTCATAGCCTCGGCGAACACGTGGTCTCGCACGATGCCTTTCCCACCCATCAAGTTCACATGCGCTACACGCGCACGGGGGTAGTCAATAAACTCAACTGTCACTGCACCGGTCAAGCCTTCACCGGGTTCTTCCCACACCAAAAGGTGTGACTGGCCTGTTCTAACCGCATACTCAACCTGCTCAATGGTCACGGCTGAGGGGTCAATATCAATCGCCTTTTGGAGCATGGGCGCGGCTGTCGGCCACACCTGTGGGAGCTCTCTGGGCTGGATGTGATACAACGGCATGTTATGCGGGTAAATACTTATCTGCGCGGCTGTTGTTGGCTACCTTGCCTTTGCCGATGGACTTCTTGCGTGCAGACTGCACACGGTCCAGCATGGCGTACAGCTTGCGTGCACCAGCTTCTGTTGAGCCATTACCCAGTTCAGAAACGATACGCGCAGGTACAACAAATTCGCCGTCGGCGAGTCGGGCAGGTTTCTTTTTGCCAATCACAGCAGGGATAGAGTCAGATACACCATCACCGGGCCCACGAAGCAGTCGGCCACCATCAGAATAAGAACCCAAGTCAGAGAGTCCACCTCGCGCCATAGCGGTGTACGGTTCTTGGAAGTCGGGGGTCGGCTCAACTGCGCCTCCTTCAGCCAGCATCTGGCCAGTCATGCGGTTCACTCCGGTGTCGGCAGTGCCAGCCACCACGTTTTGGCTCACGGGTGTTTGCCATGGTGTTGCGTATGCGTGACCAGTAATGTCGGCTTGGGGGTATCCGGTGTTCTCGCCCACGGCGTTTGCGTTGGACATAGCTTCAACTGGGCCGCCACCCATGTACCCACCTGCGGCGTAACCACGGATCGACTTGGCTTCTTCAGGTGTGATGTTCACATACCCAGCGTTGGGGAAGAATCTATTTTGACGGCCAAAATCACGGCCAAGATCATCGTAGCCGGGCACGTCAGGTTGTGGGAAAGGCGTAGCGGTACCCTGTTCGTATTTCAAACGTTGGGGCATTGTGCTATCACCGACAGGTAGCTGAGGTTGTTGGGTTGTCGTCATCAGCGCAGGGGCTGTAGCGGCCAAACCGTACTTGAGCGCTTGAGCGCCACCACCTAAATTACCAGAAATAAATGCTGATGGGTTCTGCATGGCACCCGAAAGCCCCTGCCCCATAGTACTTAAATTGTTCTGAAACCCGGCATCCATGGCCGCTTTTTTTGCTTCCAAAAACTTGTCGGCGTAGTTCTTAGTAGCTTGGTTCTGAAGTTCCTGCATAGATAGCGCGCCACCGGATTCGTTCGCCATAACCGATGCGACTTCTGGATTCAGAGTTGCCGTAGATGAAGGCACTGCGGCGTTAGCGGCGGACTCCGCGCCAGCTTCTAAAAGACCCGCACCAATATTTGCTCCACCATAAGCGCCGAGGCCTGCCATCAAACCTTTGTTGAGGCTGCCAGTACGAGCAGTTTGGAGGCCGCCCAAAATTAAACCAGCGGTCATTGGGTTAATGGTACCGCCCGATGCGGCCATAAGACCAGCACCGGCGATTGTTGGGAGCATTGCGGACAAAAAGCTCATAGAAGCCTCGTGGATTGGGGGTTAACAGAGTCTATCATGTCAAGATAGAAGATACAAATGTGAGAGTGGCCACGACTGACGGAATTGCAGGCATGGGAAAGGGTGAAGTCTGCGGGCCAACAGCATCCATTGTGACGTTGGTATTACTCACCGCGGACCACATCTCTACGGTGTCGTTGGCTTGCAATTCCACAAAGAAGTTGGCAGCAGCAATAACAGCGCCGTCAACCGAACCGTGTCGAGCAATGATTGAAAATTGACTTGCAGTGCCGGGCACATCGACGTTATTTACACGCAGCCAAATCCAAGCATCGTGTTCTTGGGAGTCCGTGTTTTTCCACTGCACGCTGAATTGGTAGTTATAGATACCCGCTTGGTTGACTGCTATACCGTCAGTACCGTCGTTGGTCGCGCCGTTGATATAGTCGGTTTGGTTAAACGTAATTTGCGTGGCTGTGTTAGCAGTGAAAGTTTTATCTGTCGTGCGTTGTACCGCAGCGTACACGTTGTTAATGTACTTACCGCCTTCGGGGGCAAGCAACGCCGCCAACCCATTACTGAGCTGGTTGAAAAACAAACGCAGCACGTTGGTAAGGTCGTCGCCATATCGTTGGCTGTACTCCACCGGTGCCGCAGGCAAGCGCGGCGGCGAAACCGTTTGAAGTTGATTGCGTGGGTTCGTTGCCATCAGCGACGTCCATCTGGGCGTACGTCAATACGCGGTGTACCAAGTTGCCAAGCAACACCAAGGTCGTTGGAGCTGACTTTGAAAGCCATCTGGCGGCCACGGATACGAACGTAGGCATACTCGGTGAACTGCTGCACGTTGTACACGCGCTGTCCTGAGTAGTTGTTGCCGCTTGTGATCGTTGGGCTGTCAGATGTGCCGTAGGCCGTGCCGGGGTTCTGTCGTGGGCGCACAGTGAAGTCAAGCGAAGGCGCGGCAGAGTTAGACCCGTCAAAGGTCACGTCAGGAATGATGCGCCACACGATACCAAAGTTATGGCCGTCACCAATATCAAAGTCAGAGGACTGCACGTAAGCCTCGATAGGCGAAGCAGGTGTTGTAGTGCCGTCATCGTTTCCAGACTCTTGGTAAATAAGTTGGCCGTTATACCCAGCCGCCATTGGCACTTCACGCAAGGGGCTGTCGAGCCAATAAGTACGCGCCATAGTGCCGTAGTACCAAGTGCGCTCAAGGTGGTTGAACACCACATACTTGTCGATTGTGTTGCTGTTAGCCGAGCAATAGAACCACCAAATTTCGTTGTAGCCTTCATTCGTGCTAGCAAAGAATTGATATGACTGCACCAAGTTAATGTCGTCGTAGACATACTGACGCAAGGTGCAAGGCAGGGTTTCCACACGGCCAGAGTACATATAAAACTTGTCAGCACCCATCCAGTAGGTCACGTTGTTGGCTGTGGCCATGACGTTGGGGCCAGCAATAGACAAATTGCTACCCATGATTTGAAAGCCCCAAACGTATGGGGGGCCAAGGTACTGCATCGAGTACAAGGCAGCGTCAGTCCAAATCAAGATTTCTTGGCGGGTCTGCATAGCACCAATAATCTCGGAGCCACTACTCAGGCGGTAGTCACCAGCTTGGTTGGTAGCCGAAGGTGTCCATGTGTAGAACTCTTCTTGCTGCGACCAACGAATTTGCAACGGGTCTTGAGTAGTTGTGGCGTACACGCCAGTTGGGTCATTGGTGCCCATAGCGATTACAAACCGCGATGAGTCAGATACCATGATGAGGTTGGCAACAGAAGGCGTTGTGCTGTCGTATGTAATCGACCCTGACCCGGGAATGTAGTCTCCCGCTTTCATAATGGTGCCACGATCAAATACAGTAGGGCTGGCGTTCACCGCCCAGTAGTACATAGCACCGCCACGGGGGTTGAAGATCAAGTCTTCACCGTAGTTTGATTGGCTCCATAGACGCAGTTGTTGGCCAACGCCACCTGTTGTCGCAGCTTGGCCCCACCCGGTGTTAGAACCTCCAACGTTGCTACCACCCCAACCACCCGCGCCCCAACCTGCGGCTACCGTGTAAACATCCAAGCCAGTGGTGATTTGATACGCAAAAGTTGCTGTACCTGTTGGCCCTGCGTTGCTAGTAGCAGAAGAGGTGGCAACAAAACTATATTGGCTCGAACTGATATATGTGATCTGGTGTTCGCCGTTGATAGCCGATGCTGGCATACCACCAATCGCACCGCCAACGTAAGTGATAGTCACAAAGTCGCCGGTCTGCGCACCGTGCCCGGAATCAGTAACGACCACGACATTTGAACCGCTGGTAACTGTAAAAGCGTTTGTTACCCCCGTGGCTGTTTCGCGGATAGGAGTGACATCAAAGAACTGACCGTCAGGACCGTTTTGAATATAGAACTTCAGGTTTGTTCCGAGCCCTAACAGGTTTTGCCCAGTCAGAGTAATCCAATTCCACATCGAACGGCAAACACCCCAATACGAGCCTGCGGGGGGTTGAAGCGAAGCCTGTGCAGTGCCGGTATCCAAAATCCAGCCGCCTAGCTTTTCAGGATAGCCCGAACGAAAGCGAATCTTGTCGCACTCAAACCAGCCACCTTCGTTGGCTAGAGTTGTACCTTCGCGGTTGACACCGGGGCGGAATTGAAGTTTTTGTAACGGCATGGCTGTATTTTCCTACTTAGGCGCGGCACTGTCCATAGCACGCATCGTACAACGCTTGGCGCTGCTCGTACCCAATCAAACCGCCGTTGATCTTCTTGGTCATGCCTTTGATGTCACCGACATCTGCGAAAGCTGAAAGATTATTCGACTTCCAAAACCATCCAGCACTTCTTGCGGCATAAATAGGTTCAAGGAGCAAATCAGGATTGCCCACAAGATCAATGCCCAAATCTTTACCACATTTTTCATAATTAAATTTGCCGGTCAATTGTTTCAATCCGCGCCCGCGGTACAGCCACCCTTCACCAGACTCGGCCGGGCCGTTTCCCATACGACCGCTGTAAACCAAGTTGGCGATGAGCTCCGGCTTACCGGCTATGCTGTTAGCCACAGCGGTGGGGGTCAGTTTCCCCTTCTCGTCCTTGACGGGTTTCTTGTCAGGGCCCAGCACAGCAAAACGGTTCGGCCAGCACGCAGCCAGCGTAGCGGCGCGGTAGTTCAAGTTCTCTGACAGCATGGTGTAGCCACCAGACTCGTGGCTTGTCTGGGCCAAGAACCCAGCAACGCGCTGGGGGGTGTTGATCTCGAACTCTCGGCAAGTGACGCGCACTGCCTCCAACCACTTGGCTGGGTCTTTGATCTTGGCTGCTTGCAGGTCGGCGAGTTCAGGCGTCATTTGTCACCCTTCAATTCTTTCATCTGCTTCATGGTGTCTTCACGCGCTTTGTTGGTCTGGCCGTAGAAGAACGCAATGATCGCTGGGATAGTGGTACCGATCAAGAAGCCCAAAATGATGTTTACAAAGTCGCGATTGCGGTTTTGCACTTCCAAAAACGACACAGCAAAAAAATACGATGCAGCAAACAAACCCCAGAACCAAGCGTAGTAATAGAGGAACCGACGCACAAACTGATCGGATGACTTCAACGCTTCCATCTGCATGTCGGTGGCACGCTGCGCAGACTTCTCGTCCAGCTCAGCCATGAACTCGGCGTGGCGATTGGCTTCTTCTTGCAGCTTGGCGTTGTATTCTGGTGTGGCTTCGCCCTCGGGCTTGAGCTCAATACCGAGCTTCTCCTGCACGGCGTCCACGCCCTTTTCGATGACTTGGTCGGCGACCTTGTGCATCCCGTTGTTAATCAGGTTGGCTACGATGCCAGCAACGATTGGTAACATTTATTCTTCCTTGTCTGGTTTTGGTTCAAGTTTTGGTTTCTGCTTCTTCTCAAGCTGCTCGGCACGTTGAAGAATAACCTCGGCCTTGCGCACTTGTTGGTATGAGAACAACGCTGATGCGATTGAAAACCCCAGCAACGCCAGTAAAAAAGTTACGATAAGCACCCACCAATAGAACTCCTTCATAGAGCGGAAAACAGTGCCGTCATCCATACCCCCAGCACCAGCACCACGACCGCGTACCCCAGCTTGGCTGCCCTGATTTGTTGTTGGTACTCGCGTTGCCATCTTGCGTCAATCTCTTGTTTGCGTTTCAGCGCTCTGTCGAACTCGCGCTCTTCCAGAATCTGGTCGTACATCTTCAAGAACCGTGTGTAGATCGACTGCAACCCAATATCCTTGGGCGTGTAAATCATGGTCTCTCGAATCTGAACGGTCATCTGTTCAAGCTGCATTTCAATCTGAATCCGGTCTAGCGCGGCACCTTCAATGTCGGTTGTGGTTTTGGATTCTTCTTCAAGGTCGTGACAGTATTCTTGCAACTGCCTGCGTATCTCGAAGAAGGTCTTGAGCTGTTCGCAAATCTGGTGGATGGCTTGGGTCTGGTACTCCTCGTAACTCAGTTGCTCAACGGGCTTTGGTTTGTAACCCACTGCACGGGTTTTACCTTTAACTTCTTTTGTAGGCGGGTTGTCCTTAGCCGTATTTTTAGGCTTCTTCGGTGCAGCGCCAAATAAACCGGTAATCCAGTCCCAAAGACCGACGAGTTCTGAATAAATCGCTTTACCGTCAGAAACGGCTTTTTCAATTGCCGCTTTCGTCTTTGTAATTTCAGCTTTACCTTGAGACAACATCTCGCACCCACTGCGGATTGCCGCAACGGTTGCTTGCGCTGCCATGAGTAAGCTGAACGGATCCACATCACAAAGCCTTTGCTAAACCCGAATCAACGGGGTTGGTTATACCGGCGGGGATCATGGAAGGGTCAAGCACGTCTTCTTCTCTTTCGCCCGTTCTAAGAGCGTGTAGACACGAAGCTAGCGTATCGTCTTCCAACGCAGTTAAAAAATGGCGTTTTCCCTTTGTGATGTAGATAAGGTGGGGCGCTTTAAATGTTGTCTTTTGCCCTTCAACGTCAACCTCAAGGCTGCCTTTTGAAAGCAATGTAATGTGGTCAAAGTTATGCACGTGGCCTTCGTTTCGGTCCCCGGCTTTTTGGAAGTGCATCATGCGAACCCAAAGATTGGAAACGCAAGCCATTTTTGTATCAGGAAAACTCATAGCTGGGTAACCTCAACAGACGTTGGGTCGGATTGAAGCACGCCAAACTTAACAAGCGCCTTAGCAACCTTTTGCTCTACGCTCGCCTCAAAAAGCATTTCATAGTTGGCTTGATCGCTTTCGTCACTCTGTTCGGATTGAGGAACCGTAATACTCCCTGTAGTGCCAACTGCCACGGCCTGCACAATACGGTCTTGCTCTTGCCAATAAACAACGGGAGAGTGGGCATGAATCACTGCCTCAAGTGACTCGCCTTCCCATGGCAAACGCACGCCCATGTGCATTTGTTGTCTACCAGCAGAACGATAGACCACCTCCATACAACGAGCGTCAACGTCAACGCTAATAACTTCGTATGTGTACTCAATAGCCATTTAGCTTCCTTTAAGAAATAGAGCCAAGACGGGTTCCAAAAGCGGACCACGAAATATTGGTGTTACCAGACACCGCATAACCAGCGGAGCCGCCTCCGTATGGGCCTTGAATAGAACCATCACCGCCAGAACCAGCAGTTCCCGTGCTACCAGCCGAACCCCATCCACCACCGCCACCGCCGTTGCCACCAATAACGGTGTTATTTAAAGATCGACCACCAGCACCGCCACCACCAGCAGCACTGTTTGTACCTGTACCACCATTAGCAGCAACAGTAAATGGGCTACCGTATCGGCCAGCACCAGCAGTGCCACCGGTTGCGTTCGCAGCCGCAGAAGATCGACCGCCACCGCCACCACCGCCGCCAGAGCTATTTGTAATATTGCCCTTTGAAGGGAAACCAACATAACGAGCCGCACCGCCGCCGCCGCCGCCACCTCCGCCACCAATCGTTCCAGAAGTGTTGTTAATAGTTACAGCAACAGATACGCTCAATGCGCCGCCACCAGCCGAACCCGCCGAACCCGGGAAAGATGTTGTAGCGTTTGTACCGCCGCCGTTACCGCCGTTACCACCACGACCGGCAATGAAGCCGTTGTTGATAAGTGTGACACCGCCGGGGAAACTGCCGCTGATTGTCAAGGCGGCAGAGCCAGTTGAACTGGCAGAAATATATACGCCCGAGCCAATCGTTGCAACCACAGCACTGGATTGGTTCCACCCCGCGTTGACCGCTAGTGTCCGCAAGTTTGCGTCAGTTTGGTTTGTTGATATGGTAAAACTAAATGTAGGGGCGTTAACCTGCGTACCATAAAAATTGCTCATCGAGATAGCGCCCGACGAGAACGTAAAAGGTCCGGCTGACGACGTGTAGTACGTCGTACCACGATACGCGTTCAAGTTATTCCCACGCCCAAATTCAGTTTGAATTTGAGATATAGAAATTGCGCCGGAGGATGGTAAAGGCATTTTTACTTAGAACCGGGTTGCAGCAGCATGAGGCCAAATACAGCTACCACTAATGCCAACACCAAGAACCATGCCCGATACCGGGAAAGAGCCCGGTTGTCTTACATACACTTGGATTAAATCACCAGTGCTGACGCTGTAGTCTTCTGTAAATGTCGAAGAAGTAGTAGTGGACTGCTCGGTCCCTGCAGCAGAGCCGTTTATATAAATCTTGCCGTATGCAGTAAAACCTTCTCCAACTATATTCAAAGACCAGAGTACACGAACAGAGCCACTTGCGTACACACGCGCTTCGCTAACCTTTGTGTAAGTTGAGGACGAAGATGTTATGGCGCTTGGTGATTGAACGTTTACATAATTTGTACCGGCGCTAACAGATTGTGCTGAAACTGTAGATGCGGTTGTTGCGTTGGTAGCATTGGTAGCGTTGGTAGCGTTGGTGGCGTTGGTAGCATTAGTCACCGCAGTAGAACCAATTTGACCCACAATATCCGAAGCAGATGCAGCTGAAAACGCGCCTGTACCAGCGCCTTTGATAAGGGCGCCGGAGGTAATTGATGTTGCGCCTGTACCTCCATTCGCTACCGGCAACGTACCTGTTACGCCAGAAGAAAGAGGTAGCCCGGTTGCGTTAGTCAAAGTACCGGAAGAGGGAGTACCCAACGCGCCACCGTTTACAACGGGCGCACCAGCAGAACCTACGTTCACAGCTAAAGCAGTAGCCACGCCTGTACCCAGACCAGAAACACCGGTGGAGATAGGTAAGCCCGTAGCGTTGGTCAGCGTGCCTGAAGTTGGTGTACCCAATGCTGGGGTTGTGAACGATGGAGATGTAAGGTGTGTGTTTTGCTGGGCAAAGTTTGTGCCGTCGCTCCACACAGTCATTGTTTTACCGGCGGGAATCGTCACGCCAGTACCAGCAGCAGTTGTGTTGCCGATCACAGTTGAGTTGTAGATCGTAGCGGTATAGCTTGACGCGTTATAGATCGTGTACTGCTTAGACGCAGGTGGCGCATAAACGGCAAAGTTTGCACCGGTAGAAGTTGTCAAAGCAATCGAAGCGTGGACCGATTGGTTGTCGGCTGCAACAGAAGTAGCACCGTTGACGTATGTAAGCGCTTGGTTGGCAGACGATACCGCTACGGAAACATAACCGGCGATGGCCTGCTCAAGAACATAAGCCATGTTGTTATTTGTGGTCGCGCCCCACACACCGGATTGGTCGCCGGTGCCGATGAGTTCAATGCGCAGGTCTGGTGAATATGTGCTGGACATTTAAATTCCTTGTTGTGTCAATTTTGCCACTAGGGCCTCAAGTTTGGAAATGCGCTCCTCTTGGGCGATCACAATGTTTTCAAGCGCTTTTGTACCTTCCACTAGCAACGGCACAAGGCGTTCGTAGCGAACTGTTAGATATTTGCTGTCAATAGGGGCGGGGGCTACCACATATGGCTGAACCTTCTGCACTGACTGCGCGTTAAGGCCAACTTCAATAATTGATGCGTCATAACCAAGAGCTACAGCGGTCTCGTTGGCGTGATAGATCATGGTCTCGATCTGGCGAATTTGGCCAAGCGGGTCAGAAATGTCACCAATCTTGGTTTTCAAGCGGATGTCAGAGTAGTACGCAGTGACGTTGTTTGTCGCACGAATTTCGCCTGCTGTTCCAGAACCCGCAGTGCCAACACCAAGAGAGTTGAACTGCACGTTGTTGCTTGTGCCTACGCTTTGGTTAATCGTGTACGCAGTAATATTGCTTGCAGTACCGGTTGTGTTTTGATTCAAAGTTGGAACATCAGCCGCAACAATTGCACGGAATGTAGGCGCACCCGCTGTACCGTTGGGCGCAGCTAAGAATGTATTGGCTGTCTTTGAAGCAAATGGGTTTTGTGTATCCCCGTAACCGGAAGCTAGCGCAATACTTACCGCTGTTGACCCGTTGTAACTTGTGCCGCTCAAAGGGCTACTAATTGTCAACGCATTAGCAACTGAAGCAGCTTGATTGGTGGTGTTACCTGTACCGCCATTGGCCACGGGGAGTGTGCCGCTTACATGCGTGGCCAAACCAATCTTGCCGTAAGTTGGCGCGGAGCCAACACCCCCAGAGATAAGCGCGTTACCTACCGCGACATCAGCTAGTTTGGCAAGAGAAGTCGTCGTATCTGCGTAGAGCAAGTCCCCCACAGCGTAAGAAGACTGCCCAGTGCCGCCGTAACCAGCAGCAATAGTGCTAGCGTTCCAAGTACCAGCAGCAAGAGTGCCGACACCAGTAATTCCTGTGTAAGACCCAGAAAGCCGTGCGGTGCCAAGCGTGCCAGACGTGATGTTGCTTGCATTGGTTGTATCCGTTGTGGCCGATGGTGCTAGCCCTGTAATGTCAGACGCGGCAGGTTGCTCCCACACAGGCGCTTGTGCGGCTGTACCTGTACCGGTCTGGCTCAAGAACTTCTTGGTCGTTGTGGTGTTGCGGGTCACCACATCAAACGTGGTCGTGGTGTTTGAATAGATCAACTCACCTACGTTGTATGAAGTCAACCCAGTACCACCGTTAGTGGCTGGCAACGCACCAGAAATCGCGCCTGATTGGTTCAAGGCAACTGCGTTCCATTCGACGTTTGTACCACCAGCGTTGACCACCAGAGAGCGGTATGCAGAACCAATACCCAACTTGCCCCAAGTGTTTGTACCTGAGCCATACAACAGATCACCTGTTGTGACTGTGCTTGTGCCTGTGCCACCCAAAGTGGCTGCAATCGTGCCTGACACGCTGATTGTTTGGCCCGATACAGTGATGTTTGTACCGCCGGTGTATGTGATTGCACCGCTGAACTGGGCAAATGTAATTGCTGTCGTACCGAAGGTGATCGTTCCTGTGTTGGTACAGACATAAGAGTCACCAGCACCAGTGGTACCCTCTTGCACATAGAAGTAGTCGCCACCGCCCAAACCTGTATCAGTCTGTGGGTCGTAGTTGTTCGCGTCGGCGGAGCGTGTCAACACCCAATTTGTTGAGCCTGAACCTACAGTGGTGACAACATAAACACCGTTTTGCGCACCCGATGTTTGCTGCCATACCAACACACGGTCGTTGGCAGAAAGACTGATGCCGTCAATAGACAGCGCCACCTGCGTACCAGAGTTTGTAAGCGTAGCACCGACACCAGATGCACCGTTGTTGTATGTGGCGGTCAAGTTGCCAGTAGTAGCCACACGCACGGGTTGGTGCAAGTGCAAGCCAGTAGACACCGCAGTGTCCACATATTGTTTAGTGGCGGCTTGAAGGTTGAGTGTTGGGTCGGCGTTCAACAACACAGTCGAACCAAACGTGGCTGCGCCTGTCACATCCAATGCGTCGCCAACGTTTACATCACCAACAGTCGTGACGGCCTTGGTCGTCTTATCAATACGTACAGCCTCATCGGCCACATCGGTACCGCCAGCAAACAGCACCAAGTCATCTGTAGCACTACCGACAAACATCTCTCCGCCGTCGTTAAACAGGTAGGCAGAGCCGGGCGTGAAGATTGGGTATGTGGCCGAACTGTAGTTTGAGCTGTTGATACCAACGTCAACAAAGTTAAACGTGCCATCACCAAGGTCGTTATACGCAACGAAGTCGGCTGAAGCCTCTGAACCGTCATTTAAGTTCTGAGCGTAGAACTGAGCAAACGAGTTGATGTCAGCGTACATCTCACCCAAAGCGGCGGAGAATGTTGTGTACCCAGTAACACCTGTACCAATCACAGTGATTGGGCCCCCATCAATCAAGACGTTGCCGGTCTCTTCTTCGTAGATGGCTTTTTCTGCTGGGTAAGTGATGAACACATCTTTGGGGCCAGCGCCAAATGAAACTTTGCTTGTCGTGGCGGCGCTATTTGACAGCACGGCGCTACGCACCAACGTACCGCCAGCCGTGGTGGTGTACTGGCCGTAGCCTACTTCCCAATCACCCGTGGCTTGATCGAAACAGCAGTAATAAGTGTAGTTGTTTGCGCCAATGACAGAAAATGCCTGATAGCCAGCCGCTGAACCAGCCAACACAAAATCAGATGTGCCGGTTGTGTTTGTGGTTTCTTTAACTCTGTCTTTTAAAACGATTGCCATGTGATGCCTTTATGCGTTGTCGGTCCCAATCACCGCCCATGTGGTCGGTTGGGCATCGTCGATTGTCGTCCACCCGGGTGCTTGTGCGTCGTTTATGGTCGCCCAATTTGCGTTTTGGGAATCGTCAATCAACTCCCAAAGGTATCGTGCAACGACCGTATCTGCGCCGACCGCGCTACCTTGAATGGTAGCGAAAAACACTGCCGCTGCCAAGAACTGATCGACTGCACTAACCGTATCTGACACAGCAGCATTGAACGTTGAAGCGGCTACGCTGGTGCTATCTGAGCCTGTAGCCGTGTCAGAAACCACCGCAGGGAAAACAACGTTGGCGCTTGGGGTGTCCAATCCAGAAACAGTATCAATAACGGCCGCCATAAAACCAGCCAGCGCTGATGGTGTATCAAGGCCAGCAACTGTTTCAGAAATAGCCGCATCAAATACGAGCCCCCCAACAACCGTGTCCGACGCAACGGACGACTCAGCAAGCACGCCCACAAACGTGGCAACAGCGGCTACTTCTTCAGAAACAGTACTAGCTTCGTTAATAGCTGTCGCAAAAGTAACCAACGCAGAGAATACGTCAGAGCCTGTTGTAGCTTCTTCAATCGCACAAACAAACACAATCAAAGCAGCAACGGTCTCTGATACCGCGGCTGACTCGCTGATGGCGGCTACAAAGTTTGACGCCGCAACCGTAACACTGTCTGAACCAGCTGATAGCTCAGTAATACTGGAAACAAAATTTGCGACCGCAACCAATGTAGTTTGATCCACGGTGGCTGCTTCTTGAATTTCACCAAGGTAAGTTGCTCCCGCGTTGGACACAGCCAACGGTACGGTTGCAAGTGGGGTGAACCCAAGCACAGGGGGCTCCCTGTGTATTAGGCTGCGTCGAGGCTGAAGGTGTATGTCACGTTCAATGTGTCGCCAGACACAACCACGCGGTCGCCCGGCGATTGGAAGTCGGCTTCAGAGAACAACACACCAGAGGTGCCGCTTGACACAGTACACAAGAACGCACCAGCCACAGTACCACCAGAGCTGCTGATTGTGAAAGACACCGCAGATGAAGTGGCAATCACAGATGGGTCAGCAGAGGTAGCCGAACCAAAAGTCACAGATTTGCGTGCACCAGAATAGTTGGTGAACTCGGTCCAACCAGCATGTGAAGCCAAAGTGTCAGTAGCAGCGTAGCTAGTACCTGAACCGGGGCCAGTAATCAAACCCAAGTAAAACGCGGCGGTGTATGAACTACCTTTGAAGTAGTTAGTGTTCATATCCTGCAGACCTTCGTTCACCACGAGGTTATGGGTGTGCTCTTCCCACTTCACATTGCCATCTTTGTCAACGCATTGAAAGTGAAACACGCCGCCACCTTTGGCAACGTTAGATGATTGTGCACCTGCCACCAAGCCTGCGGCAACGGTGTCGGTAGATTGGGCTTTGTCGTTAAACATGTGGGCTCCTTAAGAAATGCGAATGATTGCCGCTGTATTGGTAGCAGCGGGGAACTGCACCGTGAAAGTTGTGGTTGAGGTTTTATCGCCGCCGAAGTCCAGCACGCATACTGATGGGTTACCGGAGCCTGACTTGTAGATCAACGCGCCACGGACAGTCAAAGATGCGTTCCATGTGACGTTTGCGAACGACAAGTAAACAACTGCGTTGCCTGTTTGGTTACCGATTGTAGGTGCTTGGGTGATCGTCAATGTTTCACCACCAGCGGTATATCCACTACCGGTAGCTTCGCCGTCAGTTGTGTACGCAGTTGTGTCTGGGCCAATCGACGCTGCACCGGTGTACAGCGCGATCTTGAATGTATCCACATCAAAGTCAAAGTTGCCTTTTGGCAGCCCGAGCTTGAAAGTGTTTGTTGCGCCTTGAGTAATCGCCATCAGGTCACCGCCTGTCTATATTGACCAGAACGGTACGCGTCCTGACGCTCCATACCATCACCCAGACGTTTAGCCAACGCAAGCGCTTCGTTGTACTTAGTGTTGTACAAGGTGACCATATCGGTTTCGCCTTTCATGAAGGTGTATGCCTCCACCAAAGAGCCGTACAACAGCACAGAATCAAAGTTATCACCCAACCATGTACGGCCATCAGCAGCGGTGGTGATTGACTCTGGGTAGTAGTAATAGTGCAGCTCAACTGTATAAGCTGCATCAGGTGTGGGACCTAAGATAAAAGACAGCTCATCCGTTATCGTAGAGCCAGAAGTCGTCGGCCCAAATATGGCGTAGTAACGCGGGATAGCTGTATCAGTCGGCTGTGGGTAAGCTTGACGAATAAAGTTCACATCCTTGTTCAACAGGTACTCATACGCACCGGTGGCATCAATAACCGCCAAAGAATACGCGGCCAAGAAGTCGCCGGGGCATGAGAGATATTTATTGTTCAGCGTAGTTACGCCTGTGACGTTCTTTCGCAATGATGGAAACTGCACCGTGTTAAAGATGCGCTGCTCCGCTTGCGTGATGAAAGTGTTGATCTGTGTCGTGGAAGACACAGCACTGCCATCAGCAAGATAAGTCTCAGGGAACTGGTTTTCCGTGTAAGACTGA
>Ga0075458_10000068_pt1 | contig 33285 bp, 55 predicted proteins | sample DEB3_08_DNA_FD_77576 | JGI IMG/M metagenome (GOLD analysis project Ga0075458, IMG submission 77576) | Aqueous microbial communities from the Delaware River and Bay under freshwater to marine salinity gradient to study organic matter... | ecosystem: Environmental > Aquatic > Marine > Coastal ... | reverse complement strand
TGAAGCTATTCAAGCGGCAATTACACGGTTTGATTTAGAGGTAGCTGCTGCTATGGGACGTAAAGACTTGGTAAAAAGCTGGGGAGATTATGCTAAAGCGCTACGATCTCTTTTAAAAAGAACAAAGGATAACTAATGACTAAACCAATAACTCTAACAGATAAAGAAATTGAGGCGATTAAATATTTTGCTTCTTTTCAATGGACAATGCTAAAACCTTATACCAAAATACTAAATGCTCTGCTGGAAAGAATAAATCATGATTCTTGAGAAGGTAACAGAATTGGTAGGATCATACTGGTACAAAAACAAAGATGCTACTCCAATAGAATTTACTATTTACGGAATTAATAATGATGTTTACTCAAATGAATATGATAGTTATGAAATATTTGACAATCGTGGAATCCTATTAGGAATTAACCTAAGTGGTCATTTCCCATTTGATCATTTCCCATCATACAATGAAGTATATGACTTAATTAAAAATGAATTAGATTCATAGGAAAAAATAGGAACACTGAAATGAACGAAATAAACAAAGAACGATCTTGGAATGATTTATATGAAAAATATCCAAATCTTTTTAGTAACAAAGATAAGTCTCCAAGAGAAAGCTGTATGGCATGGGGCATAGAATGTAATGACGGGTGGTATGATCTACTATCTGCTGTTTGTTGGAGAATTTTCCAGCATGAGAAAAATATAGCCGAAAGGATAAGGGTCAGAAACGAGGCCGGAAAAGAGAACGACCAATCTGACCTAGAGTATGTTCCTGTTAAATTCGACCAAATTAAAGAAAAGTTTGGTGGAATACGAATTTATTACTCTGGTGGTGATGAGTATATTAACGGTGTTATTTCTTTAGCAGATGAAATGAGCTATAAAATTTGTGAAGTTTGTGGCAATTCTGGAAAGCCTAATAAGGGTGGTTGGATTACTACTCTTTGTGATAATTGTAGAAATAAGACATCAATATAAATAAGGTAATTGTATGCCATACATAGATGAAGAACAGAGAAAGATGGTTGATAATTGTATTAATGATGTAGTTGTGTGCATTAAAACAACTCTCATTACCAAAGAAAATGTAAGTGTATTTAAGATAGATCAGATTACTAATCAAGATATGATTAAACTATGCGGTGTATTAAATTATATTATCACACGCATTTGTGCAAAATTAATTACTGATTTATCATATCCTAAGATAGCAATCATTACTGGCGTTCTTGAAAATGTAAAACAGGAATTTTATCGTAGGATGGCTAGTCCATATGAAGATAAAAAGATAAATCAGAATGGAGATGTTATTGAATATAAAACGCCGATGTAGCACAACGGTAGTGCAACTGATTTGTAATCAGTAGGTTGAAGGTTCAAATCCTTTCGTCGGCTCTGCCCGATAGCTTAATTGGTAGAGCGGTTGACTTTGGATCAACTGGTTGTAGGTTCGACTCCTACTCGGGCATTTGTAGACCGATATTAAATATGTTATATGGTTGAGATTTGGTGTAATAGTATGTATGAGAAAAAAACTAAAACGTAAACGATGCTTGCATTGCAATAATGAATGTAGTAGACCAGAAAAACAATACTGCAATAACCAGTGTCAAGCACTACATAAAAGATATATACTAATAGATCAATGGAAGAAAGGATTATTGGTTGGGCATACTGGTTGTAGAGTAAAAAATTTTATTAGATTTTATCTCTATGAAAAGTATAATGATTCATGCTGTAAGTGCGGATGGAGTAAAAAACATCCTGTAACTGGTAGTGTTCCATTAGAAGTACATCATATAGACGGAAATGCTTTCAATAATAATGAGAGCAACTTGGAGTTGCTGTGTCCAAATTGTCATTCATTAACAGAGACTCATAGAAACTTAAATAAAGGCAAAGGAAGAAAAAATAGATACTGATGCCCTGTAGCACAACGGTTGTGCAAGATGCTGTTAACATCGAGGTTGTAGGTTCGAATCCTACCGGGGCAGCTTTAGGAAGAATGGCAGAGCGGTCTAATGCATCTGATTACTAATCAGAAGAGGCATAACAACCTCCGTGGGTTCGAATCCTACTTCTTCCGTAAAATAGATAAATGGCCCCATAGTTTAATGGAAAAAATAAGTGACTTCTAATCTCTAGATGTAGGTTCGATTCCTACTGGGGCTATTGTTTTAACATCTAAAAACGTGTATAATAATTAAATTACATTACTACAATACAAGGGGGCGTAAAGGTATCGACTACGATAAGAGATTTATATTTGCAAGTAGTGGTTGATCGACGGGCCACTTAAAAAGTCGATTAAACGCTTTAACTGGCGAAACACAGTTAGCCCTTGCAGCTTAATTAAGCTGTAACAGTCTTAGGAAGCGATGAAGGTAGCGTCCAAAAGATTGTCGTAAAATCCTTCGGCTGCTAGGATAGCCAACGGGTTCTAGCCTAAGATTAGTTGGTACGGAAAGATGAATGTTGTTTGTTCTTTAATCTTTCTTAAAATTTATGAACAAAATAAACTTGTAGAAGATATAATGATCTATTGATAGGACAGGGGTTCGACTCCCCTCGCCTCCACTAATACTTATGCTAATAGATTTATTGATTAATAAAAAAATATCTCCATCTGAGATACTTGAACAATTACAAACAGATAAACAAAAATATGGGTTTATCAAATGGTACTTCTATAAATATAGAACATTTACATACGTATCTAGGCTTATAAAAGAATGTATAATAAATGAAATAATAACTAATCTAAAACCATATAGAAAAATAATAGATGAACTATTTACTAATGATCCAGAAAATAATGATGTATTATACTTACATGCTCTTTGTGATAGTGGATTAGATAAAAAATGCACTTATTTAATAGACACTATAGATAATATAGAAAAGAAAAAATATCTACAGTGTTTTTATTATCTTCAAAAGAAAGAGCATGATAAGCTCATTGATATACTCTATAAAGATATAAATAATGAATATTTAGTATCTTCATTCCTTCCAGCAATAATATCAGATATATCAGAGAAAAAATATGTTGAATGTATAAAACTAGTCAATTGCCTATTAAAAAACAAACATCAATATTCAGAAGAAACTAAAGACCTATTAGATAATATTCATCATACATTACTACAAAACAAAGATATATCTTTAGTAGTATGCTGCATGGATAGAGAAGAAAATTTAACCAAAACTCTCCCAAGCTGGTTAGATATTCCATATATAAAACAAATTATTATTGTGGACTATTCTTCAAAGATCCCACTGTCTGAAAATAATATTATTAAATCTCTTGTTTCATCCGATAAAAGAGTAACACTATTACGTGTTGAGGATGAAAAAGTATTTAATCTAGGCAAGGCTTACAATTTAGCTATAGACTATTGTGATTATGATACAATTCTTAAAATAGATAGTGATTATGAGTGCATTGATTCATCTTGGTTAGATATGTATTTTGGTAGCTCAAGACTAGAGAATGTTTTTATTCATGGCGATTATCATTTTGCCTTTGAGCTATCTGGATTTTTCTTAGTAAATCAATCTAAATATCTATACTTCAGAGAAGATCTAAATGGTTATGGATATGATGAAATGGATCTATATCATAGAATTAAAACAGAAAATCAAAATATTAAAGAAATTATATGGTTTGATATAGAAAAAAGTATAAGGCATATTCATCATGATTCCAAGAAAAGGACAAAGAATTATAAGTATAATGATACTAAAAAAACGGAACAGAATAATAGAGAACTATGCCAAACTCATTCTCCAAAGTATCCTATTAGAAATAAATATACTGTTTCTAAAAACATAGTTAAATACAATCACACTAAGATAGATAAAATATTCTGTATTAATCTTGAGGAACGATATGATAGATGGAACAATATTAAAAAACTATCTGATATAGAAAGATTTAATGCTATAAGAGCAGATGAAGATATTGTAGAACAATTTGGCTTAACACTTGATCCAGTAGATATTTCAAGTAAATTATATTTCAAAATACACACTGGGGCTTTAGGGTGTTATCTTAGTCATTATTTATTATGGAATAAAATAGTGCGTGAAGATATACCATACGCGCTTATTATTGAAGATGATATTGATACTGACTCGCTTAAACTATTATTAAATTCTAATCTTATTATTGAAGATCTTGAATTTATACAGCTATGTAAACGTATTAGATATGAAAATAGATTTTTATTTGATGGTGGTGAAAGTTATATAGTCAGCACTGAAGGGGCTAGAAAGCTAATTGAATATACTAGAAATCCATCATTATTAAGCATTATTCAGCCAGAAAGATTTAAAAACATAGAGTCTTTACATTATAAAAAAATTATAGATGATACACCGAATTGGAATACATCTAATTCAATTAAGTGCGCCGTAGATAAATTCATGGGATATTGTTGTGAAGCTGTATTGCCAGAACATATTAGACTTAAAAACTTTGTATATCCAATAATATCTATAAATCCAATCACTTCAAGATTATCTAATATAAATGATAGAAATAGAAATGCTTGGCAATTTTCAGAGAAAGAAATATTAAAATATGTACTATAATGTAGTTATTTCTAATAGTCATAAATACTTATACTATAGAGTGCCTAAAACGGCCACAACTAGTATTATTAAGTATCTAGAAAAATATACTACACTAGACATCGGTGGAACTAACTGTGAAAATAAAGGTTATAATGTAGATTATAACGATGAATGGAATTCTCTTTTCCAATTTATATTTGTTCGTAATCCTTGGGATAGAATATTATCATGTTTCTTAGATAAAACAAAACAATGCATAGATAAACCATGGCAATTAGAAGTATACAAAAAATATTTCAATTCATCTTTTGAGGAATTTATACACTGTCTTAACGAAAAAAATATATATCTGGATGGACATACTTATCCACAACATTGCATGTTAAATACTGATAATTTAGATTTTATTGGTAAATTTGAAAATTTGGATAATGATATGAAAATCCTTCAAGAAAAGCTAAACTTACCAGTTGAAAAAATACCATTAGAAAATATCACGCATCATGATAATTATAGAAAATATTATAATTCAAATACCAAAAATAAAATTGAACAATTATATAGTAAAGATATAGAGATATTTCAATATGAATTCTGATTTTTTATACTTATCAAACCATAGCAGCAGATTTTTTCCACAATGGAATAATAGGTGCGGTGAACAGGTTACAGGATTAATACAATTAATCCAGTTTGTTACAGCGTATGATTCTAAAATTTGGTGTGAAATTGGATCAAATATTGGTGAGTCTGCACTAATAATATCTTCATTTAAAGAAGTAGAAAAATTATATTGCATAGACCCTCTATGGGATGAAAGACAATACAATCAATTTCTAAATAGAACAAAACATCTAAAACATAAAATACAATTATTACGTTTAAAATCAGAAAAAGCTTATGAAAAATTTGAATCAAATTCAATAGATGTTATTTATATAGATGGCGGTCATACTTATAACGACATAAATAATGATCTCAATTTTGCTTTTTCTGTAGTAAAAAATGGTGGATTTATTTGTGGTCATGACTATGGCAAAGCATTTCCAGATGTTAAGAAGGCTGTTGACGAATTCAAAGAAAAATATAAACTTACAAATTTTACCACATTCTGTGACTCTAGTTTTGCTATAAAGAAAGATGTATGATTAATCAATTATTTACTACTACTATTTTAGTAGTATGTTTATCATGTTCTTATTTACTAAATTTTGAACAATTCAACCTTGACGTAGCGGTTCAACGGGCTAAACAAGAAAACAAAAACATATTACTAATTTTTAGTGTTGATAGCTGTGAATTTTGTAATATACTTGAAAATGACTTAAAACTATTTAATCTAGATAATTATGTTGTGTGCATATTTAATGCTACTAATAATATGGAAGTTGCAAAGTCTTTTGGTGTTATATTATTCCCAACATCTTTTATTATATCTGTAGAAAAAAACAAAGAAAAAATATTAAGCACACATGTTGGATATTCACAAAATAAATACAAACAATGGATAGAAGAAAATAATGCTAAATCTAATAAATAGGTTACTACAAAGATTTGTTAGCTATGACGCTAAACGATCTTCTGAATGGTCTAAAGTAAGGAAAAATCATTTATCTAAACACCCAAAGTGTCAATGTTGCGGCAGGGACGAAGATATAGAAGTACATCATATTGTGCCAGTACACGTTGACCCATCAAAAGAGTTAGATGATGATAATTTAATTAGTTTATGTGCTAAATATTGTCATTTCACTGTTGGCCATTTGATGGATTGGAAAAGTTGGAACACCAATGTTGTAAATGATTCAGCACAATATCTTGAGAAAATAAAAAATAGACCATATCATGAATAAGAATTTTGCTGAATTTGAGTATTGGAATAGAGAATATTCTAATAACAAGTTTAATAACAGTTGGTATGAATATTTTTATACTATCCCCTTTGGTTTAACTAGAGAAGATTATTGGAATAAAAAGATACTAGATATAGGCTGCGGACCAATGGGTAGCCTTGAATGGGTTGCAGATAAAGCAAAATGTTTTGGAATAGATCCATTATCAAATATATATTATAATTCATTTGATTGCAAAAATCATTCTATGTCATATATATGCGGATCTAGTGAAAAAATTCCTTTTCCAAATTGTTATTTTGACTATATTACATCTATAAACTCTTTGGATCATGTTGATGATGTAGAAAAATCTATATTAGAAATTGATAGAGTTTTGGATTACAATGGAAGATTCTTATTAATAGTTGAAATAAATCATAAACCAACTGTCTGTGAACCACAATTAATAACTCAAGAAATAACAAACTTCATTATAGATAGAATAAAACTAGAATGCGAAATGATTAAATTATATGGTCTAGAACATAAAGATAATATATTTAAGAATATTAAAGAAAACATACTATCAGATAATAATCCAAAAATACTGCTAGCTATGTTTAAAAAATCTCATATTGACAAATGACTATCAATCAACTATAATACAAAGGGTCCATATGAATTTTGAAGAAGCTATAAAACTTAAAACAGGATCATCAGTATTTGATTGTTTTGGTAATAAATTGTTAATATGTAATGTAAGTTATAGATTAAGATTCAACAAAGAACCAAAAAATGAATGCGTCGTTACTGTAATAGACTCTAAGCTTAATAAAAAATATTATTCACATGAAGAAGTATTTTTTGATCAAGAATTTCTTTCTGATGAAGAAAAAGTTTTTGTTGAATGGATTTCTAATAATAAAGAATTTGTTACAAAAAATCAAGATATAATGCATATTATATCTCATTGTTTTCTGCAAGGATTCGCAGAAGGATATAAATATAAAAAACAATATAATATACAGGAAATGATGCAAAAATGAAAAATATACTCGTTACTGGCGGTGCTGGTTTTATAGCACATCATTTTGTAGAATACTTATTGAATAATTCAGACTATAGAATAATTACTCTAGATAGGTTAGATTACAGTGGTAATCTTAATAGGTTAAATGAAATTGTGTCTACCGTATCGCCACAGGAAAGAAAAAGAGTTAAAACAGTTTTTCATGATCTTAAAGCAGAACTTAATCCTCAGATTATATCTTCAGTTGGTCCTATTGATATTATTGTTCACTTAGCTGCGGGTAGTCATGTTGATAGAAGTATAGATTATCCTATGGAATTTATATTTGATAATGTAATAGGAACTGCTAACATACTTGAGTTTGCAAGAAAGTGCAACAATCTTGAAAGATTCATATACTTTTCTACCGATGAAGTATTTGGACCAGCACCAGACGGTGTGAAGTATAAAGAAAATGATAGATATAATTCTACTAATCCATATAGTGCTTCTAAAGCTGGTGGAGAAGAATTAGTAGTAGCATACGAAAATACATATAAATTACCATGCTATGTTACTCACACAATGAATGTGTTTGGAGAACGTCAACATCCAGAAAAATATATACCAATGTGTATTAAGCGTGTGCGAGATAAGGAAAAAATTACTGTACATAGTGATAAGAGTAAAACTAAAGCGGGGTCTAGGCACTATATACATGCTAGCGATGTCGCTGATGCTATATGGTTTTTAATTAATTATGATAATACTAAACTAGTAAATAATGATTTTGGTGGAGCTAAATGTCCAAAGTTTAATGTAGTTGGATCAGAAGAGATGGATAATTTAGAACTCGCTAAATTCATAGCCAATTGTCAAAATAAAGAATTAGTTTATGAAATGGTAGACTTCCATAGTTCAAGACCGGGACACGATTTGAGATATGCCCTTGATGGAACTAAGATGAGTAATATGGGATGGACTCCAAAACCAGTAAAAGAAAGATTATCACAAGTAGTTGAATGGACTTTAAATAATGATAGGTGGCTTAAGTGAAAATATCTGATATTAAAAAGTGGGCAAAAGAACAAGGATACAATATAGTCAAGAAAGAAGATGATAGTATTAATGGAGCAACTTATTATTGGAATAGAATAGATGATATAAATATTAATGGGCAATCTCAAAGCGTAAGCAAAGTAGCAAGAGATGTTTATAATCATATAACTAATAATAAGTGGATAGAACATCAACAAAATCACATAGAGAAGCAATCAAATGAGCATAGTAAAATTGATATCAATAACGGATAATGCAGAAAAATTGATGGCATACTGTGCTAGAGTATCAAATCCTAGTAATCAAGATTCTAATAATTATGCACAGCTTTTAGCTTATTGTATTAAGCATAAGCACTGGAGTATATTTGAACAAGCGTTTATGACCATAGAAATTACAACCACTAGAGGATTAGCAGCACAAATATTAAGACATCGTAGTTTTACATTTCAAGAGTTTAGCCAAAGATATGCTGATACTACATTATTATCTGAAGATATTCCACCATTTGAATTGCGTAGGCAAGATACTAAAAATAGACAAAATAGTATAGATGATATTTCAGATGAAATTAAAGCAAAATGGGGCATGAAAATAAGAGAACATTTTGCTAAATCTAAATCATTGTATGATGGAATGATTGCAGATGGCATAGCAAAAGAATGTGCCAGATTTGTATTACCATTGGCTACCCCAACTAGGCTTTATATGTCAGGAACTATTCGTTCTTTTATTCATTGGATAGATTTAAGATCATCTAACGGAACACAAAAAGAACATATAGAAATAGCTAATCAAGCTAAAAAGATTTTTTCATATCAATTACCAACTGTAGCGGAGGCTTTAGGCTGGACAAATGATCAAGCTTGAAATGATTGAAAGCGATATAATCAGAGCAATGAAGAATACAAAATATTCTCCATTACATTATTTATCATCTAGATTTTTTAAAAAAGATATCAGAGATATAGAAATTGATAATGATTGTATAGTATTATGGGATGAAGATACTGATGATTATATATCTTATAGATATTGCACAGAAGATATAGAAAAAATTATTCCATTTATAGATGAGTGGCAAGACTTTATAGATCATAAAACACATGATGATTTTCAACTACCACCGATTATTTTTTGCGTAGAGGAAAACAAATGACAGAACTTATTTCAGTTATAGGATTATATAATGCATTGTTGATGTGTGGATATTCTCCAGAACAGGCAGAAAAATTTTCTAAAGGCACAGGCTTGACAATGACGATATAGCTGTTATACTGGTAGCACAGTCGATCACTTAGCACTTATTTGGAGAAAGCATTTATGAAACTTCACGCTGGTACGCATAACATTGAAAAGTCTGGAAATTTTGAAGAGTCTAAGTTTAGCATTGAGGCTTCTTCCAAGGCTTTCTTTATTCTTTCTGACGGTCTTTATTCTAATAAGATTCTTGCCGTCGTGCGAGAGCTTTCTACTAACGCATACGATTCTCACGTTGCTGCAAATAAGAAAGATGTGCCTTTTGATGTGCATCTGCCAACTGTGCTGGAGCCGTTCTTTTCTATTCGTGATTATGGCACTAGTATGAGCCACGAAGATTGTATGCAACTTTATACAACTTATTTCCGCAGCACTAGGAATAACAGCAATGATGCTGTTGGATGCTTGGGTCTTGGAAGCAAGGCACCGTTCGCTTATTCCGATAGCTTTACGGTTGAAGCATATCTTAACGGAACCAAGCGTATTTATAATGCTTTTAAGGATGAGAATGGTAGTCCCGTATTTTCTCTGATGCACGAAGATAACACCGATGAAGTTGACGGCATTAAGGTTTGTATACAAGTAAATAGTGGCGATGTCCATAGATTTCTAATTGAAGCTAAGAATGTTTACGAGTTCTTTAATGTCAAACCCAATTTTGTTGGCGAAACACTGAATTTTAATAAAGAAACAAAGATTCTGTCTGGAGACAGTTGGTATTTCTCCGATGATAGTAGTTCTAATTTGATTATCATGGGTCAAATTGCATATCCTATTGATCATTATCAGCTTATGAATAATGATAGCAATAAGGAAGCACAGTTTATTCAAAACTCTGATGGTCTTCGTATCTTTGTAAATATTGGCGATGTTGATATTACTCCTAGTCGAGAGTCCTTGTCTTATAGCAAGGAGACTAAGGCTAATATCAAGACAATGATTAATAACATTGCTTCTGAAATTGCTCAGAAGATTGAGTCAGAAATTGCTACTCAACCTACTTTGTATAAGGCACGTATGAAGTTTGTACAGATTAGTGAGCAGTGCGGTACTATTAGCAATGCTATCGAATCTCTGCAAAAGTCTATCGTATGGAATGATCTTAAGCTTTTTGATAATCCTATTACCGATAGCGTTAACATTAAGAACAAGATTGAAGTGTCGCACCTTCATAAGTCTTCATACCGTAAGAAAGTTGATAGCTCTAAGGATATTGAATCTATAATGTTTAAGACATCAACTAAGTTTGTTGTTGATGACATTAAGCGTGGCGGTCTTAGCAGGATCAAGCAGAGTATGCGTGAGGCTTATGATGAAAAGAATTATTATGTATATAAGCTGCGTGATGATGAAACTGTTGACAACTGCATGTTGTATGCTATACTTGGTGGAGCTACTAAGGAAGATGTTGTTCTTGCATCAAGCTTCCCAAAGGTTTCTTATAATAGGCAGTCTAGTGGCGGGTCCGATGGTCCAGCTATTCAAGTTCAAGTTTATAATGAAGAAACTGGATGTTTTGAGTGTTGTAATATGAGTGTCAAGTATGAAAATGCTTATTACTTTGCTGAATCAAAGGGAGAAGTTACTATCGGTCATCGTAGCCTAAACATTAACTTCATTGAAAATACCTTGGCATACATTCATAAGAATTATCCTAATGAGATTGATGGTATGACTTTCTACGCAGTTAAGCCGTCTGTGATTAAGACTCGCAAGCTTGATGAACGTCACAACTGGAATGATGGATCATTTGTTCTTCGTAATGTGTTTACCAAAGCATTTCAAGAACATAAAGAAGATATTAATGACTGTCAGTACCATTATCCTCTGTCAGAAAAGCGATATGATAAGTTTAAGAATGTTTTTTGTGAAACACAAACTGACAATGAAGCAAAAAAGATTGTTGTAGAGTATAATGAGTATGCAGAGCGTATATCTAAGATTCGTGGCGATATGGAAATTATTAGGATTTTTGCTAACATGTTCATGCTTTCATCTGAAAGTGAAAGCAAATATGATAAGTCAAAATTCTCTAAGAGGTATGATAGTGCTGTTAGCAAGTATCCAATGCTCAAGGTGATTGCCAACATGGGTTACTACGGTAATGTGGGTCAAAATGATGTGAAGATCGTTGCCGATTATATCGACACGATTGAGTCTGCTGAACATATGTCCAACGTTCTAAGTTCTATGTGAATAAATTAGGAGAATTATAATGTCCAATAAGTATATTATTGCAAATGACGGTACTGTTACTGCTGTTGTTAGTGGTCAGACATATTGCTTTGGCAAGTCTCACCCTAATTATAGTAAATTGATTGGTCATTTGAAGACTAATAATGTTGAACACTTTGAAGCATCTTATGATATTGTTTCTCATATTAATGCTTATTGTGAAGGTTATGTAAATTGTGAGCATGGTTCACTTAGTTGGGATGGAATTAAAATGCCCAACATGTTTACCAGCACAATCATGGATATGGTTAAGCAGGGATTTCCTTTTGAGCCAATGCTTAATTTCCTTGATAATATGAGCCAGAATCCTTCTGATCATGCTATTGTGGAACTTTTTGATTTTATGGAAAATAAGCATATGCCAATTACTACAGACGGCTGCTTCTTGGCATATAAGGCTGTGCGTTCAGACTATAAGGATATTTATTCTGGTAAATTTGATAACTCTGTTGGTTCTATTTGTGAAGTACCTCGTCAGTCTGTTGATAATAATAGGAATAATGGATGTGGCAAAGGTCTTCATGTTGGAGCAATAGATTATGCAAAATCTTATGGTGGCATTAATCTTGATGAAGGAAATGATGATGGTGGTAATCAGCTTATGATTTGCAAAGTCAATCCACGGGATGTTGTAAGCGTTCCTAATGATTCAAAGTTTCAAAAGCTGCGTACATGCCGCTACGAGGTTGTTGCAAAGTTTGATAGTATTTTTGATAAAGTGATTCATTTTACCGAAAACGATAAGGCTTATATGGCAACACAGAAGCGTAATCGTGAATGGATGCATGAGATTGCAGCAAAGCTTGAGAAAATTAATTCTGTTCTTCAGAGGAAGTTTGTTAGTGTGTGATTAAATATTACAGGATATAATCGGGTGGGAGAAATCCCATCCGGTTATATTTGTATTATCCAATGATTACCGATCTGAATTGAATAGGCGGGTCTATTGATGACACAATCTGAATTAGATGAAAGAAACAAAATCTTAATAATAGAAAATAATAAAATCAGACGAATTATAGATGAAATTGATTTACTTCATTATAGAAGTATAAATGAAGAAGCTGCTAATAAAAGATATGAATCTCTCGTAAGAGAAAATATAGATTTAAAAACTAAACTCGCTGATATATACGATCTATAGTTTAAGGAAATATAAATGAAAATTAGTAATGAACCAAAATTAGATTTTGATGATGTATTGTTAGTCCCACATAGATCTAAAACTGCATCAAGAGTTAATGTAGTTCTAGATAGAACTTTTACATTTTATCATTCACATAAAATGTGGAGTGGGATTCCAATAATGGCAGCAAACATGGACACTACTGGCACATTTGAAATGGCAAATGTTTTATCAAAATATAATGCAATAACATGTATTCATAAACACTATAAGGTAACAGATTATACATATAGGTTTAAAAATAGAGAACATTTTTGGTTCTCGCTTGGGATTAAAAATGAAGACCTAAATAAATTAGATGAGGTCATTACAAGATTAGATTATATACCTAATATCTGTATAGATGTTGCTAATGGTTATACAGATGATTTTGTAAATTTTTGCAGAAGGGTGAGAGATAATCTTGGTCCAGAACCAATTATTATGGCTGGAAATATTTGTAGTCCAGAAATGGTACAAGAATTAATACTTCATGGTGGAGTTGATATAGTCAAGGTTGGTATTGGTCCCGGCTCTGCCTGTACAACAAGATTAAAAACTGGAGTGGGTTATCCACAGCTATCTGCTATAGATGAATGTTCACACGCCGCTCACGGTCTTACAAATGGAGAAAAGAAACGCGGTCTTATCTGTGCCGATGGAGGCTGTAGAACGCCAGCAGACGTTTCTAAGGCATTTGCTGCTGGTGCAGACTTTGTGATGCTGGGCGGAATGTTAGCTGGATCAGATGAGTGCGAAGGAGAATGGGAATATGAATATAAATGCAAAGGTGCCGGTGTGTCGGCACCGTTTTGGCAACCATTTGATCCCGGATATGAGACAGAAAAAAGAAAAACATATTTAACATTTTATGGAATGAGTTCACATACCGCACAATCTAAATATGGCGGTATAAAAGATTATAGATCAAGCGAAGGTCGCACTATGAAATTAGAATATAAAGGTCCAGTAGAAAATATTTTATTAGATATATTTGGCGGTATAAGGAGCTGTTGTGCATACACTGGAGCTAATTCATTAAAAGATTTATCTAAGTGTGCAGAATTTATTCGTGTAAACAGAACACATTTCGATAAAACATTATGAGTACAGCAATAATTAGTATCTCAATATCTACAACATTATATATGATAAATTCAGTATCATGTTTTATTCAAAAAGATTATTCGCATTCATTAATGTGGTTTGGGTATGCATTTGCTAATATAGGATTATTGTGGTATGAATTTACAAAAGTGGGATATTAGATTTTTAGAATTAGCTAAGTTAGTATCATCTTGGTCTAAAGATCCATCAACAAAGGTTGGGGCTGTAATAACAGATAATAAAAATAGAATAGTATCAGTTGGATATAATGGATTCCCAACTGGCATTGAGGATGATGACAGGCTAAATAATAGAGACACAAAATATAAAATTATTATTCATGGTGAAATGAATGCTATTAATTTTGCTAATAAAAATCTAGAGCATTGTACGTTATACACATATCCATTTGAACCATGTTCTCGTTGTGCTAGTATAATAATACAATCTGGAATAACTAGAGTGGTTACATATGAAAATAATATTGATAGATGGGAAGAAGATTTTAAATTATCTAGACAGCTATTTAAAGAAGCAAATATAATTATGGATTATTATAATGCCAAGTGAAGATGATTATAGATTAGATTCAATCAGAATATTGCTAGAAGATAGCATTAAAAGTCACAACGAAGAAGTGATTGTTAATCTTATATTTAGACTAGAAAAAGAATATGTTGAATTAGCAAAATTAAGCACATTTGGTGAATATAAAAGAGATTGGACGCATTCGCAAGTAATAGATTATGTAACCAAAGAAACTTAATGCAAAACATGCGATGCAATACTATAATACATAAAAGGAGATATTATGATAACAGACATGGTAAAAGCTCATCTTGAAAATGTCAAATCTGTTTTACTAGATTTACATTCTCAGAAAAAAAATATAGAAAATGAAATTACAAAACTTGAATCTTACTTAGAAAAGGGAAGCCAAGAATTAAATCTATATGAAAACTCTCTTACCAGAGATTCTAATAGTAAAAATCAACAAAGTTTAACTAATGTCACAAAGCACTATTTAGGAGAATAATAATGAGATTTAGTGAGTTTTACAATTATCTAGAACATATTTCTGTTTCATATCACTGGGACATAGATGATAATAATAAAATTGTTGCAACAATTAGAAGTGGACCAGCTAGAGGTTTAACATTAAATCCTATTACAGCATTAGCACATAAAGTTGGTCTAGGATTTTTTGATAATACTAGAGATGGAACAGAATTGGCTGCTAGTTTTCTTGGCATGTCAAGGAAATTAGCACGTAATATTTATAGTGCAACTCTTGCAACATATAATACTGGCAATACTCAAGTGGTTCGTGGTAAGATTCGTTCAGCATTGGAGGTATGATAGCATGAATATTAATACATGGTTTGGTTGCGGTAGACTAACAAAGGATGCGGAATTTAGCGTAACCCAAAAGGGAACATCTATGGCTAAATTTAGAATGGCTGTTAATGATAGAAGGAATGAAGATACCCTATATCTTAATATCCTATGTTTTGGAAAGATGGCTGAAGCATTAAAGGAGCATCTAAAAGTTGGTCGCTTAGTTGGGGTTCAAGGTAAGATAAAGATAGATGATTACAAGGATAAGGATGGCAATCCAAGAAATTCAGTATGCGTGATGGCAGATGAGATTTCTCTTGGACCATCATCTGTTAGCAAGGAAAAGGAAACGGTTTGAAAAGGATTTAGATAACGCGATTAATAGCCCGATTGCATTGGCTTTCGGGCTATTTTTTTTACAGCCCGAAGTTGACAAATGACGATACTACGGTATAATCATCGATGAGGTCAACATGAATCCACAACCAGAACATTCGACTGTACTACTTTGTTCTTTTACTTTTGTTTGCATGGTAGTGTACTTTACAATTACATCTAAGCCTCGTCATAATATATTCACAAATGATTTAGTAGAATTTATCTATGAAATAGAGCGTAACCCAAGTCCAATTCATAATAAGGCGATTGCTACTATTACACCATCAGCAACGCAAAGAGTCGTTAAGAAGAAAATTAATAGACAACAGCAAAAACCGACACAACAGATAATAGCAAACAATACTAAATGTTATGTACCAGCTAATATTCTAGAAAGTGTTACAGAATATCAAAAACAAATTACTAAGAAAGATTTTACAGATATACATAATGATTGTGTAAATGCGTTAATGTCGCTAGGAATGAAGAAGAAAGAGGCTACTAATACAGTTATCAAAATATTCAATAAGCATCAAGTTGAATCAATAGAAGATTTTATTAAGAAAGCATTTGTACCAGATGAATATTATAGACCAAGCAATTGATATATCGTTAAGCTTACTACCAAAAGCTAAAGAATCTAGAAATGGTAAAAATAAATTTTTTCACTTTGCTTTTGGATTCAAAAAAAGCAGATTATTAGCTATTGGACAAAATAATCCAGAGAAAACCCATACTCAAGCTTTCATATTAGCAAAAAGATTTAATGATTATATTGGCCTAGAGCATCCATATCTTCACGCCGAAACAGATTTAATATCAAGACTTTGGGGAAAATATTATATCGATAATTCTCTAAAAATTGTTATTGTTAGACTGAATAAGCGTGGCCAATTAAGATGCAGTAAACCGTGCGAACGATGTGAACAAATTTTGAAAGCTTTAAATGTCACTAAAATATGGTGGAGTACAGACGATGGCTTCAATAAATAATCTAAAAAATACAAGAACATATTTAGTTGGAGCAATGGATCGTGTTAACGACGGTGGTATAGGGTGGAGGCAAAAAATTACTCCAATATTAAAAGATATGAATATTAAAGTATTAGACCCTTGTAATAAACCGATTAATGGTATAGTAGAAGATCATAATACTAGAGAAAAAATAGAATACTACAAACGCACAGAGAAGTATCATAAAATTAAAGAGGAATTTTCATTAATTAGAAATGCTGATTTAAGATGTGTTGATATATCAGATTTTATAATAGCACACATTGATATAGAAGTACATGCCTGTGGATCTTATGAAGAAATAGTTACTGCTAACAGGCAGAAAAAACCAATATTAATATGGTGTGAGCAAGGAAAAAATAATGCTCCAAATTGGCTATTTTTTATGTTACCGCATGAACATATTTTTGGATCTATGGATGAAATAATAGACTATCTTAAATTAATAGATACATGTGATAATACATCAAATCTACAACGGTGGTTTTTCTTGGAGGAATAAAATGATTAATTTAATAGCACCAATTAACCAGTTAGGCTATGGAATAACAGGATTAAACATAGCTAAAAGTTTAAGCAAAATAACTGATTTTTCATTATGGATTATTGGTCAAGCACAACTTACCGATAATGAAGAAGTGGCTATTATAAGTAAAATGATAAGAAATGCAGAAATGTTTAATCAAAACGCCCCATGTGTTAGAATATGGCATCAAAATGATATGGCACAATTTGTTGGTCGTGGAATAAGAATTGGTTTTCCAATTTTTGAGTTAGATGAATTTAATCTAATAGAAAAGCACCATCTATCAACTTTGGATAAAATTTTTGTATGTTCAGATTGGGCAAAAAAGATAGTATTAGATCAAATAGAAATTTCAGAAGAAAATGTCAGTGTTATACCGTTAGGAGTAAATACTGATATATTTAAGTTAGCAGGCGAGAATCAAAACAAAAATACAGTATTCTTTAATTGTGGCAAATGGGAAATAAGAAAAGGTCATGATATTATACCAGAGGTTTTCTCTAGAGCTTTTAATGTAGATGACAATGTTGAATTATGGATGATGAATACTAACCCGTTTTTATCCAAGGAAGAACATAACAATTGGCAACAGCTATATAAGAATACAAAACTAGGATCTAAAATAAAATTCATAGATAGGGTACAAAGCCAAGTCGAGGTATATAATATTATGTCACAAACAGACTGTGGACTATTCCCATCAAGAGCAGAAGGATGGAATCTTGAATTATTAGAAATGTTAGCCTGTGGTAAACATGTAATTACAACAAATTACTCGGCACATACACAGTTTTGTAATGATGATAATTCTTATCTAATAGATATCAATAATAAAGAAAAAGCTTATGATGGTATCTGGTTTAATGGTAAATATGGTAGCTGGGCATCAATAGAAGAACAACAGAAGGATGAAATGATATCATATATGCAAGAAATTCATAATAAAAAACAAAATAATGATCTAATCCCAAATTATATAGGTCATGATTTTGCACAAAAATTGACTTGGGACAATACTGCTCATACCTTACTGGATAATATCAATGTTTAATTTTTTCAGAAAACAAAAAAATACTAATGAAGAAAATATAAATACTAAAATTAGTATTACTTATTTCATTGATGAAGATAATAATGCTGGTATAGATATAATGCTTCGTGATTACGAAGAAGATTCTGTGTCAGCGTTATGTTCTCTATTAGATATATTATCTAATGATGCTTTTTATATTAATACTGTACAAATGATACAAGATAATTTAACTGCTGATGAACAAAATAATATTGTAATGAAAATTTTAACACATTTAGCAAAACAGCCAAATAATAGAATTGTCACATATAATAAAAACAAGAAAGAATCACAGATATGTGTTATGCCATCAGAAATAACTTTACAATGGTGAAAAATGAAATATAAATACAAAATAGCTTGGCAAAAATATGAAGATGTTATAGAAAAGCAACTATCATCACCAGTACTTTTGAACTTAATGAAACATATGTATAAGTTCAATAATATAAATCAACAAGAAGAAACAGATGAACTTGATAATGAATTGACATTTGACGATGATGATGAAGAAGATGATCATGATGATGAAGAAAAATATGATGCTAAAGATTTATTGATGTTCCCATTATCTGAAAAAATGCTAAATGAATTATCTATATTATCTAGTTTTGATTGCTGGATAGGTCACACTAATTTTGATATTACTCATGGTATTAAAGATAAACTCAATACTGTTCCCGGCGTAGAAATGTTAAAGATATTCAGTAGATATAGATTTTTTATTGGAATAGGTAAATTATTTGACTTTACAGAAGTTCGTAAAACTATTGAAAATGAAATATTACCAAAGGAGACTGAAACATGAATGATTGCATAAATACAAAAATTGAAAACGCTATGAAAGATACAAATATTATTAAGATTATGAACAAGGCATCTAAAAGGTTTGCAAATCAGTTAGACTCACAATCAATATATACCTGTCAAATAAATGCTCTATGGAAATCATTTTTGCATTTTAAACCTGAAAAAAATGTAAAATTTACAACCTATTTATATAACGGGGTTTTCATAGAATGTTTAAAAGAAATCAAGTTTCTAAATAAGGGCAAGATATTCCAACAAACTCTTCATAATAATATTGCTAGTAAAAAAGATCCATACATTTTGATAGACATTTTTGATGAAGTTTCTAATCAAGATAAGGAATTATTGCTAGACAGATTTGCAAATATGACCATAGAAGAAATTGCCAAAAAACACAATAGTAACCGTGAAACAACTAGAAAAAAGCTTAAAAACATATTCTCTAAAATAAAGAAAAAGTTATCATAATGTGTATTTATAATTAGGAACTGGACTATAAAGGACTTGAAGGACACCCAAAATTGATAATCATGGAGAATAAAAATGTCAACAACAAGTGCAAAAGGTTCTGGTTCCGAAGTTAAAGACGGCGGTGTTGTTCTAGCTGGCGGCACTTTAGGTTCAGATAGTCCAATCACCAAAAATTTAAATACCAAAGATTTAGCAACTGGAACTGAATATGGTTCTAAAGTGGTATCTAATGATGGTACTGGCGGTGTATATACAGATCAAGCTGGCGTTACAACCGCTAAAGGCACAGGAACATTAGCTTATAACCCATCTGCTGGTACTAATTATATTATTCTACAGGCTGGTGATAATGCTGGTAAAATCAATAATACAACATCAACAGTGTTAACTGTTCCCGGTGCTGATTATGATGGTTCTCCCAGAGATATGGTTCATAAAGTTGTAACAACACGTAAGTATGGATCATACGCAACAGCCTCTTTTAATGTTTTAGCTCCTGCTGGTAGCGGCATGGTTCCCGGAAGAACTAAGGGTAGCGGTGCTGGTAACGCTGCTAACTTTGTTCAAATGGACGGTTCATCGGCTGCTACAGACGATGCAGCAACCTCAACGAGAAGCGTTCCCGGTGAACTTACTTATCACTTTGGCGGTCTAGCCAAGCCAACAAGTGTGGATTATAAAGCAAAGAATTCTTACGAAAGCTGATAATCAATTACACGCATCATTGTGGCGATGCTCCTTACGGGGCATCGTCGCAATATCAATACTATGATAGATATAGAATCTATACCAGTTATTGTTAGTTTATTAGGCGCTATAGGTACATGTTTTAGCATAATATGGATGAAAATAATAAAACCTATTATTAAATTTGTACGTCATCAAGAAGATATAAATAATAAAATAGACGATATTAAAAAAGAGTTGTCTACTAATGGCGGCAATAGCTTAAAAGATAGTATAATAGATTTACGCAAAGTATGCCATAGAATAGAAATAAGACAAAAAATTATTGAACAAAGAACGAAAGCAGCATTACATTATAGCAATTTGCCTTTGTTTGAAACAGATAATGAGGGAAGACTTATTTGGAATAATTCTTTATTTTTTCAGTTCACAAGTTCTACAAATGTAGAAGGTTATGATTGGTTAAATTTTATTATTGAAGATGATAGAGATGAACTACTAGATGAATTTAAATCATGTTTAAATACAAATCGTAAATTTAGAAAAGAAACTCGCACAAATAATAATAAACCAATTGTTTTAACAGGATTTCCGTATAGGATATCAGATAGTGAACAGGGAGGTTATTTAGTAAGTATCTCAGAAACAAGGGAGAATTAAAATGTCAGATAACAAATGTGGTTCAACAGCGTTTGCACTAAACGTAAATGATTTAATGTCAGTTGGTAAAAATGCTCTTTTAGTAGGTCTTGCTGCGGTATTAACATACGTGGGTGAAAATCTCACTAAAATAGATCTTGGTGCTATGTCTGCTTTACTTGTTCCAGTAGTAGCTGTAGTAATTAATACTATAGTTAAGTGGGCTAAAGATAATACAAAGGGTCAATAATGTTTAATACTCCTAGAGATTTATTAAAAGCTTATAAAGATGGATTTGTTGGATCATGGTGCGATCCAAAAGATCTTGATAAATTACTAGGCGAACTTCCACACCCACTTTTCGGAGCCGCAGCATATGATCTGAGCGGCTCTGGAAAGGGGAAGTTAGCTTTATTATATAAAAATCTTCTTAAATTTGATCCCGGATTTGGACCATCAGAAAGACAAGTTCAGGGGGATTGTGTTTCCCACTCAACCCGAAATGCAGTAGATATTACTCGCAGTTGTGAAATAATTAATGGAGAAAAAGAAGACTTTGTTGCCCGTGGAGCAACAGAAGGCATTTATGGATCAAGAGGTCACGGTGGAGAAGGTATGACATGCACAGGTGCTGCAAGATTTGTTAATCAGTCTGGTGGTGTTCTATTGAGACAAAAGTATGGTGAATATGATTTATCAGAATATAGTGCTATAGGTGGAAGATGGGGCAGATCTGGCGTTCCAGAAGAACTAGTTAAAATAGCTAATAAAAACAAGGTAAAAACTATTAGTTTAATTAATACTGTAGAACAAGCTAGAGACGCTCTGGCCAATGGTTATGCAATTAGTGTATGTAGCAATTTTGGATTTTCTTCTCGTAGAGATAAATATGGAATAGCATCAAAAAGTGGATCTTGGAATCATGCTATGGCATGGGTTTCTGTAGATGATACACATGAAATATATAAAGAAACACTATTTTTAGTCCAAAATTCATGGGGGGTTTGGAATGGTGGAGAAAAACGCCACGGCCAACCAGATGGAAGCTTTTGGATTAGAGAAAGCGATGCGGCAGAAATGCTAAATCAAAATGGATCTTGGGTATTTAGTGATGTAGAAGGCTTCCCACCAAGAAAAATTACGTGGACATTAGACAAAGTATTTTAAGGAGTATATAATGGCAATTACCACAGTAGATGTAGTAACAAATGTCGTATCTGGAGTAGAGACAAGTAATAATGGTTTTGTTATTACTACAGCGCTACAAACCGGAGAATATAAAAGTTTAGGAGCTTTTGACGATAGTATTGGATATTCAACGCTAGAAAGTAAATATACAAATAGATTTGACACTTATATATATGGAAGCGGGCTAAGATGATTAAGTATGTTGTAATATTATGTTGTTTATTGTCTGGATGTTGTCAGACATATAATTGTAATATAGATTCTGCGTTTAGTAACGTTACTCCTATGGTAGAAGAAGCTAATGCAGCATTTGATAAAGCAGAAAAAGAAATTTTAGATAAAAAACCGAATAATATTATAGATGTTAATCCAGATCCAGCAAAATGTATTTGTAAAGGAACTGGCGTAATAAGGCAGGGCGATGATCATGTTACACCATGCCCATACCATGCTAAGACTACTACTTTAAAGAGGTAAACATGGACTTCAACACTAAATTAAGGATTGGGCTTATAGTAGCAGGGTTGCTATTACTATTAGTAAATATAGATTATACGTACATATTATCTAAGATAATATCAAAACCAAAAAATAACCCAGAAAAAAATTTCTTAAAGATGGTAGATTTATGGTATCAGCTTAAAAACATTTGTGATCAAAATAATTTTACAAAAGCTAGTAAAAAATTAGATGAAGTATTCCCATTGTTAAACAATGGTGATGAAAATGAATAAAAAATATTTGGTCACTATTTGTGGATTATTACTTATTATTATTGGAAGTTTACCACTTAGTTGTGTTCCCAATATTAAGCCAAATCCAACTCCACAGATTAATTTAGATATTGAAAAACCAACGAATGAAATTTTAAGCTTAGTTAGTCCAATCAATCTTTTAGTTACTAATAATGAAGATAGAGCAAAATTTGCAGTTTTAAATTATTGTTTTAGCAAGCGTGTTAATAATTATGAAACTACTTCTCAAAAAATGCAAGACATATATGTGCTTGCTGCCCAATATTATTTAAAAGATTCTATGGATAATAAATATAAAGATCTGGACAAAAAAATGGTTGATCTTTTTGTAAAATTAATTGGTGATGATGATCACATACTAACTGTAGACGAAAAAATCAATGTTCAAGATACATTTGGCGGTCTAGCATGGAGCTTAATTAAATGATAACACTGCCTCTAATAGATCTTAAAAAGATATTAGATCAAATATTTAATAAAAATGGTTACGAACACCAAGGAATGACTATTAAATTACCACCATCTTTAGATATTAAAATACAATCAAAAGATGGAGTAATTTCGCTAGATTTCTTAAAACTATTACCAAATATAAGTTGGAAAAAATTTATTATTTTGTCTGCTTATATACAGGGATTGGAACTAAATGAAACCGGTGGAAGAATAAAAATTAAATTTTTCCCAGATATTGTGTTTACTTATTCATCAAGTTCTGAAGTATTATCTTGTGATACTAGATATATAGATGTGTCTGATATAGAACAAGAAATTAAAAATGAATATCCAGACGAAGAAAGACAAAAACTAGCAGATAGATGTTTGTATTATGCGAACGAGTGGGCTACAATATGCTGTGCCTCTGGCATAACAAAAGATGAATTTGCTTCTAATAAAAAGTTAAAACGTCAATGCTATAATTTTGTAAAACAATCAGTTATAGAAGAAAAAAGGCATGGATCTGTAATAATAACATTTATCTTAATTTATGTTATTTTACCAGTTATATTAAAATGGATTATTGAAAAGATTTTTAAGAAATTGACATCGTAATTTTGTTTATTTATTGTATTGTTAAGATTAATAGGAGGAAAATATATGCTTGTCCAGAAACGTAATGGATCTTTTGAACCTTACAATGTTGAAAAAATCCATAAGGTTGTAGAGTGGGCAAGCAAAGATATAAGTAATGTTTCTTGGTCAGATATAGAAATGAATGCAAAGCTTTCTTTGCACGACAAAATATCAACCAAAGAAATACATCAAATTCTTATTAAGTCTGCTAACGACCTCACTTCAACAAGTAGGCCAAATTATCAATACGTTGCGTCTAAATTATTGAACATGTCTCTAAGAAAAGATTTATGGGAAAGGCACGATAACCCACCGTCTTTATATCAACATCTAAAAAATAATATTGAGAATGGAATATATGATGAAGCAATATTAGAAAAATGGACTAAAGACCAATTAAAAGAAATTGAATCATGCTTAGATCATGATAGAGATTATTTATTTACTTATGCTGGACTACAGCAAATGATAGATAAATATCTAGTAAAAAATAGAGCAACCGGACAGATATATGAAACGCCGCAGTTTGCATATATTGCAATTTCTATGGCTTTATTTAATGTTGTGGATGAAGTCAAAGAAGCTTATGAATGTTTTTCCACGTTTAAAATCAATCTGCCAACACCAATTATGGCAGGAGTAAGAACCAAAATTAAACAGTTTGCTAGTTGCGTATTAGTAGATGTTGAAGATGAACTAGCTTCTATTTTCTCAAGCGTACATGCTGTTGGTAAATACACAGCCAGAAGGGCCGGTATAGGACTAAATATTGGTAGAATTAGACCTATCAATTCAAGTATACGCGGTGGAGAAGTAATACATACTGGATTGATACCATATCTTAAAATATTTGAGTCTACAGTAAAAGCTACTAGTCAGAATGGTATTCGTGGCGGTTCTGCGACTGTACATGTGCCATTTTGGCATTATGAGATAGAAGATATAGTTGTACTAAAGAATAACGCTGGCACAGACGATAATAGAGTAAGAAAACTTGATTATTCTGTTCAATTTTGTAAGTTATTTTATGAAAGACTAATAAAGAATGAGGATATCACATTATTTAGTCCAGCAGAAGTGCCACAACTTTATGAAGCTTTTGGTGATAATATTAAATTTAATGAATTATATGAGAAATATGAAAAGTCAAGAAATCTAAAATTTAAAAAGAAAATTAATGCCAGAAAACTAGCAGAAATTTTTACTAAAGAAAGATTAGAAACGGGACGCATATATGTAATGAACATAGATAATGCTAATGAGCATGGATCATGGAATGTTCCTGTATATATGAGTAACTTATGCCAAGAAATTATACATCCAACCAAACCAATTTCTTCTATAGATGACAAAGATGGAGAAATAGGAATATGTATATTATCTGCATTAAACTTAGTAGAGCTTGAAAATGATGATGAAATAGCTAGTGCTTGCAGGATAGCTGTTAGAACATTAGAATCTATTATAGATTATCAAGACTATCCTGTATCTGCCGGTGAAAACTTTACAAAAAATAGAAGATCTTTGGGTATAGGAATTACAAATCTTGCAGGATTCCTAGCTAAAAATAAACTTAAATATGATGATAAAGATACACTAAAGTTAATTCATGGTGTAATGGAAAAAATACAATGGCATCTATTGAATGAATCCTGTAGCCTAGCGGCAGAATTAGGGCCATGTAATAAGTTTAATGAAACAAAATATGCTCAAGGATTATTGCCCATTGATTGGTACAAAAAAAGTGTAGACGAACTTATCAAACCCGTTTATAATATGGATTGGGAGCATTTAAGAAAAAGAATTCAAGAATATGGACTCAGACATTCAACATTAACAGCAATAATGCCATGCGAATCTTCTAGTGTTATACAAAATAGCACCAATGGTATAGAGCCTGTAAGAAATCTATTGTCATATAAGAAGGCTAAGAACGGTGTGTTGAAACAATTAGCTCCTTATTATACATCTAGAAAAAATTTCTATACACTAGCATGGGAAATGCAAGATAATAAATCTATTCTAAATATTGCTGCTGTTTTACAAAAATTTGTAGATATGAGTATTAGCTTAAATTTATACTATAATTATGCTCATTTTTCTGATGGAAATATTCCATTGAGTATTTTGATAAAAGATCAGCTTTACGGGTATAAATATGGTATAAAGAACTTTTATTATTGTAACACCCCTGACGGTGATGGTCAGACTGAAAAGTCAATAAATTGTGAATCTGGATCTTGTTCAATATAAAGATGCTAAAATGAATAGAAGACAGTTTCTATTAACAAGCACAATAGCTGGCATATCAGCAACTCACAATAACGTGAGTTTTAGTGTCAACTATGAAAACCACCCAAATTACAAGAAAAATGAAAACAGTGTCATTTACTTGTTTCTAAATGGTGGACCAACACATATAGAAACATTTAATCCAATACCAAATGCTCCTTCTGATAGAAGATCTATCGTAGGATCTTTACCAACTAAAATTTCTGGTATGGATTTGGGTGGATTATGGACTAATCTTGGAAATTATGCTGATAAATTTTGTGTTGTAAGAAGCTTTGCCCATTCTGACCCAAATCATGAAAGTGCTGTACACTGGATGATGACAGGAGAGCGCACAACCCCAAACAGTCCACCAAAATGGCCTAGTTATGGAAGCGTAATACTTGGTCAGTATGGCACTAATAATAAAGATGGATTGCCTAACTATGTAAAACTTAGTCCTATTCAATATGACGCTGCTGCTTGGATGGGAACAAAATATATGGGCTATGGAGCTTCTGGTGAAGGAGTAAGAGATTTAATTCTTAAAGATGAACAAAGATTCAAGAGTCGCCTAAAGATGCTTGACGTTGTAGAAAAATCTGGTAAACTCAATCAATCTATGGCAAAGTCTTGGACAGAGTTGAGAGAACAGGCTATCAGTGTACTAGTTGGAAAAGCCAGTGAGGCATTTTTAGTAGAAAAAGATCAAGAATATGATGTATATAAACAAGACCAGCTTGGAAAAGATATTTTAACAGCTATCAGACTAGTAGAGCGTGGAGTTAAATTTGTAACAATTAACTATGGCGGATGGGATATGCATCAAAATTTAATGGATGGATTAAAATCTAAAATTCCACCATTAGATAATTATCTATCAAAATATTTTCAATCAGCACAGAAAAGACAACTCAATCATAAAAATCTACTAGTAATGACGGGAGATTTTGGTAGAACACCTAGATTAAATAAAGATGGCGGAAGAGATCATTGGCCAAGTTTAGTTCCATTATTAATTGCTAATGACTCTTATGATATGGGTAGGATTATAGGCACTTCAGATGGTAATGCCGAAAGGGCAGACCAAAATCCATTTGAACCAGAAGATTTAAAATGGACTATTTTTGAACATATGGGAATTAACAAAAATGCTGATTGGTATAGTATAGAAAATCGTCCAATGATGTTTGTTAAAGATAACGCTAAAAATATATTAAAATAATGTCAAGAGATTATAATCAAATTTGTCAAAAAATTCATCAAGCAAATGAACAATTATATAGTAGAGATACTATAATAAAAGAAGTTAGCGATCTTAAACGAGATATAAAAATATTATCTCAAAAACTAGATAAAATATATGATATGATAGTAAACATGATAAATGGTGGAGAATTTTAATTGAAAACAATACTAAATAAAAATAATGTAGATTACTTAAAACAACCCCTATTTTTAGGAGAAGATCTATCTCTACAAAGATATGATAAATTTAAATATCCCGTATTTTTTGATCTATACAAGAAACAACTAGAATTCTTCTGGAGGCCAGAAGAAATAGAACTAAAAAAAGATAGGAATGACTTTAAGAATGATGATGTAATGTCTGAGAATGAAAGATTTATATTTACATCTAATCTTAAATATCAAACTATGATGGATAGCGTAATTTGTAGGGGTGTACCAACTCTTACACAGTACGTTTCTAATCCAGAACTAGAAGCTTGCATGAATGTATGGCAATTTTTTGAACAAATTCACAGCTATAGTTATACATATATTATTAAAAATGTATATAGTAATCCTAGTGAAATATTAGATAGTTGCTTAACAGATAAAGAAATATTAAAAAGAGCAGATGTTGCTATAAAAGAATACAATACATTGAGAGAGATGTCATCCTCTGGCAAAAAAAATGATCTGAAAAAACAAATTTATCTAACGCTGGTAAGCGTAAATATATTAGAAGCTGTTAGATTTTATGTATCTTTTATTTGTGCTTTTGCATTTGCAGAAAATAAAAAGATGATAGGTAATGCCGATATTATAAAACTAATTAAAAGAGACGAGGCTTTACATCTATATAATACTCAAGAGATAATTAAGATTCTTCGTACAGAAGAATCAGAAGGCTTTGTTGATATAGCAGAAGAGTGCGAAGAAAAGGCTTGTCAAATGTTTGATTCTGCTGCTAATGAAGAAAAACTATGGGCTAAATACCTATTTAAAAATGGATCTATAATTGGTCTTAATGAAGTTGTATTATCAGAATATATAGATTGGTTATGTATGAGCAGAAGAAAAACAATAGGATTACCGTATGATAAAGGATCTAGAAATCCAATATCTGGATGGACAGACCCTTGGATGAATAGTGAATCTGTACAGGTTGCCCCGCAAGAACATGAAATCACTTCATACAAAATTGGAGCAAGTACGAACGATTTAGAGGACACTGACTTTGGAGGATTATTATGAATTTTATACCTAGCACAGATACTCGTTCACAAACAGAAATTAGTATTGGTGTTAAATTATTAAATGAAAACGCACAAATTCCAACTAAATCTCATCACAATGATGCCGGATTTGATCTATATGCATTAGAATCATATAGTATACAACCAAAACAAAGAAAAGTAATTTCCACAGGTATATCTCTACAGATTCCAGATAAATATGCCGGTCTAATCTGGCCTAGATCTGGTTTATCTGTTAAAAAAGGCATAGACGTTCTAGCTGGCGTTATAGATGCCGGTTATAGAGGAGAGATCATGGTTTGTTTGTACAACACATCTTTTGAGGCTGTACATATAAATCATGGGGATAGGATCGCTCAGATTATATTCCAAGAGGTTCCTTCTGTGTCCATGATTCCTGTGGATACATTAGACTCCTCGCAGCGTGGAGGTAATGGCTTTGGCAGCACAGACACAACACAGCTCGGACAACAACAATAAAAACAAAAAGAGTTCTAAGAAAGCCAAAAAAGTACAGGAAGTTAGAAATCTTGAAGCTAAAACCTATAATCAAAAAGAATATATACGTTCTATTATAGAAAATGATATTACATTTTGCACAGGACCATCCGGCTCTGGAAAATCTTTTATAGCAGCCGGAATAGCATCTGAACACATTTTTAAAGATAAAATAGAAAGTATTATAATAACAAGACCGTTAGTATGCACCGGAAAAGATATTGGATCATTACCGGGAGAAATAGATGAAAAAATTAAACCATATTTAGCACCAATGGAAGAAAATCTTAAATTTTTCCTTGGTAGAGATAAATTTGGATTATATTTTAACTATAAAAGAATACGGTTTGAGCCATTAGAAACTATGCGTGGTGCTACATTTCATAATGCTTATATGATTTTAGACGAAGCCCAGAATTGTACTTTAGAACAAATCAAAATGTTTATAACAAGAATGGGCGAAAATTCTAAAGTAATTATTAATGGCGATTTGAAACAAACAGATTTATATGATAGAAGTGGATTACAATACTGCTTGCAAAAATTAAATGGTGTTCAAGGTGTTGGTATCTGCAAATTAGACTATAATGATATACAGAGGAACGGAATAATAGGAAAAGTACTAAACGCTTTAGAGAATTGAAATGTTATATGATTATGAATGTACCGATTGCCACCATAAAATGATAGATGTATATCAATCTATCAAGGATAATGCGCTAACAAAATGTCCTAATTGTAGTAAAGAAACATTACAAAGGATACTTTATGGTGGCATTGGTTCTTTTATGAAAGATGCTAAAACAATAGGCCAATTAGCAGATAAGAATTGGTCAAAGATGGGTCATTATCAAAAGTCAGAAATAGAAAACAGCAATAAAAAAGCTGAGAATACTTTGAATGGTAAAGCGTCTAATTCTGAAATAAATAAAATGACACCAAAACAAAAAGAAAGGTATATAATTACAGGCGAAAAATGAAGTACATTGATGCATATTCTAAAGATATATTTGACAATCAGATAAATGAACAGAAATTTAATAGACAGGGTGAAACAATAAAGAATGATAATGAAAAGGTATTTGCCAAGTATGTAAATAATACAACTCATAATGGTGAAAATATACAAAAATATTATGTTCTTGTTCATAATAATATACCATATGATCCTTATGGAACAGATTCTCACAGAGAAAGAACGCTTCAGACTACTCTAAGAAGTACATCTAAACAAGCGTTTGATGACTACATTACATATCTAAAAACTAAAAATCGACTTTACATGACTAGGACACAAAGGAACTTTGCTTATGTTTAAAAAAGGGCCATTAAGTAAGGTAGAAATTTTCTATCTTCAGCACAATCATAATAAAATTGATATTTCTCAACTTTCTGTAGACATGAATAGACCTATAGAAGTAATAAATAAATGGATCAAAAAGAATATTGATGAAAAACCATCAGTCATTCGTGCTGGAGAACATTTTGCTAGAAATAAAGGTGCAACAATTATGACAGAAAATGCATCAACTATTGCTGACACAAAAAGAGTAAAGAATAAAGTCAGACAGTCTTGCGTAACTAAAATTAAAAATGTCTAAACTTATTTTTGGAATTGATAACTGGAAGTCAATATATTCTGAACTTCCTAGAGAAGAAAAATATTGTATATGGATTTATGCTAAATTATCAGATAATAAAGAAGTATACATAAAGGAATATGATGGTTGGTTTGAATTAAAAAAATATTGTGCAACTAATAAGATTAATATTATAACCATTGGATTAAAATATAGATCTCATCAGATTGAAAAAGAATGTGTTGACACAGATGCTGTCTATGTGGTAAGATCAGTTAAGGGCGAATTTGGTGGAGTCACAAAGCAGTGTTACACCATCGGATTAATAAAAGATAATACCGCACAGAAAACGATGTGGCTTACACCAGAATTAATTGAAGAAAATACTTATACAGATAATATTGAAAGTTGTTTTTCAGAAGCCATTATTTATCAGAATGACAAATAAAAAAGAAAAACCAAAGCTTTTCAGCCAAGAATATCAAAAGCAATGGTCAGAAACTCATAAGTATAAACATATACATACTGGTGAGTATTGTACGTTTGAAGCTTATGTTGCAGAGTTTATTGTTTTAAGAAGAGCAGAAAAGTTAAACATTGGAAAACCATCATATAAATTTTGGACAAAGGGTGATCCAAACCATTGGCTATGGAAAAAACAGCTTGGAGCAGCTAGAATATTAAAGAAAAAGTACAGTGAAGAAGCTATACTTGAAGCTATCAAATCTAAAGAATTTAATAATTTGCTAGTACTGGGTGTTCAGGATGGTAGAGGGTACAAAGTAAATCCATCAGCAGAAAAAATAATAGCATCATATCATAAAAAACTTTTGAATAATACATCTACACAAAATGCACAAGAACCAACGCATAATAATGATGATATAGCTATTTTGCAAACTAGATCATCTCAGTCATATGAAACAAAAAAATTTGGTATCAATAATTTGAGGAACCTATGAAGAAAAAAGCATCAGTTAAATTTGCAGATGACAACGTGAGTAGCTCTATTATCTCAAAATATGGAGATGTAATAAAAAGTGGCACTGAAGTTCTTGAAAATATTAATAGCTTAGATGTTATTAGTTTGTCTCCAGCGTTAGATATAGCTCTCGGTGGAGGCATAAGAGAAGGCTCAGTAGTCGTAATGACAGGAGATCCCAAGTCTGGAAAAACAACAACAGCATTACATTTTGCTGCCAAGTGCCAGAGTAAGAATAAAAGAATTATTTATATTAATACGGAAGGAAGATTGTCTAAACAAAATTTTGACGGAATAAAGAATCTAGATCCAGACAAAATTCTAATAATAGAATCAACAGATGAAAGAGTATTATCAGCAGAAGATTTTCTAAATATTATAGAGTATTATATTAATAATGATCCCGGAAGTTTAATTATTACTGATTCATTATCAAATATGGTTCCAGCTTGCGAATTAGAGGGCGAAGTTAGAACTGGCGTAAGAAATGCTTTACCAAGATTATTGTCAATGTTTTTTAAGAGAATTAGTGGAACATTGATGAAGAATAAAACTATTCTAATATGTATTACGCATAACATTGCTAACACTGGAGGTTCTCCATACGCTCCACAAAAAATGGCTGACTGTGGTAACATGTTACAATATCAAGCTGGAACAAATATGGTAATTACTCATAGGGGCAAATGGCAAGTCCCAAAGGACACTGGACCACACGTTGGTCAGATAGCTAACTGGAATATAAAAACTTCTAATGCTGGTGGAAGACCAAATAGCACAGCAGAAAGTTGGATCAAATATGGTATTGGAATAGATGAAACACAAGAAATCATACAAATAGCATGTGAATTTAGATTAATAAAATCGGCAGGCGCATGGTATACTATACAATGTGCGGTTGATGATATAACAAATCCAATTATATCTAAATTACTTCAAGAAAATAATATAGAACCAACAGTAGAAAGTGCAGAAAAGTTTTTTAAGTTTCAAGGAATTAATAGCGTAGCAGATTTCTTAAATAATAATCAAGATTTACCACCTTTCATCTATAGTAAAATCAAGGAGTTATATTGAAAGTAACTGGTATTAATGGCAAAGAATATCATTGGAATTTAACAGCATATAATGTATTTGATAATGATGGTAGGAAAAGATCTAAATATCATGTACGTGCTAGACAATTATTAAAAGAGATATTTAATAGTTATCGAATACTGGAAGAGGTAAAACTACCCGGAAGCACAGAGCTACACAGGAAATCAGTATTA
>Ga0075458_10000067_pt1 | contig 33318 bp, 52 predicted proteins | sample DEB3_08_DNA_FD_77576 | JGI IMG/M metagenome (GOLD analysis project Ga0075458, IMG submission 77576) | Aqueous microbial communities from the Delaware River and Bay under freshwater to marine salinity gradient to study organic matter... | ecosystem: Environmental > Aquatic > Marine > Coastal ... | reverse complement strand
AAGGAAACAGACCCTATCGGTTATGCGGTAGCGGTAGCTGAACAGAGCCAGCGTGAGAAGCAGTTAGCAGTAGTCAGGAATGAACAGCAACGAATTGCCCAACAGCAACAATCCGAGCAACAAGCCTCTCTGCAAAACCATCTCCGTCAAGAATCTGAGAAGCTAGTTAGTCTGATTCCTGAGTTAGCGACACCACAGGGTGATGCGGTACGGAAACAAATCCGTGACTATGCGAAGTCTGTAGGTTGGTCTGACCAAGAACTCAGTTCCGTGTATGACAGTCGTGCTGTGATGACCTTGTATAAGGCAATGAAGTATGAGCAACTTCAAAAGAGCAAACCAGAGTTGAATAAAAAACTTGTGGCTGCCCCTAAGATGATGCGTTCTGGTACTTCAGTTCCCCAAGCTAAGTCTTCACAAGACAAACAGGCAATGCAAAGGTTGCGTGAGACAGGAAAAGTCTCAGACGCTGCCAGAGCATTTGAACGATTTTTATAAATTTTGGAGTATTAAATTATGGCTACCTATCAAACATATACCGCAATCGGTATGAGAGAAGACCTTTCGGATGTTATCTACTCGATTTCACCAACAGATGTTCCATTTATGTCTTCCATTGGCAAGACTAAGGCAACTGCTGTTCTGCACGAGTGGCAAACAGACAGCTTGGCTGCTGCAACTTTGGATAACTTCACAGTTGAGGGTGCAACAGCATCTGACGCTACTATGTCTCCAACTACTCGTGTTGGCAACCGCACTCAGATTGCACAGAAAACAATCAAGATTTCTGGCACTTTGCAGTCAGTTGACAAAGCTGGTCGTAAGTCTGAAAAGGCGTTAGCTTTACATTAAGCGCCCATATTCGGTAACGAATATTGTAAAAACTAGGTGAATTGCTGGAAACTCCTTAGAGCCTCTAACACTACAGCATAGCTAGAAATGGCAAGTGCGAATGTTTGAAAAGATAGAGGATTGGACAATCAGCAGCCAAGCACCCGAAAAGGTGAAGGTTCAACGACTAGGGAGTAATCCCGTAGAGCCAAGTGGCTCGAAGCGCCTAGCCCCAGAAATGGGTGATGATATAGTCTGTTCTCATATGAAAGTATGAGCCTCGAAAGAGGGTTATGGAAATAACGAGCCATAGCAAACACCAAGACCAATTAGCTAAAGCGTCCAGCGAAATCAAGCGGGACATGGAAACAACCCTGTTGAGCAACCAAGTTGCTGCTAACGGCAATTCTTCTACTGCTCGTAAATTGGGCGGTCTGCAAGCATGGTTGAATTCTAACTATGATGGCGGTACTTCTGGCGTTGCTGGTGACTTGGGTACTACTGCTCGTACAGATGGTACAAACCGCACTTTCACAGAGGCAATTTTGCAAACTGTTGTTAAAGAAGTTTACGCTTCTGGTGGCAATCCTAAAGTATTGATGGTTAACCCTGCTCACAAGCAATTGGTTTCTGCCTTTACTGGTATTGCTGCACAGCGTTTCATGGCCCCTAGCAATACGCCTACAACCATCATTTCGGCTGCGGACGTTTACCTGTCAGATTTCGGTGCAATCTCAATTGTTCCCAACAGGTTCATGACTTCCACTAACTCATGTGGCGAAACAGCGTTTATCCTTGACCCTGACATGGCTGCTATTGCTTATCTGCGTCCTTTCCAGACCAACGAGTTGGCTGTAACTGGCGACAACGAAAGCACTCAGTTGCTGTGCGAGTACACCTTGGAAGTGAAAAACCAAGCTGCTCACGGCATTTTGGCTGACTTGACACCTTAATCTAAGGTAACCCAAAAGATGCCTCAGACTTAAACCTCTGGGGCATTTTCTTTTCTACTCAAACTGATAGAATTAGGCTATGCAAAATCCTAACAACTTTAGACAAACTGCTGTTCACGCTGATGGTGAGGGCGGTATCGTTATTCAGACTCGTCAAGATGTGTCTGATATTGTTGAGCAAAATAAAAAAGAATATAACTCGTATGACGAGAGAGCAAGATGGTCTGACCAATTGTTTGGTAACAAGGTTGCATCTATTCCAATGACAGTCATTGATGACCTTAACAAAGCTGGAATCATGCGTGGCTTTGCTGTTCTTGATGACAAGCGTTTTGCTGCTTGGTTAAATGACCCAATGAATCGTGCATGGCGCACTAGGACAGGAGTTGTATGAGTTTTGCTACCTACTCTGATTTGCAGACTTCAATAGCTAATTACTTGGCTAGGTCTGACCTGACAAGCATCATCCCAGACTTCATTACTTTGGCTGAGAATCGTTTGCGTAGAGAACTACGGATTCGTCAGATGCTCAAGTCTGTAACAACTAGCACAGTCTCTGGTGATGCAACTGTAGAACTACCTAGCGACTTCTTAGAGATTCGTGACTTTGTAGTGATGACTAACCCAATTCAACCATTGAGTTACTCTAGCCCCTCAACATTATCTAATGACCCAAGAACATCAGAAGTTGGTGTTCCTAAGTCTTACACTATTCTTGCTTCTGAGTTTCAGTTAGCACCTGCACCTGATGGCGTATATACGTTAAAGATGCTTTATTACTCTGCGCCTCCGTACTTGACTAGCAGTAACACATCTAATGTTTTCTTGAATGTTGCACCTGATGGTTTGCTATATGGTGCATTGGTTGAAGCAGAGCCTTACTTAATGAATGATGCTCGCATCAATACATGGGGTTCTATGTATGACAGAGCGATTTCTTCTCTCACTAGGTCTGATGAAAATACTCAGTATTCTGGTGTTCCGTTAGCAATGAAATTAACTGCAAGGTGAAAATATGGCTGAAATGTCTAACTACTTGGAAAATGCTCTTATCAATGTTACGTTGAGAGCAACTAGCTACACAGCACCAACAACTGTTTATGTGGCTTTGTACACAACTGACCCAACTGACGCTGATACTGGAACAGAAGTTTCTGGCACTAACTATGCTCGTCAGTCTGTTGCTTTTGGTGCGCCTAGCAATGGTGCAACTACAAACTCTGCTGCTGTTGAGTTTCCTCAAGCTGGCAGTTCATGGGGAACAGTCACGCACATTGGATTGCGTGATGCCTTGACAACAGGTAACTTGTTGTATCACACAGCATTGGATTCTTCTAAAACTATTGCAAGTGGTGATGTGTTCCGTATTGCTACAGGTTCTTTGTCAGTAACATTGGCATAAGATGGCTGATTTACTGCCTCCGTGGACAATTGACTCGCTAGACAATTTAAAGTCTAGCATTGATGACTTAACACTCACACTCGATAGTTCACTTTACACAACCTCTGTAACCCTATGGGATGCCTATGGGTCTGTAACTGCGTCTGCAAGCGTTACGGCTAGTGGCACATTGGTTCAAAATGCTAGTGGGGCAATAGATGGTGTAGCGACAGTAACGGCAAATGCCACAAGGATTCAATTTGCAAGCGCAAGCATAACTGCAAATGCAAGTGTTTCTGCAAGTGGAACAATTGTCCAATTTGGTAGTGCGTCTATAAATGCAAATGCAACATTTACCGCAAATGGTGGAATTATTGCTGAAGGCTCTGCAAGCATTGAAGCAAATGCAACAGTAAATGCAGCAGGAACATTGATAAACAATGCAAGTGCATCTATTACTTGCTTGGCAACAGTAACTGCTAAAGGCGTTATTCTTGGTGATAATTGGACTCCAGTAGCAGGAGACACAAACACATGGACTCCAGTATCGGCTAATGACAATACATGGACTACACAGTCTCAAGGAAGTAACACATGGCTACGACAAGGGTAACATTTGGTGAATGGATGCCTGACCAATCAGGTATCTCTGGCGCATTGACTGACGCTAAGAACGTAGTATCTCAAGCTATAGGTTATGGCCCATTCCCCACTCCAGTATCATTTTCAAGTGCTGCTGCTGAGAATCTAACTTCTCTCTATGCTGCTAAAGCACCTGATGGCAATACAACTTTCTTTGCTGCTGGTCTGTCTAAGATTTATACAGTAAGTGGAACAGGTGCGTTAACTCAAGTCAATACTGGTTTGACAACAACAAGCCCTAACAGAATTAGGTTTACTCAGTTTGGCAAGACTGTAATAGCTTGCAACAACGCTGAGAAACTCAAGGCTTGGACTCTTGGCACTTCTACAACATTTGCTGACTTGGCTGCCAATGCGCCTATCGCTAAGTTTGTAACTGTTGTGCGTGATTTTGTTGTTACGGCTAATACGCTAGAAACTACACAACAGCAGTATCGTGTTCGTTGGTCTGCCATTAACAACGAAACAGATTGGACTGAGGATGTAAACACTCAATCTGATTATCAGGACATTCCTGATGGTGGTCAGATTATGGGAATCCGTGGTGGTGAGTTTGGTCTAGTTTTGCTAGAGCGTTCTATCCACAGAATGAGTTATGTTGGCACTCCTTTTATATTCCAGTTTGATAACATCTCTCGCAACAAGGGATGTATGGTTTCTGGCTCTATTGCTCAATACCAAGGCATTACATTCTTCTTGTCAGACGATGGTTTCTATATGTGTGATGGACAGCAAGTTGTTCCTATCGGTGCTGAGAAGGTGGATAGGTTCTTCTTGGCAGACGCTAGTGAAACAGACTATCCATCTATGTCTGCTGCCATTGACCCTGTTCGTAAGCTAGTTATCTGGAACTACAGGTCTGTAGATGCAAATCGTAAACTGATGATTTACAACTTTGCTACTAAGAAGTGGACTTATGGCGATGCAGGTACAGATTACTTAGGTGAGGCATCATCTGGCGCATTGACTCTTGAAGAACTTGACTCTGTGTCTGGTTCTATTGACGCTTTAACAACAAGTTTAGACTCGTTGTTATATGTTGGTGGTAAGTATTTCTTAGGTGGAACTTACGGAACTAGAGTTTATTCCTTTACTGGTGCTAGTTTGACAGGAAGCATTGCTACTGGCGACATAGATATAGGCGCAAACTCAGTAGTAACCCTAGCTAGACCTATTGTTGACAATGGTTCTGGCTCACTATCTATTGCTTCACGCACATTGCTAAACCAAAGTGTCACCTATGGGACTTCAACTGCTGCTGACTCTGAGAACAGGGTTTCTTTGCGTAGTGCTGGTAGGTATCACAGATTAAACCTAACACCTACTGGCGCAGCTTGGAAGACTGCTGTTGCTGTGGATGTGGATGTAACTCCACAAGGGGTTCGCTGATGTTTAGAAGCCTACCTGCGTTTGGTGGTGACCAACGAGCCGTGGCAGAGGTTGTTCGTGGCATCATGGATGGCAAAACCAATAACACAGGGTCAATTACTCTGGCTACTGGTGGTGCTACATCTACCACTTTGACAGACAGAAGGATAGGCCCAGAAAGCGTAATTCTGTTTGTCCCTGACTCTGCTGCGGCTAACGCTGACTATATGCCTTATGGGGCGTTTCAGAGCCTTGTTGACCAAACTGTTGCTACAGCAAATACCGCCTATGCGATGACTCTGGACACTACAGATTACTCAAATGGTATTACTTTAAGCAATAGTTCTAGGATGAACGTCAAAAACACAGGAATTTATAACTTTCAATGGTCTGGTCAGTTTGAAAATACGGACTCACAAGACCATGACGTTAGGGTTTGGCTAAAAATTAACGGAACTAATCTTACTGGCTCAACAGGATTCTTTGCTGTACCTAGTAAACATGGCTCAGTTGATGGTCGTGGTTTAGTTGGATGGAATTATTATTTAAGCCTAAATGCAAATGATTATGTCGAGTTATGGTGGGAGACTGATAACGCCTTGGTAAGCCTCCAAGCCTATGCTGCTGGAACAAATTACCCATCTACAGCGTCCTTGATTACTACTATGAACTACATCTCTCCGTCAGCATTGACAAATATCTATGCTAGTTCTCAAGGACAAGGTACGGCAACGATTACCCACTTTGCAAATTCAACGGCAAATAAGACCTACAGATATGCAATTATTGGTTGATTTTAATAATTTATGTATAATGGATTCCGTGGATGACCCATCTTGGAATCCGAACTTTTAGGAGTAAAAGATGGCTACTACTACCACATCCACAGTCGCACCAGAAATAGCACCATACCTGACGTATGGTTTGCAACAGGCATCTAACCTTTATGGTGCTGGTGGGCCACAATACTACACAGGCGAAACCTTTGTAGCACCATCTCAGACTACACAAGCTGGTGTTCAAGCATTAGAGACTCGTGCTTTAGCTGGTAGCCCCTTAACTGGACTTGCTCAACAACAATTACAGGGAACTTTGGGCGGTGCTTATCTGGGTGGAAATCCTTTCTTTCAAGGTGCGTTTGCCCCTGCTGCACAAGCTGCTCAACAACAGTTCCAAAGCACATTGGGCGACATTGGCTCTAAAGCAAGCCTAGCAGGGCGTTATGGCTCTGGTGCTATGGGTAACCTACAGAATCGTGCTGCTGGTCAATATGCACAAGCATTGACTAACACAGCAGGTCAACTGGCTTATCAGAACTACGAGCAAGAACGAGCAAGACAGCAACAAGCTATTGGTGCTGCGCCAGCATTGGCTCAAGCTGATTACCAAGACATTAACCAGTTGCTACAAGCAGGTCAGTTGCGTGAAGGCTACCAAGGTCAACAGTTGGGTGCTGACATTCAGCGTTTTAACTTCTTGCAAAATCAGCCACAACAGAACTTACAAAACTATATGTCATTGGTATATGGCAACCCATTAGGACGTGTGGGTTCTACTACGGCATCTGGTGCTGCTGATACTTCTACCTTGCAAAAAGTTTTGGGTACGGCTGCTACTGGTGCTGCTGTTTACAAGAATTTAGGCTCACCTAATCTTAACTTCTTAAACCCATTTAGTTCTTTTTCTGGTAGGCCTGTTGATGCTTTGAATTCGTCAGCGTATGGTAGCGGTTTACCTGCTTTCCAAGCAATGCAAAATGACATTTATGGTATAGGTTAATTATGGCTGGACTATTAGACATTTTTGGAACTAGCGGGGCAGACACAATGGGTCTGTTGGGTATGTCACAAGCTGACATTGCTCGTAATCGTGAAGACGCACAAGCACAAGCCTTGTATGCACTAGCAGGGCGTTTATTCCAAGGTGGGAATACTGGACAGTCTATTGTTGAAGGCTTACAGCGTGGTCAGCAAGCCTATCGTGGTGGTATGAATGAGGCTATGCAAAGCCAATTGCAGAATGTTCAATTGCAAGATATGTTGCGTAAGCGTAAAGAAGATGAAGCAAGGCGTGAGCAAGAAAAACAAATGCGTTTACTTGCGCCACAAATCTTTACCACTACAACTACGCCAGAACAAGTTACTTACGAAGGCGTACCAAGCCAATTCCCTGCTCGTGACGATGAAGGTAACTTAATGCCAAACATGGCTGTAAGACCTGCTCAGACTACACGCTCTGTTGACACCAATAAGCTACAAGCCTTGGCTATGTTGTCTCCTGACCCATTAACATCTTTAGCAAGCATGGCTAAACTTGTTCCTGACTTGCGTAAAGCAGGATTTATTGGTGCTAGTCAACAAGAAGATAATCCGTTTGCTATTTACTTGGCAGACCCTAATTTGCCTAAAAATCTAAAACCAATTGTTCAGCAATATTCAAAAACTTGGCAGAATTTAGACCCTGCTGTTGTTGATGCTCGTGTTGCACAAATTGGTCAACAGTTGCAAAAGAATTCTGAGTTTCAACAAGTACAAGCACGAATTGAGGCTCAAGAAAAACAACTTAATGCTTTTAAAGAACAAGGTCTTGCTCAAACTGCTGCTGCTCAAGCAGTATCACAGCAAATTGCACTTGGTAATCAACAATTGACTCGTATGCTTGCAGAGCAAAAACTTGATGCTGCTAAGAATAAACCATTGCCAGCAAGTTTGCAAAAATCTGAAGATGAGGATTTGCAAGCTATCAATAGCTACAAAGCTACACAGAAAGAGTTGTTTGCACCAATTAACGCATTGACTCCAGACCCTGTTACTAAGAAGCCAAAGTTAGTTCTTGGCCCTGTTCAAAATCTGCGTTATCAAGCAGCCAACTTAACTGGCGACTCAACAGAAGAAAGTCGTGCTTACGCAGATTTGCAATCAGCAGTAAAAAATGCAGTTAACTTAAAGGTTAGCGCAGAAAAAGGCGTACAGACTGACAAAGATGTGTTGCGATTTGCTGATGCTTTGATTGCTGCATCTGGTAAAAACGACACTAAAGCAACATTGGACGCATTGAAGAAATTTAATGACTCAATTGCTACTGCACAGGAAAATACAGTCAAACTTATTGAACAGCGCAGAAAGTCTCAGGGTGTAGCACCTTTATTTGGTGATACAGGTAGAAATGTTAATGTGAACTACTAATATGCCATATTCCATAACTACAAAAGACGGAATTACGATTCCAGATATTCCTGATGATGTTGCGCCAGATGCACCAGAATTAAAGGCAATGGTTGAGAGAATTCGTGCAGGTCAAAAGCCTACCGAAAAGCCTATGGCTTCTTCTCAACCACAAATGTCTGCTGCTGATGTGGCAGTTAGTGCTGTAAAGAACTTTCCTAGTTCTGTCGGCTCAATGCTTGGTGATATATATCAAGCGGTATCTAGCCCTGTTCAAACAACTAAGGCTGTTTTAGACCTTGGTGCTGGCATCTTGCAAAACGCATTGCCAGAGCGATTTGTGCAAGCAGTTGGCGAAGACAAAGCAAGCCGTGATTTAGCTTCTAAAGTTGGTCAGCATTATGTACAGCGTTATGGTAGCGTAGAAGGTGCTAAACGTGCCTTGGCTACTGACCCTGCTGGAGTTATGGCAGACCTTTCTACTGTCCTTACAGGCGGTGCTATGTTGCCTACTAGGGCAGCACCTGCATTGGCTACTGCTGCTCGTGCTGTTGACCCTTTAATGTTAGCTGCTCGTACTACTGGAAAAACACTTGATGTTTTAGGTGGTGCTACTAAGGCTGGTCTTGGATTGCAAACTGGCGTAGGCTCAGAGGCTATTGGTCAGGCTTACCAAGCTGGTAAAACTGGCGGTGAAATGTCTGAATTGTTTAAGGCTAACTTGCGTGGTGAAGTTCCACAATTAGAAGTTCTTGATGCTGCCAAACAAAACCTAGCTGAAATGGCTATTGAAAGACAGCGCATTTATCGTGAAGGCATGAAGAACATTAAGGGCGATAAAACTATTCTTTCGCTTACTGGTGTGGATAACGCTGTCAAGCAAGCCTTAAACAAGATTACTTTTAAAGGTCAAGTTAAGAATGAAGTTGCTTTTGAAAGATTGTCAGAAGCACAAGCTAAAGTAGATGCTTGGAGAAAGCTAGACCCTGCTCAGTTTCATACGCCAGAAGGCTTAGATGCTTTGAAACAGCAGATTGGCGATATTCTTGAGAAGATTCCTTACGAGCAAAAGACTGCTTTAAATTCAGTCAATGAAGTCTATAACGGAATTAAGTCTGAGATTGTTAAACAAGCACCAACTTATTCAAAAACAATGAAGTCGTATTCTGATGCAACAGATACGATTCGTGAAATTGAAAAGGCTTTGTCTCTTAACAATAAAGCATCAGCAGATACAGCAATGCGTAAGTTGCAGTCTTTGATGCGTAACAATGTTAATACAAACTATGGTCAACGCTTAAATCTTGCTAGAGAACTTGAGCAAGCTGGTGGCAGACAAATGATGCCAGCATTGGCAGGTCAAGCCCTTTCTGAGTGGACACCAAGAGGACTGCAACGAGCAACTTCAATTCCTACTGCGTTTTTAGCGCAAGGTGTTGGTGGTTTACCACTTGCAGGGGCATCATTGGCTACTTCATCTCCTCGATTGATGGGTGAAGCTGCTTATGGTGCAGGTCGTGTCGCTAAAGGTTTGCTTGATGTGCAAAACAGGATGCCAGACATAGACTATCCAACAATGTTCAATTTGTTGTACCAAGCACAACAACCAACTAAAATTGACTTAACTGGAATGGCTAACGCCAACTAAGGACTTATATGCCAAAAGTAAAAATTAGTGAGTGGAGTGCGACTCCAGCAAATAACACAGACATTGATGGTATCAATATCGCAGAGGGTTGTGCGCCATCTGGAATTAACGATGCTATCCGTGAGTTAATGGCTCAAGTTAAAGACTTGTACGCTGGAACTAGCGGTGACTTAATTGCTGTTGCTGGAGGTGGAACAGGGGTAGGAACAAGCACAGGCTCTGGCAATAATGTATTGTCAACAAGTCCTACTCTTGTGACTCCATTATTGGGGACTCCAACATCAGGAAATTTAAGTAATTGCACAGCCGATGGAACAGACTCCGTTGGTTTTAAAAATATTCCTATTAACAGCCAAAGCGCAGCATATACAGCAGTATTGGCAGACGCAGGAAAAGTAATATTCCATCCATCAACTGATGCAAATGCAAGGACATTTACAATCCCTGCAAATAGTTCTGTAGCTTATCCACTTGGTACTGCAATCACTTTTATCAATATGACAAGTCAAGCAGTAACTATTGCGATTACTACTGACACTATGTATTTGTCTTCTGCTGGCACAACAGGCTCACGCACTTTGGCTCAGTATGGCTCTGCTACTGCAATTAAAATGACTTCAACAACTTGGCTAATCTCAGGGAGTGGATTGACATGAGTGGTGCATTACAAGCAGTATTCCAAAACCAAAGGTCATTTGGCTTAACCATAGGTCAAGCATTGGGCGGTGGTTTTTATGCTGGTCAAATTTCCACAACAGGCAATAGTGTCGCTACTCATTATCTGATTGCTTCTCCTAAGTCTTCTGGAGAAAGCACAGCAATGACATGGAATACTGGTGGTGGTGCTGGTGGCGTAGGCTCTGACATAGATGGGCCAGCCAATAGTGCAGCATTGAATAGTTCAACTTATCCAGCAGCGCAGTTCTGTGAAGGTCTTAGTATTGGTGGTTTTTCTGACTGGTATTTGCCAGCTAAAAATGAGTTGGAGGTGGTTTATTACAACTTAAAACCATCAGCCAATACAAACAATACTGGGTCAGGAATAAACCCAAACGCTGTTCCTGCAAGAGCCTCTACTTACACATCAGGCACTCCAGCAGTCACATCTGCAACTTTGTTTCTATCAGGGCAAGCGCAAGAGTATAACGAAGTTAATTACTGGACAAGTCAGGGTGACCCAAGTATAGGTAATCGGGCGCAAGTGCAAAGTTTTTATAGAGGTGCTCAAGGAAGTATTTATAAGGCAACTAGTGGAAATAATTACAGAACTAGAGCAGTTCGTAGAGTTGCCGTTTAAACAGGAAAAAGTATGAGATACATTTGCGTAACTGAAATTGATGCCGTAACTGGCGTAGTCTGTACAGTTGAGCCACAGCGCACAGGCCCATCAATGCCTAACGTCAAAGGCTTGTCGATTTTGTGGCAAGACAGTTCAACATGGCCTGTTGAATTAGCGTCTGATGGCACATATTTGCGTGCGCCTAAGTATTACGGAACTTGTGACGATGATGCTGATACATCTGTAGCTGGCGTATTGCAAGTATTGACTGAAGAAGAATACAGCGCAGCCAAAGAAGCCGAGCATCAAGCCCGAAAACCATTCCCATCATGGATTGGCTACTCAAGCACAATGACTTGGGGCGCACCAGTATCAAGACCCATTGATGCAATTATGAATGGTGGCAATGTACGTTATCAATGGGATGAAGCAACAGTAAGTTGGATTCCACAAAACTCTTAATATGAAAGAGTTTTTCTTCATCTCTGGTTTGCCAAGGTCAGGCTCAACCCTGCTCTCGGCTATTCTGCGTCAGAATCCTGACTTCTACGCTGATATTTCCTCTCCAGTACAAGGCTTGGTGGCATCAACCATCAATGTCATTACAGGAAGCGAAAGCAACCACTTGATAGATGAAGACAGACGCAAACACATTTTAAAGTCTTTGTTTAATGCTTACTACGAATCTGTAAGCCCTAAGACTGTATTTGACACTAGCAGGGGATGGACTGCCAAAACATCATTGCTAAAAGACTTGTACCCACAGACTAAGATTATTTGCTGTGTGCGTGATTTGCCTTGGATACTAGACAGTTTTGAGCGTATTGCTGCTAAGAATTCACTTTATGGTGCAACCTTAGTTGACGATGAGGCAAAGCAAACAGTCACCACAAGATGCGATGCTTTGATGGATGTTAAAAAAGAAGGTCAAGTGGTCAAGCCTTATTACTTCTTAGAAGAAGGATTATTGCTAAACCCAGACATGATTTTATTGGTTGAGTATGAATCTTTGTGTAAGCAACCAGAAAGTGTGATGCGTGAGATTTATGGGTTTATTGGTAAGCCCTACTTTGACCATGACTTTAAGAATGTTGAATACGAAAACGAAATGTTTGACAAAGCGTTAAACATGAAAAGTTTACACACAGTCAGAAAAGAAGTTTCTTGGCAAGAACGTCCATCAATACTTCCCAAATCAGTTTGGGATAAATATAATGGTAAAGAGTTCTGGCGTACATCAGTACCAGAGTTTGCAATCAAACAACTGTATAAGGTCAAGGGATGAAACGCATATTAGTTATGGGTTTACCTAATGCGGGTAAAACTACTTTAGCACAGCACATTCTTGAACACTTGCAAAACGAGCGTAAGACAGTCATGTGGCTTAACGCTGATGATGTTCGCAAGCAGTTTAATGATTGGGACTTCTCCTATGAAGGGCGTATTCGTCAAAGTCTAAGGATGCGTGATTTAGCTGATAGCTACGATGTGGACTATGTTATTTGTGACTTTGTAGCCCCTCTTGTTGAGATGCGTAACAACTTTAAAGCAGATTGGACTGTCTGGGTTGATACCATTGATAAGGGTAGGTTTGAGGATACAAATAAGATATTTGTTGCGCCAGAGCAGTATGACTTTAGGATTACTGAGCAAAAGGCTGAGAAGTGGGGTGAGTTCATTGCTGCACATATCTTGGATAACCGAAAGCGTCCTGTCTTTGATTGGCAGAAAGAAACTGTGCAGATGCTTGGCAGATGGCAACCTTGGCATGAGGGTCATCGTAAGTTATTTGAGAGAGCCTTGGCTAAAACTGGTCAAGTGGTCATTCAGATTAGAGACTGTCAAGGCTGGAACGGCTCAAACCCTTTTGCGTCTAATCAGGTTAAGAACTTTATCAAGCGTGATTTAGACCCTTTATATCAAGGTCAGTACGAGATTCAGCTTGTGCCAAATATTGTTAACATCACATATGGCAGGGATGTGGGATATAAGATTGAGCAAGAATCTTTTGACGATGCTACTCACGCAATATCAGCAACCAAGATACGCAAAGAAATGGGTATGGGTTGAATCATGGAAAACGAAGTCACACACAAGCAAATCTACGACAGACTCGTTGAAGTCGAGAATAAGGTAGATAGCATAGACAAGAACACAAAAGGTCTTGTAGAGGCTATAAATGCCCTTGATGGGGCTTTTAAGGTGCTTGGATGGGTGGCTTCTATTGCCAAGCCAGTATTGTGGGTGGGTGCGTTAATTATGGCTGCTGGTGCTGTCTGGCAGACTTGGATTAAAAAATGAAAGATTGGGCTTTCGCTTTTACGAGCGCAGCCCTTTTCTGCATTACTGTCGTATGGTGTTTTTACATCATCGTTTGGGCTATGACGTGAAATGGGTGGCTGCACTTGTTTTAGTTCTAGCACTTCACTCCACAGGCAAAGACCTATGTAGTGTTCGTGAGTTTTACTCAATTGCTTGGGGTATCCATGACCCTACTGAACGACATAGAAAGATGCTTGAGTGGCTTACAAAACATCAGCAATTATGTAAAAGTACCGACTTTATCGTTATCTGGAACAATTTAAGTGAATGGGCTGGTAATTCTGATTCGCATGACATAAGAGCATTGGTTATATCTGGGTATAAGAACGCACTTGGGAGAGAAAAATGATTGACAAAATCAGGTGGTTTCCCATTGTTGATGCTACTGGTTACCCTCAGAAAACTGATAGCACTCAAAGACGAATTGAGAAGCACCAAGAAGAACACAGAGCCATTGTGAAGGCTGCCAAAGCAGAGGAAAAGTTAGATGACTTGCTGTTTGAGTTGTACTGTAAGAAAGCAGAACAACAAGAGATAAGGCTTGAGATATTCACGAATCGTAAACTAGACTTTTATGTGTGAGGATGTATGGAAGACGTTAAATCTAAATTGACTTTCTATGTGACATTTATGGTTAGCTTTACTTTGTGTCTGTCAGTCTTGGCAATGATGGCTGCTTTTGTTCTTGGTCTATGGGCTAAAGAAGTTGATAATGCCGAGATATTTAAACTGTTAAGCCCTGCATTTCAGACCATTATTGGTGGCTTTATTGGTTTGTTAGCTGGCGTGAAGTTATCTCACGATGACGATAAAAAAGGATGTAAAAATGCTTGATATTCTTTCTGGTGGTTTACTAGGCTCTATCTTTGGTGGCATCTTTAGGATGGCCCCAGAAGTTCTTAAATGGATGGATAAGAAGAATGAGCGTGAGCATGAACTCAATATGTTCAAGTTTCAATGTGACTTGGAGGCTCAAAGAGGCGCACAAAAACTCGCAGAAATAGGCGCACAAAGAGAAGCTGCCATTGACGTAGGGGTCATGGATGCCTTTAATAACGCTATTACACAGCAAGCAGAGATGGTTAAAGCGGCTGGTGGATGGGTGGCTAGCCTTTCTGCTTCTGTGCGTCCTGTGGTCACATATTGGGTTCTGTTTGTTTGGTCGTTTATCCATGTTTGGTTTGCTTGGAACGCATGGTTAGCAGGTGCGCCAGCTACAGAAGTCTTTAAAACAATGATGACACCAGACTTTTCTGCTTTGCTCTCAGGAACAATTAACTATTGGTTTCTTGATAGAACTTTGTCTAAGCGTGGCATATGAACTTAGAACTGGCTGCATCTTTATGTAAGCAGTTTGAGGGGTTTAGAAGTAAACCCTATCTTTGCCCTGCTAACGTAGCTACGATTGGTTATGGCTCAACCTACTATGCTGATGGGCGTAAAGTTAACCTTGCAGATTCTCCAATAGATGAAGAAAATGCAAGGATATTGCTAATGTATGAATTGGAACATACCTACTTACAGGGTGTTTTGCGTAACTGTCCAATTCTTATGACGGATGAGCGTAAGTGCAATGCCATTGTAGATTTTTGCTATAACTTAGGCGTTGGAAGACTTCAAACTTCTACTCTCAAGCGAAAAATAAATGCCCAAGATTGGGAAGGTGCTAAAGAGCAACTGATGCTGTGGAACAAAGGCGGTGGTAAGGTTCTGGCTGGCTTGACAAAGCGCAGAGTTGCTGAGTGTGCATTATTAAATTAAAATGTCATAATATCCATATAAGGTGTTGATATGTCTAATATACCTACACCAGAAGACGCACAACTCTTTGCACAAAGTGTCAGAAAATGGCAGCAAATTTTGAGTTTGGGTGATTGGCGAATTGAGAAGGGTAGCAAGCCAGCTAAAGAAGCTATGGCTTCTGTGGAGTTTAATCAGACAGCTAGATTGGCTACCTACCGACTTGGTGACTTTGGTGCTGAAAAGATAACACCAGATTCACTAGATAGAACGGCACTACACGAGTTACTTCATATATTTCTATATGACTTGCTGTGTGTAGCTACAGACCCTAAGTCTTCTGATGAGGAGATAGAGATGCAAGAGCATAGAGTTATCAATTTGCTAGAGCAACTATTGTCTAAGGATTCCAATGGGCAGTCATAATGAAACTTGTACGGATATGGAGTTCATCCAGTTATGGGGTCAACTTCAGTCTGCCACAAAAATAGCTGAACATCTTGGAATACACAACAGGGCAGTTCATCTACGCAGAAGGTATATTGAAAAAAAATACAACATGGTGCTTAGTGCAAGTGACCATCGTGGTGATTTGTACAACAAAAACAAACCCAAGTCATTCTCTCCTTTAAAGCAAGTAGAACTAGGCATACTGGACGGAACAGTTATTGTGTTCTCAGATGCTCACTTCATTCCTAGTCAGCGTACAACAGCGTTTAAAGGGCTTCTATGGGCTATCCAAGAGTTCAAGCCCAAAGCTATTATTTGCAATGGGGATGCGTTTGATGGTGCTTCTATATCCAGACATGATGTAACTGACCAGCCCCAGACTTCTGTTATCCAAGAACTAAAGGCTTGTCAGGGTGCGTTGGGTGAGATTGAGGAAACCGCTAAAGCAGCAAGACACAATGTAAAGCTAGTGTTTACATGGGGAAATCACGACATTAGGTTTGGCAATCGTTTAGCCCAACACGCACCACAATTTAAGGATGTTGTCGGGTTTAAGTTGACAGACCATATCCCAGATTGGGACTTCTGCTGGGCAGTATGGCCTACAGACAGCGTAATTGTTAAGCATCGTTACAAAGGTGGTGTTCACGCTACTCACAACAATACTGTAAACGCTGGTGTGTCCATCGTTACTGGACACTTGCACTCTTTAAAAGTTACTCCATTTTCTGACTACAACGGATGTAGATACGGAGTAGATACAGGGACGCTTGCTGAGACTGATGGCCCACAGTTTACTTATGCTGAAATAAACCCAAGTAACCACAGGTCAGGCTTTGCTATTCTGAATTTCTTTAACGGACAGCTATTAACACCTGAGTTAGTCCAGAAGTTTGACGAAGACCAGATTCAGTTCAGGGGCGAAGTCATTGATGTAGGTGCATTTTGAGTGCATGGCTAATCATTCTGACAGGGGCAATTTACGCCTATATTGCTGCTGAACAACTGTTCAAAGGCAACCCAAGCATGGCGGTGGTGTACGCAGGTTATGCGTTTTCAAACGTGGGTTTGTACTTATTGGCTAAGTAGTATCTCTTTGGAAGACTCCGTTAGGCAATAGTATGCCTCCCCGATTCTTAATCTGGTCATATGCTATTTCCATACATTTTACTAAGTTTATGTCTTGCAGTACACAGTAGTTAATAAGACAGACCATGACATCACCAACAGAATCAACAATAGCGTCCTCGTCATTTTTAATCGTGGCATCTGCTAGTTCTCCCATCTCCGACATTGCTTTGAGAAGCTGAACTTCTGGGCTGCTGTTAGGAATAATTTTTCTGGCTTCTGACCATTGAATTATCTTCATCTCTATATTTGCGTATGACATAACTATCCTTTCGAGTTTGCAAATTCGTACCACATAACATAAAAGTCTTTGAGAAAATCAAGACCCTCACCAATTTTTACGCACTTACCCAAAATGACTTGGAACACATCTCCAACTTCAGTTTGTTCGTTGTCTGTGTTACCGATAATGACTAACACAGTAAACTTAGGAACTTGAGCAAAAGCCTTTAGTAGCAATTGCTGACCAGTAGCCATATTCTCATTAGGTTTCTTCCACTCTCCGATTAGGAAATGTCCCTTTCTCTCGCAAATCATGTCTATATTGCTAGGCAAGAAATGCGTATTTTCGGGAATCAACCCTTGGAAATCACGGAAGTCAGTATGGGTTGCATACTGATTTCTCATAGTGGTGAGGGTACTCATTGCTCGTCTGCAAGCCGAAAAAGCCTTTGCACAACTTTCCCCTCGTAATCAGAACGGAACGTCCGAATCATCAAACTCAGCCTTTTTAGGCTTTGTTGGCTTGTTTAAAGAAGCATCAGCGTTTTTATTCTTGATGGACAGGGACATGAACTTAGCCCCATCCTTGCTGACCTTTAGCCAAGCAGATAGCCAATATTCTACGCCATCTACATTTAAGCTGCCTTTGTAATCAGGAAACTTAGCATCGTCTTTGCGGTCATTCTTAAAGAGTGAGCCTCGGTTTGTATTATCGTATTCCATATTTATCCTTTAGCGTTCTTTAACGCACTTCTTACTTTACTAGGAAGCAAAGTCCATAGAGCAACTTTCTGTTCGCTATCTAAGTTCTCTGCTTCCAACTTCACCCAAGCACTCTTAGGTTCTTCTTTATCACAGAGAGCAATTAACTCCATTGCTAACTCTCTGAGATAATTCTGTTCATCCTCTGGGATGGTATCCATTGCACCCTGAGTAGGCGTGATGATTATTTTTTCTTCCTTGATGGGTGCAGAGGAATCCAGAGCGTCATGCTCAACAATCTCCATTGCTGTGACCCATAGGTAACGTCTGGTGTATGTCTCGACTGCACCAAGGTTCTGAATGGGATGGCAACCTTTAAGGTTAGCATCTGCCATTGGTGATGTGATGATGATGTTAGTGCCATCGTCTGTGTCTGTGATGGTCAGGCTTGCTATCTCTGTATCGTATGACACTACACCACACAGACCGACTTCATTAAAGATTTGGTTAATCGTGGGGATAAAGTCACCAAGTTCAAAGTAACTGTAGCCAGCAAACTTGTTGTGACCAGACTTCTTTAAGGGTGCGTTTTGCAACATGATTCGTGCTGCCATTAACTTCTTGTGTACCATTTCATTTTCCTTTATTTAAATATTCTTCAATCATTGCTTCTTTGTCATCATCGTATAAATCCTCAAAAGGTACGAAGTGATTTTCTCCACAGCATGAGCCAGATGTTTTAGGCTCAGTACAGTAGCAGCAGTAGTCACCATGCGATAAATCCTTGATTGCGTCTTGTCTTGTAATCATTGGATTCTTTCGATAGGCTTTGCTACAAGCCACTTGTCACCCAACTGGCGTACTGACTTCACCCATTGCTTTTGGTAGCTTCTAATGACTGCTGGAGGGGCATCGTAGGTGCGGAATATCTTACGGACATGGGTTAGGTAGTGTGTGTTCATTAGCCTCTCCATGCAAGTAGTACACCGATACCGCCAAAGATAACGATGGCTAACACATACTCAACTAGCGTCTGAATAATCTTACTTTTCATTTTGATTTCCTTAAAAATACCCACTTACGTTTTGTTGTGGGCTGACGTGAGTATAGCAAAGTAAACAGACTATTGTCTAGGTGCTTTCCCTAAGTCAACATTTTGTTGATTTTGCTATACTTTAGAGATGGACAAACAAACTGCTATCACACTTGCTGGCTCACAGAGTGAGCTTGCTAGAATCCTCGGCATAACTAGGGCTGCTGTCTTTTTATGGAAGAAAGTTCCTCAGTTACGCATTTATCAACTAAAAGAACTCAAACCAGAGTGGTTCAAATGACACAAGAAGCAGTTATCCGATGCCTACAAAACGGCCCACTTACATCCTACCAACTAGAGGATTTAACAGGCATACCAAGACTATCTATTGCAGCTTGTTGCACAAAGATGAGTTACAAGAAGAAATTAAAAATTGGAAAAATTAAGATGGGACGTTCTTGGGTTTCTCAGTACACGTTAGAGCCACACATGATTGAGGCTGAAAAGGCTGCCAATGATGAGCCTTACGACAAGCTAAATCCTTTTGACATTCGCAATGCCAAGGGTATCTTTAGCAAAGCTGAATATGCTTCTATGAATTCCCAAGCTAAAAGATTGCTTGGTAAATCGTTTTCAGAAGATATTACAAACAACCAGTTTATTTGATACAATGTTTTGAAACACGGCTAGGTACGAAGTCATGAGCGTACTGAAAAGAGAAGTCTCCCCTCCTGCCGCAGTTTCTTTCTAGGGAGAATTGGAACATGAGACTACTATGCACTACTACAAGTTCAATATTGCCGACTATCGGAAAGACACAGGGCATCTTTCTACAATAGAACACGGCATTTACCGCCAGTTGATTGATTGGTATTACCTTGATGAACAACCCATACCAGAAGAAACCCAAGTGGTTATCAGGCGGTTACGTTTGGGTTCTGATGAGGTTAAATTTCTTCAAAATGTTCTGTCAGATTTCTTTGTTTTGGGCAAAACAGGATACACACACAAGCGCATTGAAGTAGAGATTAAAGACTACTCTGAACAAGCAGAGAAAAACAAGAACAATGGGAAGCTAGGTGGTAGGCCAAAGAAAACCCACTCGGTTACTTCTGGGTTGCCAGATGAAAGCCAAAATAACCCTAACCATAAACCATTAACCATTAACCATAAACCATTAGAGAAGAAGATACTCGGCAAACGCCTCGCTTCTGATTTTAGTTTTCCAAAAGAATGGGAAGAATTCTGTCAAACAGAACGCCCAGAACTTAGCCCTGTTAAAACCTTTGACCAGTTTAAAGATTACTGGATAGCCCAAGCAGGTCAGAAGGGTGTGAAACTGGATTGGTTTGCTACTTGGCGTAATTGGGTGAGAAGCACTAACGCGCCAAAGCAAAACCCTGCCGACATTGTGAGGCTCACAGTTCCGAGCAAAAATGAGCCTGACCCTGCTTTAGAAAAGATTAAAGCTGATGCTTTGAAGGCTGCGCCTATTCCGCTAGAAGTCTTGGCAAAGATGGCTGAGTTGCGGAGAAAAGCATGAAAGACTTGTTTGGTGACGAAGAATTTAATTGGGAGAAGGAGTGGGTTGGTATGCCTGAGTTTATTCAAGATGACCTGACTGAGATACACAGCATTACTGTCCACTTCCTGACAACAGAAGACATGATTAAGTTTTCTGAGTTGATTGGCAGAAACATCACATTCACAACCAAGAGCGTTTTGTTTCCTGTAACCCAGACAGAAAAAAAGGTGTGGGTAGATGAATCCTAAACACCCTGTTTACATTGTCTCCAAAGGCAGATGGGAATCTCGTCTGACGAGCAAAGCATTTGAAGAAATGAAAGTTCCGTACTTTATCGTTGTTGAGCAACAAGAATACGACAACTATGCGTCAGTTATTGCGCCAGAGAAAATCCTAGTTCTTGATAAACAATATCTGCGTGATTACGATACTTGCGACAACTTGGGAAACACTCTGGGAGTTGGGCCTGGCGCAGCAAGGAACTTCTGCTGGCAGCACTCAATCTCTATCGGTGCATCTTGGCATTGGGTGCTGGACGACAACATTGATGGCTTCTGTCGCTTAAACCGCAACGAGCGTCACAAGGTTACTTCTGGGACTATCTTTCGCATTGCAGAGGACTTTGTTGAGCGTTACGAGAATGTCTCTCAGGCAGGGTTTGAGTATCGTTTCTTTGCTGGTGGCAGCAGACGCAAAAAGCCTCCGTTTCGACTTAACACTAGGATTTACTCTTGCATCTTGAACAGGAACGATGTTCCTTATCGCTGGAGAGGTAGATACAACGAAGACACAGACCTTTCGCTGCGGATGCTCAAAGATGGCTGGTGTACTGTTTTGTTTCAATGCTTCTTGCAAAACAAAGCTGCTACACAAACTGTCAAAGGCGGTAACACAGCAGAGTTTTACGAAAAAGAGGGAACACTTCCTAAATCACAGATGCTGGTTGACTTGCACCCAGATGTGTCAAGACTTGCGTTTCGCTATGGCAGACACCATCACCATGTTGATTACAGCAGTTACCAAAAGAATCAACTGGTACGCAAAGAAGGAATATTTCCAGAAGGCGTAAACAATTATGGGATGAAACTTGCATGAATTTTCAATGGGATTTAGATGACTCCAGCCGAATCAGAACACTTCAGAAACTGCGAAGCCCAAGAGTGGATACGCAGGTTCAACAAAAAGAAATTGACGATTGGCTCAAGCAAAGCGTTGCTCTGGTGGCAGGGAGTGTGCGTGGACTTGGAACGAATCAGAGGCGCATCCGCTACTTTGGATTTGAGAAACCGCATGACGAGGCTACGAAATGAGGAGAGCAGCAAGAGTTGATGCTAACCAAGACCAGATAGTTTCTGCCTTGCGTGGTGCTGGCGCATACGTCTGGATTATTGGCTTACCAGTTGACTTGCTGGTTGGCTACAAGGGTCACACCTTTCTGGTGGAGATTAAAACGGACTCTAAAAAGCGTTTAACGAAGCTACAAGCCGACTTTTTCGAGAATTGGTCAGGTAGTACCTTGGCAAGAATAGATTGCCCAGAAGCTGCTCTACGGATGATTGGAGTAGTCAAGTGAAAGCACCTTACAAGGCCATCGAATACATCATTGAAAATTCATGCAAATATGCGGAAGCTAAAGCACAAAGAATCTACCTTGAGGAGTTCCGCAAAACCAAGAAGGCTCTACTGATGAAGGATGCAATGGCTAGAGGGATAGATTCTGCCGTGGCTCAAGAGCGTGAAGCCTATGCTCACATTGAGTATGCTGATTTGCTCAAAGGACTGATGATTGCCATTGAGAAAGAAGAAACCTTAAAGTGGATGCTGACTGCTGCCCAGATGAAGGCAGATATATGGCGGTCTGAGCAAGCAAGTGAGCGTCTTGGCGTAAAAACCACAGAGTAGGGAAAATACTTAGATATATTTTTCAACAAAGCGTTGAGAAAACTATACACTTACGTCAGCCCAAGCAATTCGCAAGGGTACTTTTAAGGACTACAAAATGAAATACGAATTTGACACAACAACTGGTGAAGGTTCTGTAATCGTTACTGTCGTAATGGAATACGAGCGTGACGAAGAAGGAACTTACAACGAGAACATTGATGAAGTCTGGTTTGAAGGACGTAACGTCATGGGCATCTTTACTGATGCACAGTTTAAAGAATTAGAGATTGAGGGCTGTATGCGTCTTTCTAAGCACATCTTGGAGGAAGCTGACCATGCAAAAATCATGGCTTACGAGGCTGAGTAAACAGGCGGTTTGGCGACTAATTCTTATTTCACTAGCTGCCTTTTGGTGGCTGGTGGTTTATTTCATAGGGGTTTGGTATGACTGAAAAAACTTGTCCTCCTTGTCATGGAAACTGTAACCAAGGCAGAAACTGCCCTGCGAGGAAATAATGAACAGAGAAGACGTTATTCGCATAGCACTAGAAGTTGGCTTCTATGATGATGAAGTTAATAAATGTCAATTGATGCTTGAGCGATTTGCTTATCTGATTGCTCAACAAGAACGAGAGCGTATTGCTAAAAAAATAGAGCAATTACCTTTTGGTGATACTGCTGCTAGTTTTGGTGTTTATGTAAGAGAAGCATGAAGTCTTGCATTGAAAGGAAAATATGAGAGTAAGAATTAGACAAGATGTTGATGGGATGTGGATTGTTGAAAGTAAAAAATGGTATGAGTTTGAGTGGCGTTGTCAAAAATGTGTGCTTGGTGATGACGCAGAAAAGAGAGCATTGGAATATGCTCGTCTGCTGCTAAACCCTGTAATCATAGAAGTCACATGAATAACAGACCCAATAACAGGGAACGGCTGCACTTGGCAAAGATTAAAGAAATGTCTTGTGGGGTCTGTAACGCTTCTCCTCCAAGCGATGCACACCATATTGTTCAGCATAACCAATACTTATGTATTCCTTTATGTAAGGATTGCCATCAAGGGCCACATAATGGCATACATGGGTCAGCTAGGATATGGTCTGTGATGAAGTTGGATGAGATGAGTGTTTTGAATATGACGCTTGCAAAACTTTTTAATTAGCGCACAATGGACGCACTCAGTTGCCATTGAGACTTTAGAGGGACTTGTTCCCTCTTTTTTTTTGTGAGATAATAAATAAACTCCATAGGGATAACCATGTCTGGTTTACTTGAGCCATCCGTAAAAATTGAGATTGAGATACAAAGCCAAGAGAAAAAAGGCGAAGCGTGTCCAGTTGCCACAGGTGACGTAGAAATCAATCTTGAGTGTCGTCAGAAAGCCATTGACAAGGCTAACTATGGCCCAATGAATCCCAATGAGCCAAGCATGGAATACTGGCGTGATATTTCTAAGGCTTGGAGAATCTCACCTGCACAGGCTAAAAAGTCTCGTTGCGGTAACTGCGCTGCTTTCATTCAAACCCCTAAGATGCTTGCTTGCATTGAATCAGGTTTAGAGATGAATGGCACAGAGATGGATGCTTGGGAAGTCATTGATGCTGGCGACTTAGGCTATTGCGAAGTGTTTGATTTTAAGTGTGCTTCCAAGAGGACTTGTGAAGCATGGATTAGTGGTGGGCCTATAACCGAGGATGAATATGATGGGAACGACAAATCAGCAGGCGATGGAAATGATGCAGAAACTTATGCAGAAGAAGACTAAACCTGCATCTAAGCCTATGCCTATGCGTGGAGAGCGTACAGCTAAAAACGCATCAAAGAAAGCTAAAAAATGATGGGCTTGTACGCAAATATCGCTGCGAAGAAAAAACGCATCGAATCACAAAAGGCTGCTGGCAAGACCCCAGAGCGTATGCGTAAAGTAGGTAGCAAGGGTGCGCCTACTGCTGATGCTTTTAAACAAGCAGCTAAGACTGCTAAGAAGAAATGATTAAACGAGGTTCTGAGCAGTTTTCTGGCTATAACAAGCCCAAAGCTACTCCTAACCATCCCACTAAGTCTCATGCTGTATTGGCTAAGTCTGGTGAGGATGTAAAGCTAATTCGTTTTGGTCAACAAGGGGCTAAAGGCTCACCTGATGGCACGAAGCGTAACGATGCGTTTAAGGCTCGTCACGCTGAGAATATTGCCAAGGGTAAGATGAGTGCAGCGTATTGGGCTAACAAGGTAAAGTGGTAATCATGGCAGATTTAGGTGCAGCATTTGGATTTTATCCACAGTTAAACAGGCGCAGACAGGGTAGCCCTGCTGATTCTGCTAATCTGCCTGTTGACGTTCTCAGGGGACGTTTAGCGGGTTTGCTAGGCTTACCTGCTGACATAGCTAATTTACTTAGGTCACCAAGCCCCACAGAGATGTTTGGGGATACCAGCTATGAAGCACCAGCGCAGTTTCCTTACACAACAGAGAAGTTCTTAAAAGATTTACCACTTGCCCCTACGTCAAGAGTTGGTCAGGTAGCAGGTCAAGCAGCGTCATTTGTTCCGCTAAATCCAATGCCAGCCGTTAGGGGTGTGCAAAAGGTAGGACAAGTAGTAGGCGAAGAACTGGCTGCTACGATGATGGGTCAGCGTCCTAACAGCATGATGAGCAAGGTAGTTCCACAGCCATTGTTTGCTGTTGCCCCAGAGCAAGGATTGTTATCTACTAAGGTAGAGCCTATTGAAAGCCTATTGCAGACTAAGCCACAAGCACCAGTTTCTGACATTGGTTTCTATTCAGCTACTGAGCAAGCAGCGTTGAACTTAGGCAGAAATAAGGGAACTGGTCAGTCTTTCATTAACGACTTGATGAAAGCACCTGATGTTAAGAAGGAAGAACTGGCTTATACAGGGTTAGATGATTTCCTGAGAGACAAGCCTAATGTTACTAAACAAGAAGTTCAAGACTTTTTGGCTAACAATCGTGTTGAAGTTCAAGAAGTAACTTATGGCAAACAAGACTTTTCTAAATTACCAGATACACAATTACAAGATGAATATGTAAGAGTTAGAGGCTATAAGCCAGTAGATAATTATGGTGACGCAATGTCACGAGAAGAAATAATAAGTGAATTATCAGGCGCAATGGGAACAGATTTAACTCAATATGGAAAATATCAATTAGCGGGTGGTGAAAACTATCGTGAGATATTATTAAAATTACCAGAGGCAAAACCAAGCCCTTCAATAGAAATACAAAAACAAAACAGACGTTTAGAAATTACAAGAGAACTTCAAGATGATTTTTCAATGAGTGGCGATTTTGAAAGGGCGGCTAAATTAAAAGCTAAAGCTGATGCCATTGAAGAATCTATTAAAGAATTAGAAAAATTGCCTATTCCAAAACAAACAGAAAATTATCAATCTTCTCACTTTGACCAACCAAACATCCTAGCCCACATGAGGGTTAATGACCGAGTAGATGCTGATGGTAAAAAGATGCTATTGGTTGAGGAAATTCAATCTGATTGGCATCAGGCTGGTAGGGAGAGGGGTTACAAAACCAAAGAAAGTTTGGAAAAATGGTATAGCCAAAACAAACTTGATGATGACCCATCTTTTGCTGACTTAAATAGTGAGCAAAGAAGCGTTATTGAGCGTAATAGAAGTGCTGGAATGGGTGGTGATAATGCAGTACCAGACGCACCATTTAAAGACACATGGTATCAACTAGCATTAAAGCGACTAACCAAGTACGCTGCCGAAAATGGCTATGAGCGTATAGGCTTGACTACTGGTAAACAACAAGCAGGTAGATATAAGTTAAGTAATGAAGTTGATGAAATAAATGTAATTGGCAGAACTAATATGGCTACTGGTGAAAAATCAAAATCAGTTGCTTTAGATATGAAATCTGGTCAATCTTTACGGATTGGTGTTAACAATGATGGAATTGTTGACAATGTAAGCGATGAAAGCATTAAGAATTTCATGGGCAAAAATCTTTCTGAAGTTGTAGGTAAAGACATAGCTAAAGAAATTATGCTTAACAATAAAAAAACCATTAGTGGCGAAGGTTTAGATATTGGTGGCGAAGGAATGAAGAAATACTATGACGAGATTTATCCTAAGTTCTTGGATAAGTACGGCAAAAAGTATGGCGCAAGCGTAGGTGAGACACAGATAACAACAGATTACGCTAGGGATGCAAGTGGGATTCCTGCTCAGCGTCCATCAAAAGAAACAATCCGTTATCTGGACATTACTCCTCAAATGAAAGAGGGAACATCTAAGGGTCAACCCTTATTTGCTGCTACTCCATTACTACCAGCAACAAGCCTACTAGACGAAGAAAAGCGCAAAGAAATTACAAGTCTGTTAGAATAAAGTATTACTTAACCTTGACCAACCCTAGAGGAGTCAAACAAAATGGCACAAGTCGGAAGACCAATAAACAAACTTCATCAGGAAGATGTACGCAAAAAGATACAAGTAAGTCAATTACTAAATGTTTTGCAAAATCATGCACTTGGTGAAACTGAGGAACTTAGTCCTACAAGGATGAAGGCTATTGAGATACTATTGCGTAAATCAATGCCTGACATGGCTTCAGTTACCATAAGTGGCGACTCAGACCAACCACTTCAGCACATCGTTACATGGGCGAAGTAATCGAAATTCCCTATAAGCCAAGGGAACACCAACTAAAGGTTCACGAGTTACTGGAAGGCAAACGCTTTGCAGTAGTAGTTGCACATCGTAGGTTTGGTAAGACTGTTGCAGCACTTAACCACTTAATTCGTGAGGCGGTGCTAAACGAGAAAGAAACACCCAGATACGCTTACATTGCGCCTACCTATGGACAAGCAAAGCGTGTGGCTTGGGACTATCTCGTTAAATACACTACTCCGCTAGGCGGTACTAACAACATCTCAGAGTTGCGAGTTGACTTCTGGGGTAGGCGTATCCAGTTGTACGGCTCAGACAATCCTGATTCCCTCCGAGGTCAATTTTTCGATGGGGTCATCATCGATGAGGTGGGTGACCAGAATCCTAAGATATGGACTGACATTGTGAGGCCCGCCTTGACTGACCGCAAAGGATGGTGCTTATTCATTGGTACGCCAAAGGGACACAACCACTTCAAAGAACTGCGAGACAGGGCAGAGAAAGAAGAAGGATGGGGTTTGCTAGAGTTCAAAGCCTCTGAGACAGGGGTGGTTGACGATATAGAACTGAAGCAAGCCAAGAATGAGATGGGTGAGGATAAGTACCGCCAAGAGTTTGAATGTAGCTTTGACGCTGCTGTAGAGGGTTCTTACTTTGGTCAAATCCTAAATGAACTGGAAGAAAAGAAGCATATGCAAGAGATTCCCAGAGAGGAACTGAGCAGAACATTTACTGCTTGGGACTTGGGAATGGGGGACTCTACGTCTATCTGGGTGGCTCAGTTAGTGGGTACTGAGGTGCGTCTGATTGACTACTACGAGAATCACGGAGTAGGCTTAGACCACTATGTGAAGTGGATTAAGGACAACGACTATCTCAAAGCAGAGCATATTCTTCCGCATGACGTTAGGGTTAGGGAATTAGGCACAGGTAAGAGCAGAATGGAAATGCTTGAGGAAGCTGGATTAGAGGTAAAGATTGCACCCAGAATGGGACTAGATGATGGCATCCAAGCAGTAAGACGATTGCTGCCAAGGTGCTGGTTTAACGTGCCAAAGGTGCAAACAGGATTGAATTGCCTGAGAAACTACCGCAGAGACTACGATGAGAAGCGTAAGATATTCTATGAAAGACCACTACACGATTGGTCAAGTCATGGCTCTGATTCGTTCCGTTACTTAGCCCTTGGATTGGATGAGGGGCATTCAACGTGGTCTAAGCCGATTAACCAAACTCCGAAATGGATTGTCTGATGTATGTGCAAATGCAAGGTGTAAATTTAGCACCTAAAGTAAAAGAACTTGAAAAGCGTATCGAAATGCTTGAAAATATGGTAAAAGAGTTACAATTGGATAAACCCAGAATGGGACGCCCTCCAAAGGACAAGCATGGCACAGAACGAGTTAATGTCGATAATCCAAGCAGAGATTGACGATGCAATTGGATTTATTGAAAGCGAAACTGTTGAGCAGCGCAAACAGGCTCTGGAGGCTTATCTACGACAGCCATATGGTAATGAAGTTGAGGGTAAATCTCAAATCGTTACTGGAGAAGTGGCAGAAGCGATAGATGGTGCGCTACCTAGCTTAGTTCGTATCTTTACAGGCTCAGACAATATCGTAGTCTTTGAGCCACAAGGCCCGAAAGATGAAGCCTCTGCAAAACAGGCCACAGACTACTGTAATTGGGTTTTCAATCGTGATAACGCTGGTGTAGCTATTCTGCATGATTGGTTCAAAGATGCTTTGATGCAAAAGAACGGCATCGTTAAAGCGTATTGGGAAGATAAAGAAGACATTACTAAAGAGCGTTACTTTGACTTGTCTAACGATGAGTTAGCAATGCTGATGAGTGATGAGACTATGGAGATTGTCGAACAAGATACGACAGAGTTTCCAATATTTGACCCAATGGGACAGCCAGTTATAGACCCTATGGGTATGCCTGTGATGGGTGCTACACACAATGTTGTGGTGCAGCAAAAGAAAAAGTCAGGCAAAGTAACGATTGAGAACGTACCCCCAGAGGAGTTCTTGATTAGCAAAAAGGCTAGAACTATTGCTGATTCACCTTTCGTAGCCCACAGGCAGATGTTGACTCGTAGCACGTTGGTTGCTATGGGCTTTAACAAGAAGCAGATTGAAGGCTTGCAGATGGGTGATGCACTAGCGTACACACCAGAGCGTGTGGCTCGTTACTCTGCTGGTGAGCAACCTTACCAAGTTCAGACAGATGACCCCTCAATGCAAGAGATTGAAGTCTTTGAGTGCTATGTCAAAACTGATATAGATGGCAAAGGCATTGCTTCATTGGTTCAAGTGTTCTACGCTTCTAATGAGATTCTTGAAGACGAAAAAGGTAAGGAAATGGTTGAGGAAGTGGACTATGTTCCTTTTCACTCAATCTGTCCTATCCCAATTCCGCACAAGTTCTTTGGTAACTCGTTAGCTGACAGAACAGTTGACCTACAGTTAATCAAGACCACTATCACTCGTCAGATGTTGGATAACTTATATCTGACAAACAATGCTCGTGTGGTTGCTGTGGAAGGTCAAGTAAACCTTGATGACTTGCTGACTTCTACTGCTGGTGGTGTTATTCGTGCTAAGTCACAAGGTGCTGTTCAACAGTTGGTTGTTCAGAACGTGGCTAATCAGGCTTTCCCAATGCTTCAGTATCTGGACACAGTACAGTCTAAACGTACTGGTGTATCTGATGCTTCACAGGGCTTAGACCCTGCTATCTTGCAGAACGTGACTGCTGCTGCGGTTGCCTCAATGCAACAAGCTGGCGCAGGTAAGATTGAACTGATGGCTCGAATCTTTGCTGAGACAGGTGTTAAGTCTTTGTTCCAAGGCATCTTGCACTTGCTCTGTAAGTATCAGGACAAGGCTCGTGTTGTGCGTATGCGTGGTGAGTTCGTAGAGTTTGACCCTAGAACATGGGCTAACCAATATGATGTGTCTATCAATGTAGGTTTGGGTGCTGGCAATCGTCAAGAGCAGATGGCTATGTTGTCGATGGTTCTTGCTAAACAAGAGCAGTTGATTGCTCAGTACGGCCCTGCTAATCCTTACGTTTCACCTGCTCAGTATCGTGGCACGTTGGGACGCATGGTTGAGATTGCTGGCTTTAAAGATAGTGCTGAGTTCTACAAAGCGATTACGCCAGAGCAAGACCAAGCGTTGAGCAATCCTCCTCCACAGCAACAGCAGATGCCTCCAGAGGTTCAAGCATTGATGGCTAAGACTCAAGCTGAGATACAAGCCAACCAAGCTAAAGCACAAGCTGACTTGCAGATGCAACAACAGCAGATGCAGATTGATATGCAGATGGCTGAACAGAAGGCTGCTCTTGAAATGCAATTGATGCGTGAGAAAGAGATGGCTAAGTTGCAATTAGAGCGTGAGAAACAACAGGCTTACTTCGCATTGAAGCAACAAGAGTTTGAAGCAGAAGCCCAATTGAAAGCAATGAAGATTGGTGCTGGCATTACATCCAACGTAGAGATTAGAGGTTAATCATGGCTACACAAGCAGAACTAACACAGGCTTTAGTTAATCTTTTACAGACTGACCCTAACGCTGCTTATGGCGATATTGTCAAAGCTGCTTCTGCGTATGGCATTACGCCAGCACAAGTACAGGCTACATTTGCAACATTGCCAGCAGGTAACGATAGGACTGCTGTACCTGATTACACACCAGCGCAAACAGCTACGATTAACAATGCTATTAACTCTACAGACCCTATTGCACAGGCTTGGGGTAGAGCAGAGCAAACTGGCGATTATGGTCAGATTGCAGAGTTGGTTAAAGGAATCCCTGCGCCTACATTGTTGTCTAAGTATGGTTTGACAAACAAAGACATTAGTTATATCTACTCTCGTCCTACAGTAACAGACCCATTGTCAACGGCATGGATTAACGCTGAGAAAACAGGCGACTACACAGGGATTGCTGGTTTGCTAAATGGCATTTCTGCTGACCAACTAAAGTCAACATATAACCTTGGTCAAGCAGATATTGATTACATTGCTTCTCGTAATGGTATTGCAGGTAAGTTGCCAGCAAACTGGACAGGTATGCCAATTAAAAAAGTGGGTACTGATACAACTACTATTACTGGTACACCTATTCAACAAACAGCACCAGTTGGTCAATTCCGTGAGTTGTTCCCATCGTTTGCAGAATCCAAGCGTTTAGCGGGTGAGATGGTTGCTAATCGTCCCACTACGCAAAGCATTGTGAATATGATTTCAAGACCACAAGACCCTAACCTGATTTCTGCTTATCAAGCTGCTGAGAAGTCAGGCAACTATGGTGATGTGGCAAACATGATTCAAGGGATGCCAATGGGTAACATTCAATCTACTTATGGATTGTCTAATGCTGATATGCAATACATTATGAGCAGACCAGAAATTGCTGCTTCATTGAATAAAACAGGAACAACTGCTGCGCCTAATTTAAGCAATGTCTTGAGCATGATTTCTAAGTGAGAACAGAATGAACTATCAAGAACTGCGTAGTCTTGTTGGTGGTGCTAGTCCACAAAGTGCTAGTTATCAAGATATTATTTCTGGTATCCAAAGCCAGTACACACCACAGACGCAGTTTGCGCCTACACGTTCATTGCTAGATACATTGGGTGAGCAGTTGCCTGACCAACCTAGAATTGCTTATGGCTCGTTGCTACAGGCTCAACCTAGAAAACTGCCTATACCAATGGCAGCAGTTTCAATTAAGAATCCAGATGCAGCAGCAAGCGTAGATTCTGGCGTTATTAACCTTGGTGCTAATACTGCAAACACAGGGTTAGGCGGTGGTCAAGATTTAAGCAAAACACTTGTTTATAACAATGACTTTACTAATGTTGGTGGCACTACAGGCGGTACATCTGGAGTAAACACAGGATTGTTTGGCACTAATGTCACAGGAACAGATGTAGCCAATGTTGCAGGGACAATAGCACCGATAGCTGCTTTAGCGGGTAACTCAGACCTAGTTAAAACAGCGATTGCACTAAACCTAATTGGTTCTGCTGCTGACATTAAGACAGACCAAGATGTAATTAACTTGGGTACAAAGATAGCGATGTTGGCGGCAGGGCCAGCAGGTAACGTTTTAGCCGCAGGGCTTGGTGTAGCTACAGACAATACACCTTTGACAGTTAACGCTTTGCTTGGACTGACAAACCCAACCCTAAGTCTTGTTAATAGCATTGCAGGTAACCTAACTGGTTACAGTCTAGGCGACATTGTTAATGGCTTGCTAAACGCACCAGAAGGCTCTGTTTCTGAGTATGGTCTATTGGGTGCTGCTAACCTAGCAAATACTGCTGACGCAAGCAGAAGAAGGGCAGCGGCTGCCTATGACAGCATGGATGCAAACACTTTAAGGGTGCTTGCTGAACTTGGTGACCAAGAGGCTATTGCCACAATTAGGTCTATGTCTAGTGGTAGTAGTTCTACCTATAACCCAATAAGTGACTTATCTACTGCTAGGGGTAACAGTTACTTTAACTTGTTTACTCCAGTTGGCGGTGTAGCAAAACCCAACCCAACTATAACGAGGGCTATCCTTGCTGAATAACGACAAAGCAGTTTTGGCTCAATGGGCTAAAAACTTACTAAATGATGACTTTTTCAAAGAAGTTATAGATAACTTGAAAAAAGAACAGATTAGTGTGATAATTAACACAAGTGCAGAAGAATGTGATAGGCGTGAAGATGCTTATCGGCACATTAAGTCTATTGAACTGATTACAGGACACCTAGAAGGTTTAGCCTCGGAAACTGTAATTAGAGAGAAGAAGTGGAAAATTCTGTAGGGTTTACCCTACCCTCCGTCCAGAAGGTTTCTGGCGATTATTGAGATGACAAATGGAAAACACCAACCCTAATGGGAGTGAAAGCCTAGATGTAAACCAAGCTGCTTCAGCGTTAATGGGGCTAATGGGTGACTCTGAGGAAGCCGAACAAGGCCAAACCGAAGAACAGCCAGAAGAACTACAAGCGTCTGATGAAGTTGAATATTCTGAGGAGGAATCCGAAGAACAACCAAAGCCAAGATATAAAGTCAAGGCATCTGGTGAGGAAGTCGAAGTAGAACTAGACGAACTTATCAAAGGTTATCAACAAGGTACGGACTACACTAAAAAGTCTCAGGCTCTAGCTGAACAACGTAAAGCAATTGAAGCTGAACGTAGTCACTTAGAGTATGTGAAACAAGAACGACAGGCATACGCCCAGAAGTTGCAAGCGTTGGATAGCTTCCTTACGCAGCAACATCAGGGTGTGGACTTAGAAGTTTTAAAGGAAACAGACCCTATCGGTTATGCGGTAGCGGTAGCTGAACAGAGCCAGCGTGAGAAGCAGTTAGCAGTAGTCAGGAA
>Ga0075458_10000065_pt1 | contig 33683 bp, 37 predicted proteins | sample DEB3_08_DNA_FD_77576 | JGI IMG/M metagenome (GOLD analysis project Ga0075458, IMG submission 77576) | Aqueous microbial communities from the Delaware River and Bay under freshwater to marine salinity gradient to study organic matter... | ecosystem: Environmental > Aquatic > Marine > Coastal ... | reverse complement strand
GCATCATGGATATCGTGGATATGGAAATTTCGGTGGGTGATTATGTGCTGACCGGCGGGGAATTGCCAGCTATGACCGTGATTGATGCCATCGTGCGTCTGGTGCCGGGCGTGCTCGGCGACAAACAAAGTTCGCACGATGAGTCCTTCAGCCAGGGCTTGCTAGAATATCCGCAGTACACCAAGCCCCAGGACTTTATGGGCAAAAAAGTGCCAGAAGTGCTGCTAGGCGGCAACCACTCCAAAATCCATGTTTGGCGCAAAGCCGAAGCGGTCAAGAAGACCAAAAAAAACCGACCGGATTTATTGAATTTCTAATATGGCAATCGAAACACCAGAGTATAAAATTATAAAAAAGGACGGTCGTTTTGAGCTGCGGGAGTACTCCGCATATATTACGGCCAGCGTGGAAGTCAAATCCGACAGCCACAATACCGCGGGCAACCAAGCCTTCGGCGTGCTTGCGGATTATATTTTTGGCAACAACACTACAAGTGGCAAAATTGCCATGACGGTACCGGTGAGCACACAGCAGCTAGGCTCCCAAAAGATCGCCATGACCGCGCCGGTCAATACCAGTGAGCTTGCCAATGGTAATTACCGCGTGTCTTTTACTATGCCAGCATCGTTTTCGCTCGAGACTTTGCCCAAGCCCAACGATAGCAGGATTAAGATTGATGAAATTAAACCCCACAAAGTCGCCGCCATAAGTTTTGCCGGCTATACGGGCCCATCCAAGCTCAGCTCCATGGCCAAAAAGCTCGAGGATTGGTGCCAACTAAACAAACTCAAAATTGTTGGTAGCCCGGTGTTATCGCGCTTCGATGCCCCCTGGAAACCAGGCTTTCTGCGCCACAACGAAATCAGTTTCGCTATCGAATAATCAGTCTGCGCTTTGGCGGTCTATGCCATAGGTGTTGGAGCTCTGTTCGATAAACGGGCCGTATTTTGGAGGCTTAATTGTCAAATAAGTTAACACGGCAGCTATTACTGCCAGACCAAAAATCGAAACCACAGCGAGCTTGGTAGCCGATTTATAGCGTATCGTTACAAACCAACTCGTATACATGCCAAGTACAATAGACGCCATAAAAAGCAGTATATCCACAATCAGTGATTCGCCGATAATACTCGAGTACAGATAAAAACCAAAGAAAGTCGCAAGCATCGCCACAGTTGACCCCACAAGCAGACCCAGCCAAATGCCGGCGTTTTTTGGTTTAGATACGAAATACGCTACCAGCCCGCTAACAAGCATCGGGTAGAATATGATTTTAAGATGTTCCCAGACACTTTCATTGATCGGGAAAAAAATTCCCGCAACGTAGTTCTTTGCCAATAATTCATAGCCGAAGTGCCAGAAAGTGCCCAGTAGTATAGTGGCGCCTATCCAGGCCCAAATGTTCTTGAAAGGCTTTTTCTTTTTAAGCATAACTATATTGTATAATTATGTCATGACTAATAAAAGCCGTCGCTGGTTCAAAAAAGTAAGAGGTAGCTATATTCCTAACTCGTGGCAGGGTTGGCTGAGCTACCTGCCATACCTCGGTTATTTGCTGGCGGTTTATTTTTACGTAATGATGACTTTCGGCTACTCGCCGCTAAGCTTTCTTATAATCATTCCGAATTGGCTAGCGGCAGTCGCGGTTATGAGCTGGTTCGCCGCTCGACACAGCAGGTAAAAAGTGAATCCACTCGATTATTTTATAGCTAACATATCTTGGTACGAACCGATCTACAACCAAAGCTGGGTCATGATGATGATCGGCACATTCTTAATCCCATTTACATTTGTTTTTTTGTTCAAACTGCCGGGCCTACGTCAAATACAACCCACCAATTCGGTAAAAACTATTCTAAAGAACTCCTGGCTATTATTGCTCGCTGTGTTTTTTGTCTTCGCATTCCGGCTGATTCCGTATTGGATTTTTACCGACAAGTGGCTGCACTTTATGGGTGGAGGTCTAAGTATTGCTTTGGTTTATGAGTACTTCTCGATTAATTTTCGCTTCGATAGCAGTGGCGGGGTAATCAGCCTTTCCAAAATCAAAAAAAATACTTGGCTGTATTTATTGGCGAATATATTCTTGCTGATATTCTTCGTTTCTTTTTATAGCGTTGGCTCGGAAATATCCGAATTCGTTTCCAAATACTATGCCGGTGTTAAATTCGATAGCAGCGGTATCGATACCTGGCTGGATATAATCGCTAATCTAGCCGGCGCCTTGGCGGGATATTTGCTGATATTTATAATCAAAAGATTCAGGCCTGTCTTTAAATGACATTTCTTTTGCTGGGGTCGTATTAGTTTTTATAATGCCCATGCTTATTTTGCTATGTGCCAAGCTTTAATTGATGTATTATAAGGCTATGAGTATATACGATTTCAAGGTTAAAACAATCGATGATAAGCAGGTAGAACTTTCCAAGTACAAAGGCAAGGTCTTGCTTGTGGTCAACACCGCCACGCACTGTGGTTTTACGCCCCAGTACGAAGGCCTTGAAAAACTCTACCAAAAGTACCATAAAAAAGGTTTGGAAATTTTGGACTTTCCTTGCAATCAGTTTGCCAACCAAGCGCCTGAAAGCAACAAGGAAATCGCCAATTTTTGCGCACTTCACTATAAAACCAGTTTTGAAACTTTTGCCAAAATCGATGTGAACGGCAAATACGCCGACCCGCTATTTAAATACCTCAAAAAGCAAAAAGGTGGTATCTTCGGGGCGATCAAATGGAATTTCACCAAGTTTTTGATTGATCGCGATGGCAATGTCGTAAAGCGCTTCGCACCAAGTATCGAGCCAGAAAAAATTAGCGAGGATATTGAACGACTACTCTGATTTACTTCGTCCGTACATCGGCCTTTACCGGCAACACCTCAATCACTTGGTTGGTAGAGGGCCGGTAAATTATGGCTTGTTTGGAGTTTAAATAAACCAAAACCTTGTCCCCGGTCTTAACTTTTCTGAATAAATCGTTGTTTTCAAAATCTTTTTCGTTAAATACGGTCATGAAAATCGGTGTTTCATTCGGCAAGCGCAGCAGTTTGGATATTTTATCAACAGTTTCTTGCTCTGCTTTTGCTCGAGCCTTCTGCTTCGCGGCCATTTGGTTTTTGTAGATAATTGCCAAAAAAAGCGACACTGTAACTACGGTGGTTATTGCAATTGCTGTAATCCAATAAACTCTTTTTTTGCTTGCCACTTTATGACCCCACTTGGTTAACTGTCACTATGGTCGATGGAATGGCGGGTCCACCCATTGTACCGGTGTTGTGTTCCATATGTATGTTGGCATTGTCAGTGGCCCAGTATATTTCTATGTACTCGCCGGCATTCAACGGCACAAAGTAGTTCCATGCAGCCACAACATACGGGCTATTATTGTTAACTGCAATACGCGTATTGCTATCATAAAGCGGAGCGCCATTTTTTACAAACCAGATCTCAACTGTTGTACCGGATCCACCTCCACCGGTGTTATGGAGTTGGAATGAAAACGCAATGTTGTATTTACCGGAATTGGCTGCTGTAATCCGGCTATTACTAACCACCGAAAAACCATTGGTCATAGACGCATCGGTATTTCTAAACAATGCCGGCTGCCCTACGGAAGGCGTTGTTATGGTTTGGGTTAAGACATCATAGAACGACCCATAGGAACCAGACAGCGGTCCTGCGGGCCCTTGTGTACCTTGAATGCCTTGAGCACCCTGAATACCTTGAATACCCTGAATGCCTTGATCACCCTGAGGTCCGGGAGGTCCCTGAGGGCCTGTATCGCCTTTGGTGCATACCCCCGCCGCACCGGTTGCGCCCGTAGCACCAGTAGCACCAGTAGCACCAGTCGCACCGGCTGGACCTACCTGGCAAATTATAGGCACAGAGCCCGAAGAATCACGGGTGAACTCCAGCACGGTCCTGGCGCCAACCGTGTCTAGTAGGGTAGTGTTGTCGGTGCCTTGAACCACCACGAATTCCTTGGTCTTGCCATCTTTGGCCACCCAATTGTTGTTCAGATCACATGATTTATCAAAAAATCTAAAAGCACCACAATAAATATTCCGACTTAATGAGCTACCCTGGTAAGGGGGGCTTTGTTTGTAGGCTATTATTGCAATGGCGAGTACTAAAATGGCCCCTGCCAATAACGAGGGCCATAATATTTTTTTAAAAGCCATTTTGGCCATACCTACATTTATTCCTATGCAATGGATTTTCTCATAGTTCACTAAATAAGTAAAATAATTTTTATGCTTACTGCATATGGCCTATGTAGATAAATTATGCAATTGTAGCTGGATTAATCTAGCAAGCCAATAAATAAAAACCCCCCACCTGGATGGTGAGGGGTTTTGTTTAGTCTCGCAAGTCCGTTAGAACGGTTGCGTGACTGTGAACGCTTCGACGCCGCAAGCGGAAGTCGAAGAGTTGTTATTGCTGTCGCCAGCGTAGGTGACCTTCCAACGATAGGTGCCAGGCACCACATTGATGGCGGTCGAGTTGGTGGTGGCAGCACTGCCATCTACCAGCGCAACGGTCTGGTTAAAGACGGGCGTTCCCGTACAGGTCGGGTCGCTGGGGCTGTAAAGCTGGAAAGTGACGTTGCCAGTCGGGCTGTAACCGGTTACTACTGCGGTGTCATTGGGCGTAATCTTCTGCCAGGTGTCGGTTATGGTAGAACTCTTCGTGACGACAGAAGTTTCACCGCTGTCCCCGCAACTTCCACTGACCGGCAGGTTTTTGGTGTCGCCACTGTAGCTGGCGATCCAGTGATACTGACCGGTAGAGTCTGTTGTGTAAGAGGGGTAGGCGTAGTACGTGCCATTGCCATTAACCGTCGACGTAGCCGTGTGTACCGGTGTGCCGGTGCAGAACGGGTCGTTCGGGGCGTAGAGCTTGAAAGTAATGGTTCCGCCGATGTCGACGGTGCCATCGCTCAAGTTAGCTGCGTCCTGAATGTCGTCGCCGATAGTTACATTGGTGTCGGCGCTGGTGGCAATCTTGGGCTGCGGAATCGCAATCTCCTTGCAGGCGTTACCACCGGGACTGCTACCGTTCTTCTCAGCCGAGTTGTCGCTGTTGTCGTTGTTGCCGCCAGCAGTGACTTCCTTGGCGCCGTTGGGCGCACCGCCATTGGAGGAAAGGTGCACGTCGTACATCAAAGCGCAAAGCTTGATGCTACTTTGCATCTTGCCACCGATCGGCTTGTAGTCGTGCGTCAGCGGACCGTAGGTGCCGCTGTTGTACGACTTTTTTAGAACCGGGTCGTAGCCGTAAGTCCCACATCCACCACGCCAGCTGGCGTACTGGGAGGGACTGGCGATATCGACCTTGCTTCCGCTGTTCGGAAGTCCCACACTCGTTGCCGGGTGCACCACTTTGTCCGTGGCGGTACCGACAGCGATTACGGATCCGTTCAGCGTGGTTACGTAGTTGCCGGGATCGCCTGGGTCATTCCAGTCGATCGCAACGCCTACACCGCGCTTGTCGTTGTTGCAGTTGCTGGTGTGGGTAGTCCACTTCCACTGACCGGTAACGGTCACGGAAATGGTCCCATCGTTGGCAACCTGCATTGAGACGCTCGGTGTTGAATTCAAGTCCGGGTCGGGCGCATCGGCACTGGCCGGTAGCGCCACCACAACAACCATGGTTGCTGCCATGGCCATCATGGCTACTATTAGCGGTAGCTTGCGTTTCAACTTGATCCTCCTAGGGGAGAGGGGGAACTTGACTGTTTGTTCAGACGAATCTGAAATTTCAATTAACCCGCCCTAAAGCATGGGTACCGAAGGACGTTGTTTTGACTTTACTATATATGTGTTTACGTTGTAAACGTTAAGAGGATTCAATGCAAATTTATAACAACCTAGCTACTCTTAACTTGAGCCAATTATAGATTGTAGCGGAAGCAGGTCAGTTTTAAGTTTTCAAATAGACTCTATCAGGCAGATAATTTTTACTAAGATAGTACTTAAGCTTATAATAATACCAATGAACTTTTTAAAGAAAACGTATTATTTTTTTAGTGACTATACCGGCCCGGCCGAACGGCGAGTGGCGAAGTTTTTCTCGAAGATTCGCGAGAATCAGGAAGTCGAGGAAATCAAGCCTCAGCTTTTGGAGCTAATCCAGTCCAACGTAATAGCGATTAATCTTTGGAGCGAATACAAATACCGCCAGTATAAGTATTTGAAGAAAAGTGAACGGAAGCAATTGTATGTCAATGTCAGCTCAATCGTGATGGATTTTAAAAACCACCTGGTAAGCGGACGCCAGAACTCACAACCGGTGCTCGAGGAAATACAAGCCCTCAGCCTGGATGGAAAAATCTTCGCCGACAAAATCGACCGGCTAATGTATTTAAAAAGTATCATGAGCTTTTTGGCGCCCGAAGGCGGCCGCTATGTTTACCGCAAATCAAGTACGTTCGGCGCACTATTAAAGGATCCCACAAAGGAGCCTATGGTGGGGGATTGTAACCAGATAGTAACGCTCTATGTTTATTTGTATTCGCTCAAATTCGATGTGTCCGAGCTACAACTAAGGACTTTTCCGGGGCATGTCGCGCTGCATTTTAACGGCGTGGATATCGAAGCTACCGCCGGGCGGTTCATGCACTATAAATTCAAGGACCAGTCGCTACTACCGATACAAGAACTGATCAGCCTGAACCTCCTTGACACATCCGATGAGTACTTTAAGACCCACAAAGTTTCCGCGGAGGCGCTTTTGGAAGCGGCTCGGGTGGGCTATGTACTAAGTAGCCAAAGGCAGGTGGTCGCCCACAACTTGGCGGTGGCCTACAACAACGCCGTGGTCGAGCTGATGAATGGAGGATCCTACCAAAAAGCCTTAGACTACGCCAAGCAAAGCGGCAATCGCAAACTAATTACCACGGCCGGTCATAACGGGGCGTTGTATTTTATGCAACAAGAGCAATTTACTAAGGCGCTAGATTTTGCGGCCTACTCCAATCAAAAAGAAAAGCTTAGATTGGCCATTTATCAAAGTAAGGGAGCTTATTATTTTGACAAGGGCGACTACCACACCGCCATTAAGGCGTTTGAAAATTCCGGCGATAGCGGAGCGGTCAAATCCTGCTATGCCGGACTGTTTAATAACGAGCGCAAGAAACTCGGTAAAATCAGCACGGTCGAAGACATTAAGGCCAACCAAAAGACTATCCACAACATGGCCATTTACGCCAAGAATTCCGGCAGCCAAAACCTCATAAGCTACGTCGATGATCTGAAAAAACACCTTTAGTAGTCCGAGCACTACCAATAAATTGACAATATAAAAAAGTTATGTTATTATTGTCTTACAAATTAATTATGTGATGAATACCGATGTAGTTTAGATTTATTCGCTGTTCATCTATTGAACAGAAAGGTATTCATGCCATACAGATCTTTTTCGTCTTCTCAATCGAAAAGACGGAGTAACAGTTTTAGAAAATATAAAAGTAACAACCGCTCAAACAGGGGGCGGACATACATTGACCCGGCCAAGTTTGTTAATAAGGCCGTAGCGAATGTTGATATCGTTGAATTCGTGCCAGTGCACAAATTTAGTGACTTCGGCTTTGTCAATGAACTGCAAGCCAACATCGCACGCCAAGGCTTAGAGCACCCTACTGCAATTCAGGACGGAGCAATTAAGCCAATCATGGAAGGCTCCGATGTAATTGGGCTTGCCAACACCGGCACGGGTAAAACTGCCGCTTTTGTGCTACCTATAATCAACCGGCTTAAGACCGTTCCGGGCCAAAGGGCTGTACTGATTATGGCCCCCACCCGCGAGCTAGCTCTTCAGATCGATGAGCAGTTTAAGATATTTGCAAGCAACCTAAAGCTTTATTCAGCACTTTGCGTTGGCGGAACCAACATGCAGCGCCAAATCCGCGACTTGCGTCGACGTCCGCATGTAATTATCGGAACCCCGGGCCGACTAAAAGACCTTATGAAACAGCGCGTCTTAAAGCTGGAATTTGTCGATACTTTGGTGCTAGATGAAGCAGATCGCATGCTCGACATGGGATTTCTACCGGAAATCAAAGAAATAATCGCGCAACTACCTAGTAAGCGCCAAACCCTCTGTTTCAGTGCGACCATTACAGCGCAAATCCAAGGCCTACTTGATACCATGCTAAAGGATCCGGTAACCGTTTCGGTCCGTACCCGTGAAACTAGTGAGCATATTGAGCAGGACGTGATCAAAGTCAGCGGCAAAGAGGAAAAAGTGCGTATTTTAAACGAGCTTTTGCAAAAAGACGATTTTGAAAAAGTATTAGTTTTTGGCGAGACTAAATTCGGGGTGCAGCGTTTAGCTGACAATCTAAGCAAATTGGGCAAGCCGGCCGAGGCAATCCACGGCAACAAATCCCAGCCACAACGCCAACGGGCACTTAAAAACTTTCGTGATGGCAAGGTAAAGATCTTGGTTGCAACCGATGTGGCTGCCCGCGGGTTAGACATTCCAAATGTTAGCCATGTGATCAATTTTGACACGCCCAATAACTACGAAGACTACATTCACCGCATCGGTAGAACCGGTCGCGCTGGCAAAAAGGGCACAGCCCTAACTTTTGTTAGCTAAGTCCCAGTTGTCTTTTTAGTCGGAACTGTTCCGAAATCAGAGAATCGAAATCCTTGGCGCTATATACTTTAGCCCCCTCGACGAGCTCGTGACCTTCGGGCTTTGGCTGGTAGTACATGGCGATTTCACCGTTTACTACGTCTAGCCTTCTTTGTGCTTCGTCGTTACTCATATAGCTATTGTATACCTTTATCTGGTTTTTAGCTAATCAGTGCGTAGGCCGAAGTTTAGCAACATAAGTATGCATTATTAACCCAATAAAAAGAGGGGCTCTCGAATGAGAGCCCCTCGAATGTTTGGGCATTGGGCCTAGCTGACGGCCTTGTAATCCAGCCACATATTGACGCGCGCTGTTGTGTTCGCGGTCGCGGCAATCTTGATCTGTACCGGCCACCCATTCGGGTACCAGCCCCGACCATCCAGCAGCCAGCGGAAGCTGGCGTAGGGAAGCGGGAAACACCACTGCAACTGGCTGATTGCATTTGCGGTAGTGTTTGTAATGGTCGGCCCGGTCGAGGTATCCAAGAAGGTCATGGTGAAACCTTCGCCGGGGTCAAGCAGATCGCGCTTGAAGGTAAAGTCCAAGCAGGCCAGGCCAATGTGTTCACCATCGGCGAGGTAAGCTTGGGCAACCACTGTAGTGGAACTGCCGGAGCTCAGGCTGAACTGTCCGGGCGTCACAGTACCACAGGTAGGCAGATCCACCCAGCCGGGGCCGGGCACGACCGAATTGCTCTGGCAGGTGTCCGGCGGATCGACCGGAACAGTAACTTCCTTGCAGTTACTGCCGCCAGCCGAGGCCGGGTTTTTGACAATGCTGTTATCGCTGTTGTCGTTATTACCGCCAGCGGTAACCGAGCTAGACTTGCTCGGAGCGCCACCGATTGAATTTAGCGGCACGTCGTAAAGCACAGCGCAAAGCTTGATTGTAGGCTGGGGTTCGCCAGCAATCGGCTTGTAGTCGTGCGTCAGCGGGCCATAGCTACCGCTGTTGTACGACTTGTTCAGGACCGGGTCGTAGCCGTAGGTCCCACACCCACCACGCCAGCTGGCGTACTGGGAGGGACTGGCAATATCGACCTTGGCCCCACCGTTCGGGAGACCCACGCTCGTCGCCGGGTGCACCACGTTGTCCGTGGCGGTACCGACGTCGAATGAGATTCCGTTTGCGCTAGCGACGTAGTTGCCGGGATCGCTGGGGTCATTCCAGTCGATCGCAACACCTACGCCACGCTTGTCGGTGTTGCAGTTTCGTGAACGCGAGGTCCACTTCCACTGCCCCGTTACTGTTACCGACACGGTGCCGTCTGGGGCGACTTGTGTGGTAACAGTCGGTGTTGAACTCATATCCGAATCTGGCGCATCGGCACTGGCCGGAAGCGCCACCGCAACAACCATGGTTGCTACCATGGCCATCATGGCTACTACTAGCGGGATCTTGCGTTTCAAGTTGGTCCTCCTGGGGATCGGGGGAACTTGACTGTTTGTTCAGACGAATCTGAAATTTCAATAAACCCGCCCTAAAGCATGGGGTACTATAGGACGTTGTTTCGACTCTACAGTAAGTAAGCTGTAAATGTAAACCATGAGAAAAATCAAACCGCTTAATTCGAATCAAATCGGTGTTTTTTAGTGACTTTACGAATTTTCAAGTTTGAATTTCACTTTTTAGATTTGCAAAATTTGCAAATAACACACCCGAAGTAGTCCTTTTTTAGGTCTGCTTCCCAATTAGTGCCAGCACGAATCGTACATGACTTGACTATGTTCGTCATTATGCCATTTGGCCGATATGCACGAAAGAATTCGTGTTCACCGCGATTAAAATGTATGGCTGGCCTTGGTGTTTGAGGTTAGGAATGAACTTTGCTGTTTTTGAGTGGTTTTTGAAGAATATAGTTTAGGCCAGCAATTTCGGTCATGGTCTCTCTAATGTCTTTGTATCCTCGCTTGCGGTAAAAATCATGCGCCGTAATACTAGCACCGGTTTCCATGTATTCATATTTTTCTGATGCAGCCAGCTGCTCTATGTAATCCATCAGCTTGCTGCCAATACCCTGTGCTGAAAAGTCGGGGTTTACAAACATTGTAAAAACCTTATTGCCATCCCTACTAACAGTACCAACTACCTCACCTTTATAGGTCGCAACATACATTTTACGCTCTTGTGCAAGCTCGCTTACTCTTTCTGGTGTGAAGTGTACTATCATCCCATTTATAATTTCAGAAGGATAATCTTTTGAATTAATCTCTTTTAGGCATCTGATAATTATTTCTGAAATATTTTGAGCATCACTATTTTTGAAACGCCTAATTTTAAAAAGCTTTTCGTCACTCATTCGTATTGGTTTATTTTTCATGTATTTATTGTAACAAAAAGACCCTTACAGGTCTTTTAAACATAAGCACATTGGCTGGCGTTACAGTTCGTGGTCAGAAAGTAATAGGATTTAAAGAAGCTTAATTTTTACCGATTTAGACTTTGCTCAAAATTTTTAATAGGATCATATAGTCCAGACTCTATAATTAGTGCCTGTATTTGTTTATCTAGCCCTAAAATGACAATCAGCCCAGTAATCACAAAAATAATACCAAGAGATTTTCTAAACCACCCGTTTGGGTTGGCCACCCAGCCAAGCCTACTAACTACCGATTGTCCCGCAACTCCGATTGCAAGCAGTACACTTGAAAGGCCCAGGCAGTATATTGCTAGATATATAAACCCATTTATGAATGATTGCGGTAGTATAGTCGCAACAATTAGGGCGTAAGTAGGGCTACAACTCGCAAAAACCGGCCCAAGAGCCACCCCGATGAGAATATCGCGGGCCAACCCTTGTTTCTTAGAAGACTGCCCCAGAAACCGATTCGATTTGTTCTCTATTTTTAATTTGATGCTTATCTTTGCCCAAAGCATCGGGAATATTAGATTGATTCCAAAAAGTATTACGATTATCCCAGATATTGCCTGCCAAGTGAATTGTGGAATTCCCAAAAGCAGGGTGGAGGCCTTAAGTAGCAAGCTAAAAACTAGCACGGACATAGCTAAACTTACGCATATAACTAAGGCATGCCTGAGCCCATTATTTTCTTTGTCCTCACCATTTAGCGAGCTGCCACCAATAACTATTGGTAAAAGTGGCAAAATACAAGGGGCCAATACGGTTAAGGCCCCGGACACGAACGAAAGAATTATAAGCCCAATACTCATTATTTGAGTAGATTGTTTATTAATGACGATAGTGTTGGATCGTCGTAAGCGACATACTTTTTAACCAAATTTTCGTTTTCATCTAAAAGCACTAATGTGGTTTGTTGAGTTACTCCGTATTTTTTGCGAAGCTCTTGGTTGCTGTCAAAATCTGTTTTTATTATTGTTACGCCATCTGGAATTGGTCCCTTTTTAATGCTCGCATCGAGCTGTACGCATTGAGGGCACCAAGGCGCATGAAAATACAATACGCGCTTGCCGCTAGCAGCGCTAAGCTCCCCAGCACTGTAGTTGACATATTTACCGGGAGTTTTAGGGTTTTCAGAAACCTGGGCAGTCACATTTGATCCATTTTGGCTGGGTGCTTCGACTGTATTGGTTTGGTCTTTCGGGTTGCTTGACATCAGTAGGTATGCAATTCCAGCACCTACCAATAATACAATTGATAAAACAACAACGATTACTTTCTTATTCATACCTGTATTATATGTTTTTTAGGTTTTAAACTCAATTTGATAGCTGAAATATCATATAATTATTTCATGAACAAAAGCTCTAATGCTTATTATTTAGTGGCAGTTGACGAGGCGATTCGGAGCTTAGCTTCGGACAAGACCAACGGTTTAAGTCAAGAAGAAGCAAAAAAACGCCTTAAGATCTATGGTGAAAATACTATTAGTGTAAAAGAAAAGTGGCATTTACTAAAATTATTGATTCAGCCATTCGCGAGCTGGTTTGTAGTAGTATTGCTGGTGTCTGCCGGGCTGTCTTTGTACCTAAATAAATATATTGAGTCCGTCGTGATATTGGTGATACTTTTTATCAACGCCATGATTTTTTATATTCAAAATTACACAGCTTCTCGCCTGACAAAATCACTACAAAAACAGAATGAAGAAACCTGCATGGTGAAAAGGGGAGCCAAGTTAGAAGAAATACAGGTTTCTATGGTAGTTCCAGGAGACATAATAGTTTTAAAAGAAGGCTCAAAGGTGCCGGCCGACGCAAGAATAATTGAAGATAACTTTTTTAACACCGACGAATCGGCACTCACGGGGGAGTCAGAGAAACAGGCCAAATCCAGCAAACGGTTGAATCAAAAAAAAGAGATATATGATCAAACGAATATGGTTTTTAAAGGCACTTTCGCTAGTTCTGGCGATGCTGAAGCAGTCGTTGTTCAGACAGGTATGAACACCGAATTCGGTAGTATTGCAAAGCTCGCTAAAAATAGATCGCCCAAAAGTGAACTCCAAAGAAAGATTGATTCATTAACCAAAAAATTAATTTTGGCGGTATTGCTTATCGCCGCTATCACGCTTTTTCTTAAACTATTTAGGGGGGATAGCCTGGTAGAATCAATTCGCTTTGTTTTATCTTTAACCGTTTCTGCGATACCGGAGGGCCTCCCAATAGCGGTCGTGATTGTGATGGTATTTGGAGTTAAGACCATGGCAAAGCAAAACGCATTGGTTCGCAATTTAAGCGCACTGGAAACACTCGGTCAAGTTAGTCTAATAGCTACAGACAAGACAGGCACAATTACCAAAAATGAATTTGAAGTTTCAGGATTTTGGAGCCCTTCGGAGCGTACAAACTTAGGCTCAGTCGCCTATAAGTCCACCATTATAAAAGAGGGTAAGGGTGATGAGCTCGATAAAATTATTCAAAAAGAGTTCCTGGGTGACATCGATGCATCCTCTGAGTTCAAAAGACACCTTCCGTTCAGCCAAAAACTCAGAATGAGCGGTGCCATTTGGGATAATAAAAATATTGCCACGACTTACATTAAGGGTTCAGTTGAAACAGTCTTGGCTATTACAAACTTAACTAAAGAAAAAAAAGACATAGTTTTAAAAAAGGCTCAGCAATTTAGCAAAAGGGGAATGAGGGTTATTGCATTTGCTGCCAAAAATACCGCCTTAGAAAGTTTAGATAGCAAGAAACTCAAAGGCTTTTCTTTTGCCGGGATTATTGCCCTGGGTGATCAAATACGGCCAGGGGTAATTGAATCCGTAAGGTCTGCTCATAATGCCGGAATAGACATTATTTTACTCACCGGGGATCACTATGAAACCGCCGGGTTTTTTGGAAAGCTTTCAGGAATTTCCAAAACTTCCAAAGCGTTCGCTGGAGAGGTGCTAGAAAAGCTTAGTTTGGAAAAAATACGAGAGCTGATCAAGTCGCATAAGGCTTTCGGCAGGGTATTGCCAGAGCATAAATATAAAATCCTTGAATCGGTAGAAAAATATGAAATTACAGCTATGACCGGCGATGGCATCAATGATGTTCCCGCCCTGCGCAAGGCAAATGTCGGTTTGGCCGTTGGATCAGGGGCGGATGCAGCAAAAGAAACGGCAGACATAATAATTATGGATAACGATTTTTCAACAATTGTTAAGGCTATCAGGCAAGGTAGGGCGGCCTTAGTAAATATAAAAAAAATGTTAACTTACGTGTTGGCCACAAATCTAGGTGAAATATTTACTATCGTAGGCGCCTTAATAATCGGCCTGCCGCTACCTATCACCGCTTTACAAATTCTATGGATAAATGTCGTAACAGACAGCTTTACTATGATTCCGATAGGGCTTGAAAAGCCCGAGAAAGATTTATTAGACGCCAAACCGCAAAAGCCGAACTCCCCATTAATTCAAAAGCCCCGATTAATCAGAATGCTGCTAATGGCAATTATGATGGCAGTTTTAACCCTGCTCGCATACGCCACTGCATTGCCCTACAGCGAAGGCATTGCAAAGGCAGTAGCTTTCGCAAGTCTTGTTGTGGTGCAGTGGGCAAATGCATTAAATGCCCGAAGCGACAATCTGTCCGTATTTAGAATGTTTGTAACACCGAATTGGTTTTTATATTTTGGTATTTTATCAGGCTTATTGCTACAAGTAGTTATTATGGCAACACCGCTCTCAATTTATTTAAACACCCAAAGCATTGGCCTCGGACAATTGATCACGGTTTCGGCTGTATTTGTAGCAATGCTAGTAATCGGTGATCTAATCAAAAAGCTGGTGCCAATAAAGGAATTATAAAATTTGTAAAATCTATGTCGTAGCGAATATTAGTTCAGATTGGCTGAGCGTTGGTGCTTGAAGTTAGAACAATGACAAAAGTTTGATTTGACCTTGAGGAATGTGGGCTAGTTAATTATGCATTTAAATAGGTTATTCCAAGCTGCACGGAAGTAGCATATACGCCCCACGCAAGATAAGGAATGTTTGCATAGCTGACCCATCTGAGTTTGGGGGCTTTTTGCCAAACTGCAAGAAGTGCCCACATAAGTGAGCCTACAACGAGCAGTATGTCGATAGATGCCAGTAAATTATTGGCCAAACTGAATTGAAAGTATGGAAAGGCAATATTGAAAATAAGATTCAGAGCAAAAGGCAAGGCAACAGCCCGCGGAATTTGCTTTTTATATGCACTATAAAAAACTGCACCAAAAGAAACTGCGATAATCATATACAAAAACGGCCAGACAAGACCGATTACCCACGATGGTGGAGCCCACAGGGGTTTTACATATTGCGAGTATATTGATCTTCCATCCATAGGTTCATGCAATTCCGTTTATAATTATTTGTTCAATGACTTGATTGTATCAAAAAAAGACCCTTTCGAGTCTTTTAAGCATAAGTATATTGGCTGGGGTGGTAGGATTTCCGCCAGAGGGCGGACAGGCTTCTCACCCAACTCGCATACTATACAAAAAACCGGCACATAAGTACCGGTCCTTTGTATGGCTGGGGTGGTAGGATTCGAACCCACGATCTCTTGAGCCAGAATCAAGCGCCTTACCACTTGGCCACACCCCACTGCTACTGTGCATTTATTTTATCAAGCAACCCTCGGCCCTTACCAGACTTTAAAAACTTTTCTCGTACCATAGCTTCGGATCTTGTTTTGTAGTGCTCTTTGTAAATGAGCTTCCATGGCCCTCTGCCTTTGGTGTATTTAGAAAGCCCACTGTTATGTTCAGCTACTCTTTTAACAAGGTCGGCGGTTTGACCCACATACCTTTTAGCTGTTGATTGGCTTTTTAATACATAGACTGTGTACATAATACATGCGCCTTATCCGCCTGAGGCGGACCACACCCCATCGTCCTAATTATGCTGTAATTTATAAATAAATCTTTGCAGATTTATTTTACTATTTTCGCCTAATTACTCCTCTCAACAAAAGAAACAGTTGCTGGCGCGCCTTCGGATTCTTTTGTTGTATTTGAAAACTGCAAAGCGCAACCAGTATTTTAACAAAAAACAGGCTAAATTTCCAGATAGTAATTGGCTAAAAAGTATTGCCCTAGTGCTTTCAAATATAATAAACTAAAGAAGTATAAATAAGTATTGGAGGGTGAGTGAGTAAAAATCTGATAGCTGCTATACAGTCAAAGTACCGAAAAAGTAGCAATCAAATTAAAAAGCTGGCTATTTTTCAGACAGTAGCCATAATGGTTTTTTCAATTCTTTCAACTATCTTGCTTCCCGGCAAAGCCTTTGCCGCCGGTCCTTACCCAACTGTGAGTGCTGGCCCAAATGTCTCTGGCAATGTGGGCGATACCATTACAATTGCAGGGCTCTCGGCAGCCTTTTCCGGTGACCCAGGCACAATGATCCCCGTAAAGGTATCGGTAACAGGAGGCACGCTTGGCTGGGATGAATCAGTTGCTCCCGGACTTCAAGTCGCCTACGATTCTGGTGCCACAAAGGAATTCTCTGGCACTCTTTCGGATGTGAATGCGGTGCTTAATACATTTACCTACAGTACAGATTATCCAGGCAGCGTAACTCTTAATATACAAATCGGCGGCAATGGGTACTCTTATAATGCTTCCAATGGGCACTATTATAAAAGAACAATACAGGGTGTAAATTGGGCTACCGCTAAAGCAAATGCTGAAGCATCTAGTTATTTTGGGGCTACCGGCTACTTGGCTAGCATAGATAGTGCACAGGAAAATCAATTTATTCTTGAAAACAACTTAAGGCTTTATGATAGCTGGTATTCTGGCTGGATCGGAGCCTCAGACGCTGCCGAAGAGGGTGTGTGGAAGTGGCAGAGCGGGCCACAAGCTGGTAATCAGTTTTGGCAGGGTGGGCCAGCCTATGATGGCGGAGTAGCTGTTGGTGGACGATATAACAATTGGGGCGGCGGAGAACCCAATAACTCTTCTTTAATTGAGAATTGTGCCGAAATACAGTCCGGTGAGGGCTACTGGAATGATGTTAGTTGCAGCGATACTCTATATAATACAGTCACTGAATTCGGGGACGCCGGCGTAACTTACTCTGCACCATCTTCTAAGTACTTATCCATAACAACTGCGTATCCATCTGGCAATATCACCAATGTTTCAAATTGCGCCCAATTAGCCGACATAGCAGACAATCCAGGTGATTACCAATATGACACCATCAATATAACCGATAACATTAATTGTGAAGGCGCAACAATATCACCAATGTTTAATAGCAGTACGCCTTTTAAGGGAACATTTAATGGTAATAACAATACCATTTCAAATTTTGTAATGAACAATAGTGGCGATAGCTGTGTTGGCTTGTTTAGGAATGTAGAGGGCTCAAATATAAAAGATATAAATATATCCGGCGCTACAATAACTGGTTCGGATTTTGTGGGATCAATTGCTGGCTGCAGCTTAAACAGTAATATTACAAATACAAGTTCTGATTCTGATGTAACTAGTGGGGCTGGTTATGGTGGTGGAATTGTGGGGCAGTTTGAAGGGTCATATGGCACATCAACCCTTTCAAATAACACATTTAGTGGCTTCCTTACAGCTGGTGGTGCAGGTGAAATAAGTTTATATGGGGGTATAGTTGGTTACGTTGAAGGCTATGATAGCTTCGCTGGTTTTGATATTAGCTACAATACTTTTTCTGGAGATATTGATGCGCTATATGCTAATTCTGTCGGCGGAATAATTGGTGAGATAGATACCTATAACAACTCATCATATTCAAAGATAAACAACAATAATGCAACTGGAACGATTGGTTTTTCTTATAACGACGTTGGGGGGATCATAGGCTATAGTTATTGTAGTAAGTCTGATAATTACACCTGTGATATTACGGGCAATACAGTAAGTTCAAATATTGTTGGAGATAGTCAGGTTGGGGGTATTATCGGTGAGGCTGAAGATGTAAAAATAAGCAATGCAAATACAACTGGTACAGTTGAGGGTAGAATGTGGGTTGGAGGTATAGTTGGTCAAACTTATGATTCTCAAATAAGCTATTCAAGAAGTTCGGGAAACATTAGTAGTAATGAGACTGGCTCTGAGTACAGCGTGGGACGTGTGGGTGGAATAGCGGGAGGTAGTATTAGCCTCATAACACAGTCCTATGCAACCGGTAGTATTTATGGGCAAACAAGGGTCGGTGGTATAGTTGGGGTAAATGGTGATGGATCAGAGATAACAAATTCTTATGCTCGTGGACAAGTTACTGGCCAATCTAACGTTGGCGGTTTGGCTGGTCGGTGCGGATACGGTGTTATTACAAATTCATACTCTACTGGTGAGGTTGTACCTACCAATATGGGAAGTTCTCCAAGTAATTATGGTGGCCTTCTTGGGCGCAACCAGGCAAGTTGCGAAGTAAATAATTCTTTTTGGGACACCGATACTTCAGGCCAAGCCAGCTCTGCGCTAGGTACCGGTAAAACAACCGAGGAAATGAAAACACAGACAACCTTTACTGATGCTGAATGGAACTTTGATTCTATCTGGAGTATTTCAAGCTCAGTTAATGATGGCTATCCAAACCTTAGTTTTTCAACTCTAGATTCTGACGGAGATGGCGTAACTGACGTAGTGGAAAATGCTGGGCCCAACGGTGGTGATGCCAATGGCGATAATATCCAGGATTCCATACAGCCAAATGTCACAACTCTCGCCAATGTCGTGACTGGTAAGGATTCATTGGTGCAGACTAATTGTCAAAGCAACAGCTCGGTTAGCTCGGCGACTGAATCAACAAGTAACATAGATATAGCTTTCAATTACCCAGCAGGCCTATTGGGCTTTACTACGACATGCCCAACGGTGGGCTTTAGCGCTTCGGTGACTATTTACAACTTCGGCTCATTTGATCCCTCTACTGCTGTGCTAAGAAAATACAACTCCACTCTCGGTATCTACACCACCATACCTGGTGCTACCTTTAGCACTGTCACAATCGGTGGCCAGGTTGCCTTAAAAGCCACTTACTCCATAACTGATGGTGGTGAGTTTGACCAGGACGGTGTTGCAAACGGTGTAATTGTGGATCCCGTTGGATCGGCTTATCAGGTGAATTCCGCACCCAACACCGGTTTTGGTAGAATATAATTAGCTAGGAGAATGGCATGAATAAATTCAAGGGGTTTTTTAGCTCGTTGTATAAGAACAAGAAGATCTTTATACCTATTGCTCTGCTGGTAATCGGACTAATAGTCATATTTGCATTGAGGGCCGTAAGCGCCTCTAACAAGAAAATAATTAAAAAACCCCAGACAAAGCAAAGTAATACAAAACCTAATGATACAAAATCAAGTACAGTCAAAGGTTCAGACAATAAGAAGGGCCCGAACCAAAAAGCACTCTCAAGGACGAGGACGAAGCCGGCAAAGAATTTAAGTGAAACAATAGCCCTGGCTAAGAAAAATAAGCGTATTAATGACGAGCAAGCTAAAAAAATTGAAGATAAGGTGAACGAGCTAAAGAAGTTCAACGATTCCATGAAAGACAAAGACGATTCTGAACTTATGAAGCTGGTGGGTGAGAAAAAGAGAGAGCTGAGAGACTGGGCTCGACAGAATGAAATACCAACCTATTTCGTCAACTTTATGGTGAATCAATAATGAATTTCGAACTCAAGGACCGTGTGATCTGGGTTATTACTGCCTTGGTGGCAGTCTTTCTGGTGGTCTTTGCCAGCCTAGTGATGAGAGGCGTCAAATATCAGAAGGTCGCCGACTCCGTGGTTGAGAAACCCAGTGAAAATGATCCGATTGGCGACGGCTATGTATGGCAAGGAGGCCCTGATGATCCAAAGAAAATCATAATTGTAAAAATCGGTGTCGATAATTTCATCCAGCAAGTGGGGGTGAATGAAAAGAATGAGATCGCCGCCCCGTACAATATATTTTTGGCAGGTTGGTACAACCAAAGTCCTAGGCCGGGCCAAAAAGGCCTGAGTGTCATCGACGGCCATCTAGATGGCTTCAAGAAAAATGGTATATTCAAAAACTTGTCCAAATTGCAGAAAGGCGATGAACTGTCTGTATTATTCGGCAACGATAGCTCAAAGAAATTTAGGGTGTTTGGCGTCGAGGAAGTTGAAGAAAAAAACGCCATGGCAAGCTTGTTTTCTCAAAATCCAAGAGTCAAAAATCAGCTTAATTTGATAACCTGCGGCGGAAATTACGATAAATCCAAGCAGTATTACGAAAAAAGACTGATAGTAAGTGCCGAAATGATTGATTGATAAAGTGCGGCGCAATAATCTTTGCCGATAATCCCTTTTTAACTTAAAATAGAGAAAGTACCTTTGAGACTGGAGATGCCATGGCTACAGCATATGATGTGGCCGCTGGCCACTCGCAAGATATGGGCAAGCTTGCCCGTAACCCGGAAGAAAAGATCAACAAAGTCACATCGATTCCGTTTGCACTGCTGCACTTGCTGCCGCTGCTGGCAATCTTTACGGGTGTTAGCACCAAAGCTGTCGTCTTGGGCGTAGTGCTGTACTGGTCGCGGATGTTTTTTATTACTGGCGGCTATCATCGCTACTTTGCCCACAAGGCTTACAAGCTCAACCGCTTCTGGCAGTTCGTATTGGCCTTTGGCGGCACCACGGCGGCGCAAAAAGGCCCGCTTTGGTGGGCTGCGCATCACCGTGATCACCACCGCTACAGCGATACTGAGCTCGATGTCCACTCGCCCCGCAAGGGTTTCTGGTGGAGCCACATCGGCTGGATCCTGTGCGATAAGTACAACAAGACCGAGACCGATAGGATCAAGGACTTCGCAGCTTATCCGGAGCTGCGTTTTATCAACAAGCACGATTGGATCGGGCCCTGGACAGTTGGGATCGCATCCTATCTGATTGCTGGTTGGTCGGGCCTTTTGATCGGCTTCTTTGCTTCCACGGTTTTGTTGTGGCACTCTACCTTTATGGTGAATTCGCTAGCCCATGTGTGGGGCAAGCGCCGATACGACACGACCGACACTAGCCGCAACAACCTCTTTATCGCGATCTTTACGATGGGAGAAGGTTGGCACAACAACCACCACTACTTTGCGGCCTCCGCGCGGCAAGGTTTCTACTGGTGGGAGTGGGATCCGACCTACTACATCCTAAGGCTTTTGAAGATTTTGGGAATAGTAAAATCAATCCGTGCCGTGCCCAAGGCCAAACGCGATTTGGCGGGTATTTCAAACAACAGCCCCGGGGATTAGTCCCCGGGGTTTTTACTTGTGAATCCTCAAAAAAGTGGTAGAATAATCCTATCCTACTGTGCCAAGGAGGATAATGGACATCGAAAGCGACACCTTCAGCGTGAGCTGGGCCGTATCGTATAGAAGTAAGTTGAACTTCTGCACCCAGCTTGTCGTGGAATGCTACGCTAGCTCTGCATACACAGGGCAGCATTCCGGGGTGGTTGCAATGCGCGATCTAAAAGGTATTGCCGAGATTGAAATCAAGCGTGGGGAGGCCTTTATCGAGCCAAGGTGTTGGCAGCAGGTAATTCTCGTGGGCGAAAATAATATGAGGAACTTGCTGCGTAACATCTTCGAGGAAGAAGTTCATCTAGATGAGGATTCAATCGAGATGGCTTTTGAGCGGTTCGATGACTCACTCGAAGAAAGTCTTTTCTCGACAGTTTCAGACCCTAGCCTCAATTAGGCTAGCCTATGCCCAACCGAAAGGTTGGGCATTATTATTGTGCTAAAATTAAAGCTATGGATAAAAAAATCGACAGGCCGTTTCAGCTAGTACTTATTAGACACGCCGAATCTGTCCGAAACGAAGTCAAGAAAGACGCCAGCTTCTTTGCCGATGAATTTGCGCGCAATAAGGTGCGAGGCATTGCCGATGAGGATGTAGAGCTAACCGAATCAGGCAGATCGCAAGCGCGAATTACCGGCCATGTGCTAAAGCAGGGCTATGGGAATTTTGACTACATCTACCATTCTGGCTACAAGCGTACGGTCCAGACAGTCGATGAAATGCTAAAAAACTATAGCGATTCCGAAAAAGATCGCATGCATGTCCGCATGAGCAGCCTAATCCGCGAGCGGGATGCCGGCTACGCTTATGATATGACCGAGGATGAGGCCAAAAAGAACTTCCCCTGGATGGAGGAATATTGGAAGACATTCGGTGGTTTCTTTGCGGTACCGCCCGGTGGCGAAAGCTTAGCCCAAGTGGCTCAGCGGATTTATTTGTTTATGGATACTCTCTTTTCGGAGAGGGCTGGCCAAAAGATCTTGGTTGTAACGCACGCCAATGCTATTCGCAGCTTTCGCTTTTTGCTGGAGAAATGGACTTATGAACAGGCCATGACTTTTACTGTGGAGCAAAAGCCCCTGAATTGCGGTGTAACAGCGTATGAATATGACCAGCATAGCCACAAGCTGGTGCTAAAAACCTACAATACTATTTACTATTAGTGTTGCCTGGGTTTTTTTTGGCCTGTTTGGCTGCAAGCTTGCTGAGGGCTTTTTGCTTGGCTTTTTCGTATTGCTTTTTTGCCGCTTCCAAGCTATCACGAGCCCATTTGTACTCCGTGGCGAGCAAGCCAAGCCCTAGTATGATAAACAGCCAGCCTGGGCCCGGCGTAAAAAGCATGATGGCACCTAGGACCAGAACCCCAAAGCCAAGTATGGTAATAGAAGCTTTTTTGCTGAATTTAATAAACAAATGCATAGCTATATTTTACAAATAAAAACCCCCTTGGTACAGAACCAAAGGGGTGGTGTTCAGGCCGACTTGCGGCTACGAAAATCCGAGAGGGATTGCAGGCATTCGCTGGGGCAGGAGCCACCTTCATAAAGCCGCAGGGCTTCTTGGACTTTCTGCGGGCTGGCGTAGCCGACTTCCAGGCTGCTTTGGCAGACCTGCAGGAATCGGCGATGCTCACTGCCTTTGCCGGCATGCTTGAGCCTGGCGATAGCGATATCAGCCCTGACACGCTGCTCTGCTTCTTTGAACCTAGCACTTTTGATATTGGCGATGGCATGGTCATTGCCGAACCACCGCCAGAACCGTAGACTGGCTAACTGCAAGTCTTTTCCTCTCTCTGATCTCGGGTGCGTAGAGTCAAGAATTTTATCAAAATAATCATAAGAAGTCAATGGCATAAAGCCACAAGGCATGGTTTTATAATTACCACTCTAGGCTGTATCATAGTAGTTATGTATCGAAAAATAGCTGATAAATTTGCTTATATCAACCTCATATTCGTGCTAGTCGGCATGTCTGCCAGCCTACTTTTGTACTTCTCACACCAGCAAAAACTTTCGCAAGCCTTGCTGGTGGGGGTGACTCTCGTGGCTATCATTCCGAGCATCAAGGATATGGTCAGCACTATCATCAAGGGCCAGGTCGGCATAGATGTGATCGCATTGGTAGCCATCGGGTCGTCATTGCTTTTAAACCAACACCTGGCAGCCGGAGTGATACTAATCATGCTTACAGGCGGCGAGGCGCTGGAGGAATTTGCCAAGAACCGGGCCAAGCGCGAGCTGGATAGCCTTCTGAAGCGCAAGCCGACTATTGCTCACCTGCTACATGGCGAATCCACCGAGGATGTGCCGGTAGCGCGCATCAGGGTGGGGGATTCGATCCTCATCAAGCCCGGGGACTCGGTGCCGGTAGATGGCACGATCTACAAAGGTGCCTCATCGATCGATGAGTCAGCAATCACCGGCGAGAGTTTGCCCGTGAATGTCAAAATTGGCGATTCGGTCCTGTCTGGTTCGATCAACCTTGATGGGGTAATCGAAATCCACGCTACCAAAATCAGCAAGGAAAGCCAGTATGAGCAGATTATTAAGCTTGTCAGTGAGGCGTCTACCAAGAAGTCTCCACTGGTGAGGCTAGCCGATGCTTACAGCCTGCCTTTTACGATTGTCTCATTTAGCTTGGCGGGATTGGCCTGGTATATTAGCGGCGATCCGGTCCGCGCCCTGTCCGTACTGGTGGTGGCAACCCCTTGCCCGCTGCTGATCGCCACACCCGTAGCTATAGTATCGGGCATGAGCCGTGCCGCCAGCCGGGGGGTGATAATCAAAAGCGGCGGGGTGCTGGAGCAGCTGAGCCGTCTGCAGGCGGTGGCTTTCGATAAGACCGGTACGGTTACCCAAGGCAAGCCACGGGTCGACACGATTGATCCTTGCGAAGTATCTAAGCTTGAGCTGCTTGGCTTGGCCGCTAGTGTGGAAAAGTACTCGACGCATGCGCTGGCGCAGGTGGTTGTCGATGAAGCCAAGCGCAAGAAGCTAAAACTGCAAAAAGCCACTGGCAATCGTGAATACCCTGGCAAAGGAATCGCCGCCAAGCTCAACGGCGACAATGTGGTGGTGGGGAGTTTTGATTTTCTTAAAGAAAGCGGAGTTGATCTGAGCCGACCGGTATGCCTGAATCATGGCACCCAAAACAAGACGGCCTTATTCGTAGCCCGCAATAAAAAATACTTGGGGGCAATTACATTTGTCGATCCGCTAAGGACCGAGGCAAAATCCACCGTGAGCACCCTCAAAAAGCTGGGAGTCAAAAAATTTATTATGCTTACCGGGGATCGCAAGCAAGTGGGCGAGCGCATAGCTGCTGAGCTTGGCATAACCGATGTGCACAGCCAGGTACTGCCAGCACAGAAAGTCCAGCTTCTACTTGATGAAAAGAAAAAATCCAGCCCGATAGCGATGGTGGGTGATGGTATCAATGACGCGCCGGTACTGGCAGCCTCCGATGTGGGAGTGGCACTTGGCGCAAAAGGCTCCACGGCTGCGTCCGAAGCGGCAGACGCGGTGATTATGCAAGACGATTTAAGTCGGATCGGTGAGCTAGTAGCGATCTCCAAGCGCTCCGTAACGATCGCTAAGCAAAGTATTTTTACCGGTATCGGATTGAGCTCGATCCTGATGGTTTTTGCCCTGTTTGGCTTTATCGTGCCGGTGATCGGCGCCTTACTCCAGGAAGTGATTGATGTCGTAGTGATCCTCAATGCCCTGCGGGCACGCTTCAGGCCCAAAGCCTAGGCAACAATCTTGCAACTTCAGCCCATATCCTAGATACTAAAAGGTATGAAATTATCGCAACTCTTTACCAAAACCAGCAAAACCGTCTCCTCGCAAGTCGAGTCGGTCAATGCCCAGCTCCTCACTAGGGCCGGCTATATTTATCAGGAAATGGCCGGGGTGTATGCTTTCTTGCCGCTTGGTATAAGGGTAATACGAAATATCGAAAAGATCGTGCGCGAGGAAATGGACAAGATCGGGCAGGAAATACTTCTGCCAGCATTATCTGGCAGGGAACGCTGGCACGCGACCGGCCGGCACGATACGGTCGATGTGCTGATGAGTACGCGCGCCGCCAATGAGGCCGCCTTCAAAAAAAACACAGCCGAATACATCCTAAACCCAACCCACGAGGATATCATCACGCCACTGGGCAAGCATTTCCGCACCAGCTACAAGGACTTTCCGTATGCGCTCTACCAAATCCAAACCAAGTTCCGTAATGAGCCGCGCGCCAAGTCGGGCTTGCTGCGCGGACGAGAGTTTATAATGAAAGACCTCTATAGCTTCCACACCAGCGAACAGAGTCTCAATGAGTTTTATGAGAAAGCCAAAGGTAGCTATACAGAGATTTACCAGAAGTTGGGAATTGGCGATTCTACCTTCCTGACTTTGGCATCGGGTGGCGATTTTACCAGCAACTACTCGCATGAATTCCAGACAATCTTAGAAACCGGCGAAGATGAAATCTACATCGACCGAGAAAACAACATCGCCTACAACAAAGAAATCGATACCCCAGAAGATGCCAAAAAACTCGGTGTGGATTTTGCAAAGCTTGAGAAAGTCAAAGCTAGCGAGGTGGGCAATATCTTCCCGCTTGGTACCAAGTACTCCAAGCTACTGAGCTACCACTATAGCGACGAAAACAACCAGCAGCAGCTGGTATGGATGGGAAGCTATGGTATCGGTATCTCAAGGATCATGGGTGTGATCGCCGAGAAGCTTTCCGACGAGCGCGGGCTGGTGTGGCCAACTTCGATCGCACCATACAAATTCCACATAGTCGCCCTAAGGCCAGAAAAAACCCTTGATGAAGCACACAAAATATACAAGCAGCTGGGCGAGCACAACTGCATGCTCGATGACCGCGAAGTAGCAACCGGTGAGAAATTCGCCGATGCCGATCTCTTGGGCTGCCCAATCCAAATTGTGGTTAGCGAAAAGTCTTTAGAACAGGGCGGTGTGGAAATTATCAGCCGTTCATCGGAATTCGAAAAGTATATTTGCAAGCTCTCAGAGATTAGCTCGCTTGTGGATAAGTATATACATTAGACCTAATTATAAATCACTTCGGCAGGATAGATATCTCCGTCGAAGTGATTGCAGTGATATTCAAGATAGATTAGTTCTTATATTGCCGCCCGTTGAGTTATTTCCACGAAAATCCAGGTACAAGGGTAGGGGTTAGTTTGTTAACAATGCTGCCGATACCTAGCTGGCCAAACTTGTTCCACCCCCAGCACCACAGTGTACCATCGGTCTTTGCAGTGCAGGTGTGTTCAAAACCAGTAGACACTCGGCTTAAATTGCTGATATTTACCTTGGTAGGCATTAAGCGGTTAGTTTTATCCCCGAGCCCTAGCTGGCCGTCGAGGTTGTATCCCCAACACCACATCGTACCGTCGGTCTTCCTGGCGCAGGTATGCAAACCACCAGCAGACACTTGGGCTACATTACCTATATTTACTTGTTTCGGACTTTTGGCACAAGGCTCGCCGTAGTAGCAAGTAGGTAATGCGGTGTTGCCAAGGCCCAGTTGGCCACGCTTGTTCCACCCCCAGCACCACAGGGTATTGTCCGTTTTGCGGGCGCAGGTGTGTTGAAAACCAGCAGACACCTCGGCGACATTGGCTATACTTACCTGCTTCGGACTTTTGGCACAAGGGTTGCTGTCGCAAGTAGATATTGTGGCGTTGCCAAGGCCCAGTTGGCCACTGTAGTTCCACCCCCAGCACCACAGGGTATTGTCCGTTTTGCGGGCGCAGGTGTGATGATAACCAGCAGACACTTGGGCTACATTGTCTATATATACCAGCCGTGGATTTCCGGCACAAGGGTCGCTGCCGCAAGTAGATATTGTGGCGTTGCCAAGGCCCAGTTGGCCACCGTCGTTCCGCCCCCAGCACCACAGGGTGTTGTCCGTTTTGCGGGCGCAGGTAAATTCATAACCAGCAGACACTTGGGCTACATTATCTATATTTACCTTTTCTGGTAATATAGCGAGTATTTCTGAGGATGTAGTCTTCCCCAGTCCCAGCTGCCCCACGGAGTTCCACCCCCAGCACCACAGGGTGTTGTCGGTCTTTCTGGCGCAGGTGTGATTTTGGCCAGCAGACACTTGGGCTACATTACTGATATTTACCTTGGTTGGTACCAAGCGGTCTTTTGTATCCCCGAGCCCTAGCTGGCCATACCTGTTATCCCCCCAGCACCATAGAGTTTTATCGCTTTCTTTAACCCAACAAGTATGCAAATCACCAGCGCCACCGGTGCCTGCAAAACTTCTGTAGATCAGGAAGGCGGCTCCGGCGATTACAAACACTAGCATGAATAGGGCAATACCGCCCCTGAGGGTTTTGGGATTAAAAAAATCCAAGAACTTATTAGTTTTCTTGGTTCGCAATTTTTTGACTGGCATTATTTAGTTTCCTTTGTTTAATTTTACTAATTGCTATCAATTTAACTCTTTTATAATAAAAAAGTCAAACCGCTTGTGGATAAGTATTGATATTTTGCACTTTTAGTTCAATAATATAAGCATAGCAATTAAAACAAAAAGGAGCGTTAGATGATTCAATTACTATTAAACAACTGGCTGGGGCTATCTTTGGCTAGCCTTGCCGCGATCGTGGTAGCGATGATATGGTACTCACCTCCGGTGTTTGGTAATGCCTGGCAAAAAGCGGCTAAGATAAAAGATACTGACCTAAAAAAACAGTTTATCAAAAAGTCGATTATTACCTTGGTGCTGATATTTGTTACCACCTTTGTGCTTAAGCGCTTTTTTATTATTACCAACCCACTCAATATTTTTGAAGCCCTGAAGGTAGTGGTGTGGATCTGGCTAGGTTTTATTGTGACATATGTAGTGGCTGGTGGGAGCTTCGAAAAAGTGCCTTATAAGCTGATGGCAATCGATTTGGTTGGTCAGCTTTTTATCCTTTTGGCGATGGGCACGGTATTGTTTTACTACTAATTAGAATTTTACAATCACTGGCTCTGGCTCGAGATCGATACCGAATTTATCCTTGGCGGCTTGGCGTATTTTATCGACCAACTCCAGCAGTTCGGTCTGGGTGGCATGGTCTTTGTTCTCTAGCACCAATGCATGGCTTGGATCGACCCTGACCTTGCCAAAATCCTTGCCTTTGAAGCCGAGCTCTTGGATCAGCCAGCCGGCCGCTACTTTGTATTTACCATCTGGGGTAGGAAATATTTTGTTGTCCTGCGGAAAAGGTTTGATTTCCGGATAAAGCTTCATCAATTTCTCAGCCTCATTAGCTTCTACTACCGGGTTCTTGAAAAACGATCCAGAATTGGGCATGATACTCGGGTCCACAAACTTATGACGGCGGATTTCTAAGATTGCCTGCCTGATCTCCACTAGGCTCGGGTCTGATATTTTTCTTTCCTCAAAATACTTGCGCACATCTTTGTAGTCGGGCACCCCTGGCTTGGCCTTGGAGAGCTTGAAATACACTTGGGTAATAATATAGCGACCTTTCTGTGAGGATTTGAAAATGCTATCGCGGTAGCCGAACTCACAATCGGTGTTAGATAAATAACTTATCTCCATGCTTTCTGTGTCAAACACCTCAACTTGCTGCAGGGTGTCCTTGATCTCTTGGCCATAGGCACCGATGTTTTGATAGGGGGCAGCGCCAGTTTTGCCAGGGATGCCCGAAAGGGCTTCCATACCGGCAAGGCCTAGCTCAATGGTCTTTGCGACCGCTTCATCCCACCCCTCCCCAGAGGCTATCTTGATAATCGCAAAGTCTTTTTGGTCTTCAACCACTTCAAAGCCTTTGATGTTGATCAGTACAACCACGCCTTTGAAGTAGCCGTCGCCGAAGATGGTATTGGAGCCGCCACTCAAGATAAGATAATCCAACTTCTCCTTTTTGATCCAAGCAAAGATTTCCTGGAGCTGTGCAACCTTGGTAGCCTCTACAAAATACTGGGCCTTGCCACCGATTTTCATCGTAGTCAATCCAGATAGCTCGACATCGTGTTGGATTTTGAATTTAGGCATATAAAGATTCTACTATATAATCAAGCTAAGCATTAAAAAAGGAGGATAAATTATGAAGGACTTGGCAAGCAAGAGCTGTTTTGCCTGTGAAGGTGGCACACCACCTATGCCAGCCGGTGAAATAAGCAAATACATCAAACAGGTCGATCCAGAGTGGTCGGTAATCAAAAACCACAGTATCAAGCGAAAGTTTCATTTCAAAGACTTCAAAGAAGCGATGGGCTTTGTCAATAAAGTTGCCGAAATCGCCAACCATGAAGGACACCACCCGGATATATACATCTTCTACAACATCGTAGATTTGGAGCTATTTACCCATGCGGTCAAAGGCTTGAGTGAGAATGATTTCATCATGGCCGCCAAAATCGACAAAATTTCCTAAAATTGTCACGCTTATATCAATTGCCCCGTTAAAAAGGGTGTATAATAAAAATACACCACTTTATGAAAGGAGGTGATGGATATGAAGAGACGCAGAGCTTTGAAGCAGTTCCGTCGAGTGCAAAGAAACCTTTTGCGCGACAGGCAAGTCATGGAAGATTTGCTAGACGAAATGGCTTCGAAATGGGCAATCAAGGCTGAGGCTTTGAGGGCAAGTGCGGCCACTCCACAAGTCAGTAAGCGGCCAAACTAAATGATATGAAAAGTATTTAAAAACGTACATTTGGGCGATTAATTAACCTAGATTAAAAATCTTAATCGTCTGAATGTCGTTTTTATAAAAAATCCTAAAGTTTCAATATTTGTTATAATATTTGCATGCTCAAATTATTTTCATGGAATGTCAATGGTATCCGTGCCGTAATCAAAAAAGGTGAGTTTCAGAAATTTATCGAAAAGTACCATCCCGATATACTGTGTTTGCAAGAGACCAAGGCCTCGCAGGACCAAGTAGAGATAGACCTTGAGGGTTATCATGAATACTGGAATTCAGCCGAAAAGAAAGGCTATAGCGGTACCGCAATCTTTTCCAAGGTTGAACCCTTGAGTGTTACCAACGGTTTTTCGGATAGCCTAATAAAAAAATACAAGCTCATCGACGGGGAAGACCGCGATAGCAGCACTGAGGGGCGGGTGATTACCGCTGAATTTGATAAGTTTTTTGTGGTTACCTGCTATACGCCCAATGCCAAGGACGACCTGAGCCGTGTGCCACTACGCCACAAGCACTGGGACCCGGCCTTTCTGGAGCACTGCAAAAACTTACAGAAGCGCAAACCGGTGCTGTTCTGTGGCGATTTCAATGTGGCCCACACTGAGGATGATCTAGCCAGGCCGAAGCCAAACATCGGTAAGAAAGGTTTTACAGATGAAGAGCGGGAAGGTTTCGACAACTTCATTAAGGCTGGTTTTGTAGATACATTCCGCCTGTTTCATAAGGGCAATGGGTATTACACTTGGTGGACCCACTGGGCAAATGCCAGGGCCAACAATGTCGGGTGGCGGATTGATTACTGGCTGGCCAGCGATAAGCTCAAGTCTAAGATAAAAAACGCTTCCATACATCCAGAGCAAATGGGCAGCGACCACTGCCCGGTATCAATTGAGCTAAGTATATAATGCGCTATCTGATTGCGATGCCGCTCGAGCTGTCCCAGGCCGAGGATTTCATAAAACTACGCGACCAATACAAGGGTATGGCCCCACGCTGGAAGATTACACTTGGCCCGCACATTACTATCTTTCGGCCGAGCGAATTCAAACTAGATAAGAATGAGGCAATCAAAGTGTTCAAGTCGGCGCCGGGCTTTGGGCGTTTCAATCAGCAATTCGATGGTTTTGAGGCATTTTTGAATTATTCCAACAATGCTGTCTACTCGGAGCCACTTGATTATCAAAAGTTTCATGATATCAAGGCGGCTTATGAGGCGGTAGCGCAAAAGATCTTGCAAGATACCACCGAGGTTTGGCCGTTTCATCCCCACCTGACACTTGTAAATAGGCTCGATGAAGGCCCTGCCAGACAGCTGCTGCAAAAGCTCGAGGCCGTAAAATTCGAAAAAAAATATGACTTTTCAAAGATCTGCCTATATAAAAAAGACAAAGGTGATCCGCTTTGGGTTGAGATTGCCTGCAACCGATTAGCTTAGTCTTGAAAAAAACCAGCTAATAAGCTATAATCTATACACATTATGGCCAAAAATACTAAAAGACAACTCATTGTGTTGAAAAACAAAGCAACTGGCAGCAGGTACTATACTGTCAAGAACACTTTGAATACGCCCGATAAAATTGAGCTAAAGAAGTTCGACCCTAAAACCCGCAAAGTTGAGACTTTTGTTGAAGTCAAAGCAAAGCTTAGCTAAATTTTTGATCTAAAAGCACGGTCTCTATAGAGGTTGTGCTTTTTGATTATTTCAAAAGCTGCTAAAATTGGCCTATGAAAAAGAATTTGCCAAAGATTATATTTATATCACTGGTGGTGGTGATTATCGGCTTCGTGTTCTATGCCCTTACGCGACCTGATGACTCGAGCTCTTCGGCCAAGACCAAAAGCAACCGACCAAAGGTGGCTGCCGATGTAGCAAAACTTTCGGATGGTAACTTCCAAGGGCCTTCCGATGCCAAGGTGGTAGTTGCCGAATTCGGCGATTATCAGTGCCCAGCTTGCGGCAAATACCACCCACTTCTCAAAAACGATATTCTTCCAAACTATGATGGCAAGATTAAATTTGTATTCCTAAACTTCCCGCTACCCGTACACAAAAACGCCCAAGCTGCAGCCCAGGCCGCTGAGGCAGCTGCCTTGCAAGGTAAGTTCTGGCAGATGCACGATATCCTCTATGAGAGACAGGCTGATTGGGAGAACCAAGGAAACCCAAACTCCAAATTTGAGGGCTATGCCAAAGAAATCGGACTCGACCTGGATAAATATAAGCAAGATTTTGCTAGCCAAAAAGTAATAGATATTATCAATAACCAAGCCGCACTTGGTGACGCCTTCAATGTACCTGGTACGCCGGCTTTCTTTGTCAATGGCAAGGCTGTAGATAGCTCAAAAGGTGATTCAGGCCTCAGGCAAGCTATAGATTCTGCATTGTCGCAATAACAAATTGAATATTTCCTATAAAGCTCTATACTAATAACATAACTATTAAGATCGAGGAGGGGAAATGTCGAAAAAATATGGTCATGTTATCGAGTTTTACGGAGAGACCTGCCCGCACTGCATGGCTATGAAGCCGGTTGTAGCAGACTTGGAAAAAGAAACAGGGGCTAAGCTTGAGAAGCTCGAAGTCTGGAACAACGAAGAGAATGCCCGCAAGATGGAAGAATATGCCGAGATAATCGGCGAGGCCTGTGGTGGGTTGCCAGGCGTGCCGGCTTTTGTAAATACCGATACCAAGCAGGCGCTTTGCGGTGCCCATGACAAGAAGGACATCATCGCACTACTTGAAGGTGAGGATTGCAAGGACAACGTTTGCAAGCCACATAGTAAAAACAAGCGATAAAGAGTAAAATTAGCATAAGTATTATGCTAAAGAAAAACAGACACCGACCGCATCATCATACTACTGCACCGAAGCCTCCCTCGCCATTCTTATGGCTGATGGAGGCTGTCTTGGTCAGCCTTGGTATAATCGCGGTTATCTTTGCTTTTATAATCTTTATTTTGTTTATCACCAATAATCTCAAATCCAGGCAGGCTATACAGAGCGCAACTGATTTATCAGCGACCGGGCAGGCCGCTTCCGATTATAAAACTATCCAATCGAGCCGTATCTTTGAGCTAGGCATCAACACCAAACTTTTCCGGGCTGAAGCTTTCTTGGGCGATAACAACAAGGCTGTAGGGGGCGATGATATCTACAAGCAAGGCGACTACTCGGCCGTCAATGTTTACAAGCAAAATGATTCGGACGCACCCCTTACTGGGTCCTCGATAGATCTCACCAAGGCAACCTATCTGGAGGTCTCCGCACCTCCTTCTGAGCTAACCCTAGCTAGCCTTAAGAACCGCTATGGCAATTTGACCGACCTGCAGCTTGCCAGCAAGTACTACACTCCGGCCGATGATTCCTCCAAGAATTACAAATTAGTTAGTAGTGAGGATGTGAGGGTGGGCAATATCGATTACAAAAAAAAACAATACAATGTAGTCTACTTGTCAGCACCTAGTGCCAAAGCCAGGCAGACGGACTTTATTACGGTCGCCAACTCCAAGCCCTATAAGGTTAGTATCTACCAAAATATCGGATATCAAGCGGACGACTATGCACTTTTTGAAACTGTCTTGGCTTCGGTCAAATATAGCCTGAGCGGTAGCAATAAGGCCCAGTCCTTTGCCCC
>Ga0075458_10000064_pt1 | contig 33736 bp, 35 predicted proteins | sample DEB3_08_DNA_FD_77576 | JGI IMG/M metagenome (GOLD analysis project Ga0075458, IMG submission 77576) | Aqueous microbial communities from the Delaware River and Bay under freshwater to marine salinity gradient to study organic matter... | ecosystem: Environmental > Aquatic > Marine > Coastal ... | reverse complement strand
CAGCAACTACTGGCCCACCGTCTGCTCCGACCCGCGCTGCACGACGACGCAGACCTGTCAGCGGGCACAGCACGAACGCTACGGCAACGCTCCGGGGAAGAACTACGGCCCCCGGTGCATCCCGCTGCCGCCGCCTGTCCGAACGGCCGAGGAGGAAGCTGCACCATGACCAGCAGAGAGAACGCATACCACGGGCACCAGACCGACAGCGAACGTCTGGAAGACATCAAGCGCAGGCACGAAGCTCTGCGGGTCCATTCCGCCAAGACGGACTACGCACACCGCGTCATCATGGACTGCGAGTGGCTTGTCAGTCGGGTCGAGTCCCTTCTGGAAGAAGTGGCCAAACTCCGCAGTGGGCCCGTGGCGGGGGATGACGAGTCCATCAAAGCCAGCCTTGAGTGGCTGGCGCAGTATGAAGCTGCACGCACCCCCTTGGGCCCGAGTGACTTCTACGAGTCACAGGAGGTCGCCGCCGCCTTCAAGTTCTGCCGCGTTCACGGGTGTAACGAAGCACCAGAGCCGTCAAGCTGGTACTGCAACACCCACATTCGACGGTTCTAAAGTTCGGTGGCGCGGAGCAGAAGCTTCAGCCCGACCTTCTGATCGATCGTCGCGGACAGTCGGATGACCATTCGGCTGTTCGTGACGGTCAGATCAGGAACCTCTTCCAGAGTCCCGATGACACCGTTGGTGCCGAAGTCGGCATTGACGAAGCCGTTGGTGGACTTGTTGCCAGCAAGAAGCTTGTCACGGGTGATGTAGATGTTCTCACCCAGCGTGTACACGCCGCCCGTGAGGTTGTTGGCGTTCGTTTCGTACTTGGTGGTACTGATGATGCTGGAAGACATTAGGCCCCCTTCTTGCGCATGTGCAGGATCATCTTGATCAGAGCCTTGATCACGGGACCGTCAGCGGCATCGATCACCTGACCGATCGCGCCCATGTCACCGAACGGAAGAATCGAGTCCACCAGATCAACGATCTGATCTACGACTTCATCCTGCGTGTGCCCCTTGGCGAGAAGAGCGTCAGCCAGTTCATGGACGACGGGGACGTTGATGCGAGCGAACACATCCTTCAGCGGCTTCTTCATTCGGGCACCTCTTCTTCCCATGTTTCCGTAATCACACGCGGGAACGTCCAGTTCTCATCCTTGGCCTGTTGCTCCATCGCCGGGGGCACAGAGGTCCAGTAGGCGCACGCCTTCTTCCGCTTCACATGCCACTCGATCGTGGACTGCGAAGTTCCAGCCTCAAAGACGAGAAGAGTCTGAGAACGAGTAACGATCATGTCAGCACCATGATTCCAACGCAGCCGGGCTGCGCCGCCGTGGGGGCCCCTGCCGAGCCGACAGATGTACCCGCCGTTCCTCCGTTCGCAGTGACAACCCCGAGTCCAGTGTTCGTTGCCGTGATGATCCCGACCAGACCGCCGCCTCCACCGCCACCACCGCCTGCGAGAACGCCCGTAGCGTTGGCACCAGCACCGCCGTTTGCAGAGATCGAACCGTTGTTGACGATGTTGTACGCGCAGATGTACACGATGCCCGCGCCACCACCACCGCCGCCAGACGAAGACGCGCCGCCCGTGATGTCACACCCGCCGCCTGAACCACCGCCTCCACCGTTCCACGCACCACCGCTGTACGTGCGTCCGGTGAGGATTGCATTGGTGCCGCTCCACTTCTGAGTCGGAGAGGGCGCAGCACCAGAACCTGCGGTGCCCCCAGTGTTGACACCACCGGCCGTGCCGCCCGTCCCGCCCGCAGGGAAGAGGTTGTTGCTGTTGAGCGACGAGTTGCCACCCGAACCACCACCCGCAGAACCGGCACCAGTCGTCGCACGACCAGCACCGCCTGCACCGCCGCCTGCTCCAAGAGAACCGCGAGGGCTGGACAGGAGCGCACCAGCAGTCGTACCAGACGCATCGTTGCCGTTGTCGTTGATCGACCCGGTGGCGTTGATGGTCAGCGTGCCCTTGACGAAGATGCGATACCCGGCAGGCTTCAGGATGCCATTCGCCTGAATCGTCAGGTTGTTATAGTTCATGTCGCGGGTCAGAGTTGTCGTTCCAGCGGCGATTGTCACATCACCATCGGACCCGTCACTGAACACACCTGACAGGTATGAAGTCGAGAAGCCAGAAGTCTGACTCGGAAAGAGGATAGTTCCGGCCATATTTCATCCCTTCCAAGGAGAGTAGTTCACACCGTCAGTCGTGACGAGTGCCTGCATACACTTCGACCCCGTTCGATACGGAGTGCCCAACGACAGATGAATCCATGTCGGGGGCCCGTTCCGGCCCTCAAGGATCGCCTGCCCATACTTCAATCCAGACTCACACACTATCCAGCGCATGACGTCCTGCAACGCCGCTCCGGGGCAGTGGAAGTCAACCGCCTCACCCTTCAGATGCTGACTCGTCTTCGAAGAACCACGGGTGGCCGCATTCAGCGTGGGCCCACGGAAGCCACAATGCACCACCACGGGCCCAAAGCGGGCGCGGATTGGCTCCAGCAACGTAGCGCAGAGATCGACCAACGCGCCGATGTACAGCTTCGCCTCAAAGCGATTCTGCTCTACCAGATGGTCCTTGGTGGAGTTCGTCAGTTCTTCGAATGTGAAGTGGGGTGACAGGTCCATGCCATCACACATCCCACTCAAACACCAGACAATCGGCGGGGGCAGCAGGGTTGCACCGCAGACCGACGTTCAGCGTCGTGGCTGCATAGGGCTGGACAACGTAGAAGGACAGGACGACACGAATCGTTTCGCCCGCAGCCATGGCGTTGGCCGGGATGTCCAGACACAGGTTGTCGTCTTCGTACTGCGTTCCGGCCGTTCCGTTGCCCATGTTCTGGGTGACGCCGAAGGACTCAGTGGGAGGGTACGTCAGCGTGGTGTTGACACCAGCAGCAGTGCGCTTGGTGACGTTGACCGACCACCGGCCAGTGACGTCGCTCGGCACGCCGATCGAACCGGCAGAGTTCACGACCCAGCGCATCTTGACCCGAAGACGGCAGGCCAGCGTGATCGCATACGGGACACGCAGTTCGAACACATGCTCAAACAGCTTTCCAGCCGCGCCTGTGTTCAGCGAAGCCTGCGCAAGCTCGACCACGGACACACTGTACTGACGGGAAGTCTCCGGAATGATCACCCCGTCCGTCAACAGCGCACTGGAAGAAGCCCCTGCACGGCAGACACCGGAGAAGCTGCGAGAGAGTAGCGTGTTGACGTCAGCCATTGTCAGTCCTGTGTGGTGAGAGAAGCTGCGTCTCCCACGGGCCCATGGGAGGGGGGCGGGTCCACAACATCAACATGGGATCCAGTGTTGAGTTCGCCGTAGCCGCTCTTCAGGTAGATGGAACCACCGGCCAGAACGACAACCGCCATAATCGTGACGATGCCCATGAGGGCGGCGTACCGAATCGCGGTGTGAAGCTCGCTCCGAAGGTCTGCAAAGCCAGCATTGATCGCGGCCAACTGCGCGTCCCTTTGCTGACTGGCCGTCTTGTTCTGATCCTTGATCAGACCGATAAGCTGGCCGACGAGGGGATCGGAATCGCTCACAGCCACACCTTCACGTAGACGTCGTAATCGAACACGTTGTCTGCGCCCGCGTCGGGCTGACACAGAAGGTACAGGTGGCCCTGCCCATCAGTGTAGGTGAAAGCGCCCGTGATGACAGGATCGAACAGGGTAGCAACCGGGGTCGCAGCACCCAGAATGACCTGTTCAATCGTACCGGATGCAGTGCCCGTAAGCGCGTTGATCAGCGGGGTGAAGTTCGCGGCCGTACCAGAGATACGCTTGATCTTGCAGCGGACGACCTCGCACTTGGTACGACGAGCGCCACCACCCGTGGACTGCACGCCGCCCATATCCAGAACGATCTCAGTCGCAGCCCCCTGCGCGGAGGACCGCGCATGGAACCGCGTCAGCCGTGGAGTGAATGACATCGATCCCCCGGTGCCTACCCGGCGATGAGTTCAACGTGGAAGTCTTCAGCCTGCACGGAGTTCGCATCAGCCGCCGACCACTGGCCGGTAAGCTCGATGAGAAGGATTCCGTTGGTGGCGAAGTTCGTCGCATCCAGAGAGTCGGTGATCATCGAACCACCCGGGGCCGCGGGCTCCTGATGGAAGCCCCACCCCTCGATGGCGGTCGCCGCACTGGGGATGTTCCGCGAGGTCAGCATGAACTCGCCGCAGATGATGTTGCCGACGTTGGTATCGACCGCAGCGGTAGTGGCGAGGATCGTACCCGTCAGAGTCGTCGCGCCCATGCGGAGGCGGGTCGTCAGAGTGGTAGCGCCGTTGTTCGCAGTGACCTTGGCCTTGTAGCTGATCCGGACACGCGAACCACGAACGAGGCGGCTGGCCGGGATGGCCACGGAGGTCAGAACAGTCTCGACGTTGCTGTTGGTGAGCGGAGTACCAGACGCGACGAGAGTTCCGATCTGGCCAGCCGAAGGAAGGGGATCCTGCGGAGCGAGAAGAACAACGCCAACCGTGGCGCTCTTGACGAGGACGACGCCGACAGGCGATGCGCCAGACGGGGTGAGGGTCCACGCACCAGCCGTGCCGAGGTACACAGGGTCCAGAGCGGCAGCGGCCGAGTTGGTGTTGATACCCGTGATGGTGCGAACAGTCGCCATGCGAACCTGCTGGCCGACAGTCGCGCCATGCTCCGCAACCCACATGACGCCACGGGACTTCAGGGTGAGCGAAGAGTCCGCCCGGATGACCTCGACATGCGAACCACGGGAACCGGAAGCGATGATGAGATCGCCCGCAGTGATCGTGGCACCGGCCACGCCGACCCAGCCCTTGCCCTCCATACGGGAGATACCCGCCGTCAGGATGTGGCCGGGCTCGATTTCACGCTGCTGGATGGACATTCAGGACTCCTTTCTTACGCGGCTTCTGCCGTCACCCATTTACTGGGTCAGGGTTTATCGGACTCTGCATCTGTAGCACGGGTGGGCCCAAGGGCGCAAGGTGGTTTATTACCTTTCTTCCTCTGGGGGAGAGTAGCCACGGAACGGAGCCTTCTGGATCTGCTCCTCCATGCCCTTGTAGGACTCCTTGATGGAGTTGATGCGGCGCTCGACTTCTTCCTTCGGGTTGTACAGGCCCGGCCCGACGCCCAGTTGCTTGCGCAAGAACCACGAATACATGGCCCCGACCTCGTTCGGAGCGTCGTTCTCCAGTTCGCTCGCCTTCATGTTGTAGGCAGCGCGCTCCTCACCCGTGGCTGCGGCAACCGCCATGTCGCGGTACTTCTTCGCCCGCTTGAGCTTGTCAAAGTACACCATCGTCGCCGGGTTGTTCCACGCAGTAGAGTCCAGAAACTTCGGGGCTTCACTGCCTGCGATCGGGGTCATGCGGAACATGAACGCCTGCAACGACGGGGCGCGGAGTTCGCCCGTCTTGGAGTCAGGCACAACAGGATCGTACAGACCAGACTTGCTCAGGAGGTTCATCACCTCTGCCTCGCCCGGAGTGACCTTCGTAGTGCTTCCGCCCTTCACGCCGCCAGAGTCCACACCGTAGGCGCTCATCCACATCTTCACGGGCTCACGCATGTACGGAGTGAGTACGTTCAGAGTAGGCTCCCAGAAGGACTCTTCCCAATCCGGAGTCAGCATTTCCTTCGGAGCAGCGATTGCAGCCATCGACTCCAAGAAGCCGAACTGCATGGTCATACCGTCCACAGCGGTCAGCGGAAGCTGCGTAGTGACGGAGTTGGTGTAGACCTTTCCGTTCGCGTTCTGGAGAGCGCGCACGTACTCGTCCTTGTTCTGATCGACGTAGAACACGCCACGGTCCCGCATCCACGCCGGGCGAAGCAGGGGCTGCATCGCATCCCGCTGCGCCTGATTGCTGTCATACGGAGCCTGCATTTCTGGATTCAGCCACGACTGCGACTGACTGATCATTTCTGTCAGCGTCTTCTGCGAGCGTGCAGCGCCCAGCTTGCTCTGCCCGCCAAGAGCGAGGATGAACGACTCTTCCGGCTTCACGAAGCTGTCCGTGATCGCAGAGAAGACCTGACGCTGCTGAAGTCGGAAGAACCGGTAGAACGGGATGTTCTTGGCGAACCCACGCAGTTCGTGCTGTGCGATGGCGTGCTTCCAGTCGTACAAGGCGTCCAGAGTCAGACGCCGTGCCTCGTTGCGGCTGAACCCCTTGCGCAGAAGCTCGATGTACAGACCAGACCGCTGGCGCTGCTGCGCAAAGTTGGCGAACTGCGTGATGCTGTCCGACCATCCGGACATAGCGCGCTGCCAGAACTTCGGTGTGACACGGGTGAACGCGCTCGGAAGCTCTTCGTGCAGGAACGTGTCAAGGATGCCGTCTTCGATTGCCCACTTTCGAAGAGTCTCAAACGACATGGACATGCCGGATTCCAAGCGCACGACACCCTCGCCACCATTCCAGAAACGGGAAAGGTATGGATTGAAGAATGCGTTGGTCAGCGTTCCGAGAACGGGCTTGCCCTGCGCCCTGTAGGACATTTCCGACATGAAGTCCTGAAGAACTGGACCGATGCCGGGAATGTTCGCAGGCAGGTTGTTGAAGCTCTGCTTGGTGGCAGTGAACGGCCCGACTCCGGGAGTGAACCACATCTGCGAGAAGTCGCCAGCGATGTTTGCCGCCCAGTAGTGCATGTTCGGGATGATGGTGCCGGTGATCAGAGACTTCTTCCACTGACCGACAAGCCACTGTTCTGCCTGCGCACCAAGGATCTGCTCCGGAAGACGGGCTGATGCAGCACGCTTCTGAAGCTCCTTGGTGACCTTCGGAAGATTCTCTTCGATCTTGCTGATCAGGTTCTGCCCCATGAACAGCGCACCGCCAGACATGTCCTTGCCTGTTTCGATCAGCTTCATGTTCAGTTCGGTGATCTTGCCCGAAGACTCAACACCCTTCTGCGTGGCCTGCGTGACGGGGATGCCCATACGGTTGAACCCGTCGAGCATGGCATTGAAGTTCTCAACTTCAGACCACCTGTTCTGGAGGAACAGGTTCATGTCGTTGACCTGAGAACGATCAAGAAGACCACCGATGGCGCGGTACAGAAGATCGTCGCCGGTAGACAGAACGCGCCCGTGGGCAACGCCACGCGCAGCGAACCCGATAGCGCGGGAGACAGCGTACTCTGCCTCACCCAGACCGATGCCCGTGGGACGGCGCACGTTCCCTCGCAGACGGATCATCATGTCGAGGAAGCTGCCTTCGTTCTTCATGTTCTCGCGCAGAGCGACGATCGCTGAACTCTCCAGATTTCGAGCCACATTCTGGTCAACAGTGGTGAACGCAGGAAGCCATGCACGCGCCAACGTGACAATAGGGGAAAGCGTGTCCCCCTCCCCGGGCCCAAGGGCGGGCATGGGCGGAAACACCGGAGGTTCAGGCGGCTTGTCCAGAACCCCTTCTTCCATCGGAGTCGGAGAGATCGGACGGGGCGGCGTCGGTTCAGGCTGTCCACGAACGATGCGCTCCGTCGCCGCAGTGGCCTCCGGGGGCGGGGCGACTTCGGTGACTTCCGGAGCCGTGCGACCAGCAGCCGTCCGGTCAGACATGGTGATGCCCGGCTCAGTCCGATCCGCCATCGTCCGATCCGCCATCGTCCGGTCCGAAACCGTAAGACCCGGCTCGGTACGATCCGACATAGTGATGTCTGGAACAGTCCGGTCTGAGACAGTGCGATCTGAAACCGTCCGGTCCGGAGTGGTCACTTCAGTCACATCATCGAGGGCACCCGCTTCAGGCAGGGGCTCCTGAACTCGCATGGGGACAGGCCGGGCCGCGCTCGGGCCCGTGGGGCGGGTTCCGGCGTATCCAGCCCCGCGCTCTTCATAGGCTGCAAGGGCATCACTGTAGTCCATCTGGAGGGCGACACACTCGCGCTCCCACTGGTCCATGGCCTCATTCCATGCCCGCGACCGGGCATCCCCGAAGACCATCTTCCGGCGGGAGATCTGCCACGTAGACTCAGCCGACGTCGTGTTGATGAACGTCTTCCCGCCGACGTACTCCAGACCCTTCGTAGTGTCCATGTACTGGACAATCGCGGAGATCTGCGTGACAGCACGCTCTTCCTCGGTGTAGAACAACTGGCCGGTGATCTTCGACGGCGACCACTTCCCGTTGCCCGCAGCAGCAAGAATGTCTTCGTTGAACCCGAACCGCTCCACAACCTGCTTGACGATCTCGTAGTCCAGATCCTCGATGCGGGCCTTTCGAACGATGGTCAAGAACTCGTCATCGAACTGAGCCGACAGGTTCGTGGTGCCCTTGATGACTTCCTGAACAGTCGCCTTCGTGGGGCCGATGCTGGAGAGAAGTACATCCTTCGGGTACATCGAATCATACAGGTCCGAAGCCGTCTTCAGCATACGCTTCATCGTGCTGGCAGGCTTGATGGAGTTGTCCATCTTCTTGGAGATCTCCATCGCCTCTACCAAAGCAGCAGACGCCGCGTTGGGTCCAGAACGACGCTTCGCCATCGTCATAAACGTGGGATGATCCTGAAGAAGCTCCAGTTCCTTCTGCGTGATCCCAATCGGCCGGTCCATTTCCGTGGCGTTGTTGATCCTCCGGAGCAGATCTCCGAATGGACCACGCTCCGTGATCGCATGGTCAACGGCATCCTGACCGTACTTCTTGACAAGGCTCTCCATGAACGGGGTCTGGTTGATTCGAACCACGCCCTGTTCTTCAGCCGACACGGTGGGCTTGATGATGTCTTCGTACTTCGCAGAAGGCTCAGTCCAGCTTTGGTACTCCTTGATTCCCTTCTCCATGTCGTCGGCCATGTTTACGGCGGTCTGACGCCAACCGACAGCACGTTCCGCGGTTTCCGCCTCACGGATCGCGGCCTCCATCATCCGTTCCGCGCTGTCCACAACGTCAGCAGCGTTCGATACGCCCTTCAGCGCAGCCTTCTCCGCGACCTTTGCGCCCTCAACAGCGTTCTGCATGTTCTGGAGAACCTGCATCGCCGGGTGGACACCACTGGCCAGATCGACACCAGACAACCGGGCGAGCCCTTCCAACCGTTGCTGATTCGCAGACGTCTTGATCGCTGCGTTCTCAAGCTTCGCCCCTTCCCGCACCGTGGGCCCATGGGTGGTGTCAGCAGCCATAGCCCCCACACGGGCCTGATCACGCGCAGCAACAGCGGTGTTCTTCGCTTCCAGAGCGTCCTTGATTGCGACGTTCAGGGGATGCTCCGCGTTCTTCATCGCCGCGATTCGGGTCTTGGCCTCCTGAACACGGTTGGCCGTAGCCGTCTTTGCAGCCTCATCGTTGGCGCGAATCGCCTCGTTGAGCGCATTACGCGACTCTTCCAGATCTTTGTTCGCTGCGATCACGGCTTCTTTCTTTGCAGCCTGTGCCTCACGCAGCTTCACGTTGGCTTTCTCTGCCTCGACGCCAGCTTCGACAAACGCGGACTTCGCAGATCCGTGGGCCCCCACCGCCGACCGGGAAGCAGCCTCCCACTCGTTGTACGCCTTGGTGGCTTCTTCCGCCTTCTTCTTCGCAGCCTGCCAGTCTTTCCACACCTTCTCTGCAACCTTGGCTTGCGCACGGTTGCTGTCCTCAAAGTTCTTCAGAGCCTCTTCGGTGGCGATTCGACGCCGGGTCGCAAGTCCAGCGTTTGCGATCTGCTCTTCGGCATCGGCCTGAGCGAGTTCCGCAGCCAGACCCTCATCGCCGGGAGCCACGTTCGCCTTTGCCCGAAGCTCTTCGGCGCGCTTCGCAGCCGCCGCCGCAGTGTCCTCTGCTTCCCGAATGGCAGCGCGGATACTGGTCTTCATCTGGAACTCTTGCGAGATCCGCATTTCAAGGATGTCCGCAGTCACCGGGTCGTTGGCACGGATGCGGTCGATGAACTTCGAATAGTCCAGAGAGGATTCCGCAGCCGCGTTGCGAAGCTCGTTCGCCTGCCATGCGTAGTCCGCTTCCTTCAGGTAGCTTCCAGCCTTCTTCAGACCGAATCCGGCGGCAGACATGGACATCGTTACCGGGTCAGGCATGACCAGATCTCCGGTCAGGAACCCATACGCACCGCCACCGAAGCGGGCCCACGCTGCGTACTTCTTGACGTCTTCCGGCGTATACCCGTCCTGAATCGCTTTGTCTGATGTCAAAGCGTTCTCAATCAGCTTGCCCGTCATGTCGGCAAAGTGCTGCGCGATGAACGGGTTGGAGCGAATCTCCTTCACCAGAGCCACAGACTTTTCCGGGTCGTCCGCGGTCTGAGACTTCAGAAGGTCCGACGCCCACTCTCCCCACGGCTTGGACGGATCCGGAAGGGAGTCCGCATACGCCTTCTCATGGGACGCCACGACAGCCTGAATGCCGTTCAGGACTTTCCAGACATATGCGCCACGGGGAGAGGGTTGGAACTCCGCGGCCTTGGGGCTCAGAGAGATCGCCGCTTCCGGAGTCAGGACAGCCGCAGCTTCGCGGAGGCCCATGGGGAGGGCGGCGATCTTCTCATTCGTGCGTTCTGGGTCGAGGTCAACGAAGGTCAGATGCCGACCAACCTGCCCGGCGCGGACAATCTCCTTGTTGGTCCACTCTTCGGCATCTTTCTGGAACTGCGTCTGAGCATCCTTGGCCATCTTCTTCATGGCGTCCGGAGCCGATGCGTAGTCCGCGTACCCGTTCTTCCGGGCGAACTCTTCCGCGACGTCAGCCCACGACGTATAGCCGTTCTCCTTGGCGTACACTTCGCGCTGCGAGAAGATCATCCGGTCCTTGTACGGGCGGGCGTCCACTTCGATGTCCCCTTCCGGAGACACGGCAAGGCTGATGGGGACCTCACCAGCGGGGAGGCCCAGACGTTCTGCGAAACGCTTCGCCTCTTCCCGGGCGGCATACATCTTCAGGGCATTCTGCTGCTGCGTCGCACCAGTGTCCGCGCGCTTCTTTGCCTCGATCGCCCGGAGATTCGCCGGAAGCCCCACATCCAGAGAGGGGGCCATGGCCTTGATAGCCATGCCGAGCGGACTCCCGGGACGAAGCTCCGGAGACTCGTTCTCCACCTTCCATGCTTCAGGACCAGCACCAAGCTTTGCGTCGATCTCCTTGCGCCGGTCCGACTGCTCAGGCAGTTTCTCGCGCTCTTCCACAAGGGACTTCACCCGCTCTGCGGCGGGCGCTTCCCGCTGCTCCTTCATCCGGAGTTCGCCCATTCCGGGCTTCTCCGCGATTCCGGCCATGGAACGGATTTCCTGTTCGTTCTGGACAGCACCACGGACCTGCTGTTCCCGCAGGCTGTCGTCGTACTCATGCAGATCCGCCATCCCCTTGCGCTTCGGGGGCTCCGCAGCCAGAGGGGCCTCCAGAGGGGCCGGGGGCTTCTCTTCCGGAACCGGGACTTCGGGTGCAGTGGGGACTTCAGGTGCCGCCGGGGCAACGGGGGCAGGCTGCGCAGCGCCCTGAGACTTGTCGTACTGCTCCAGCCACGCCATCATGCGTGTGGTCGCTTCCTCCTGTCGCGCCTTTTCGGAGTCAGCGGGGAACGCAGTAGGGGCATTGGCAGGGAGCTTCGGCATCTGACAGCATTACCGGTCAGAGTCCGCGTAGCAACTCCAAACGCCTGCGAGCCATGGGATCAGAACCATCTTGTCCAGACGGCTTCTCCGCTCCACCGCCCATGCCTGCTCCGAGGTTCGGAATATCGAGGGGCTTCGGTCGCTGCGACTCACCCCCGTCCTCAGAAGACATGGACTGCAAAGTTTTTCCAGTCGGGCTCTGCATGAACTTCTGCGTGTTCTTGTACATGTCCGAAGACTTCAGGGCATTGATCCCGTTCTTCGTACCCTGAACAGCGTGCTGTACGGCACCCTTCAGACCGGTAGCCGCCGGGGACCCGACAGCTTCCGTCGCCACATTCCCAACCAGAGACTTCGTTGCAGCCGCTTTGAGCGCACCAGCACCCATCGTACCGGCGATTCCTGTCCCTGCGCCCGCAGCACCCGCCGCCCCGGCAGCACCAGCGGCACCCGCAGCACCGAGTCCAGCACCGGCTGCTCCGAGCCCAGCTCCAGTTGCTCCAGCAGCGCCCGCAGCACCAGCCGCTGCACCGGCTGCTCCCGCAGCACCGGCAGCGCCTGCCGCTCCAGCAGCAGCAGCACCACCACTGACAGCCCCGCTCGCAGCAAGGGCAGCAAGAATCGGAATCATTGTGCAAGTCCTCGCAGCAGTTCGAAACGACGACGCCGGGAGATCGGCGCGAGTTTGTCTTCGGCAGTCTCCGGTCCCAGAGATTCAGCCATGGTGGGCCTTGGGGCGGCGGGGGCTTCTTTCTTCAAACCCGGGATCTCCAGAGGCGTCGGAGCCTTCTGTTCGTAGCCACCACCGAAAGAGCCGAGCATTGACTTGATGGCTTCGGCGGGCTTCGGGGCATTCTTCCCTTCCGCACCCGGCTCTGCCTGTGGCTGCTCCGCACCAACACGCTGCATAGCCTGCTTGCGTGCTTCACCCAGAGAGGCCAGACGGGCCTGACGCCGCTGGTCATCCGTCATGGGCCCAGTGGGGGCGGGCTGTGCCTCTTCCGGAACCTCCGCAGCCGCCGCCTGTTGCTCCGGGGTTTCCTCGTCCCCGACTTCGATCTGACCTTCGGCGCTTCCGAACTGGAAGTCTTCGCCTTCCGGGGTCAGGCTCTGCTCGTCCTGATCTGCAAGCTGCGAGAGTCTGGGCGCTTCTTCCTTCAGCACTTCCGGGGACACACCAGCGGGAGCCTCCACGCCCAGTTCCTTCAGCGCCTTGGCAGCGTCGAGCGGCGACAGGTCCTTCGGCTTGTCCACAGTGATGCTGGTCTTCCCGAACTTCGGATCGCGTCCGATGACCGACACGTTCGCGCCGTTCACACGGTACTTCCAGCCACCGGGACCGGTGTACTCCTTGGGCTCTTCGATGTTCGCCTTCGCTTCCGTCGTGTCCTTCGAAGACTCAGAGATCGTCGGGGCGACTTCCGAAGGGGCCTGCGCACCATTCGTGATCACGGCAGCAGGGCGGGCCTGTTGCGGCTTGAGGATGGACCGCAGACCCTGACGCACGTTCGCCGCAGCGACTCCCAGCGCAGTCGAGTCCTTCATGCCTGTGATCGTGTTGATGTCTTCGATCATGTTCTGATCAGACTTCGTGCGCATGATCTGGAGCTTCCGCTCCTTCATCAGCTTGTTGAACGTCTGCTTCGCGGACGCCGGGTCCGCGATCGAGTAGCCACGGTCCGCAGCGTACTTTGCGAACTCCGGGCTCTCCATGATGTGGGCTTTCGTCGCCAGATCCGACCGATCCGTGGAGTTGATCAGACGGTCCATTTCTTTGACGATGCGATCGCGTGTCTCCTGAAGATACGGTTTGTACTGTTCCGTGATCTTCAGACCACCGCCGGGGCCGTGGTACGCCGCGAAGTCCGAGTAGGACATCATGTCCCGGTGTTCACCAGAGGACTCGTACACATGGTCGTCATCACCAAGAGTCAGGCGTCCACCAGACACCTTGGACACCCAGTTCTTCCGCTGCTCCGGGGTTGCTTCGGCCGAGGGGGGCGGAAGCTCATAAGCCTCTGACCCCTCCTGTCCAATCTCCAGACCAAGGGTTTCGTAGATCGTCTTGATCTGGTTCGCGTACTTGAGGGCTGGAGGGGTCCCGACGCTTCGGTACAGTTGCTCCGTGGCCTTGAGCTGTTCTACAGCGATCTGGTTCCCACGACGCTGCGCTTCCACATCGGCCTGCGCGCCCGTGCGGAGGAACGTGGAGATTCGGCCAAGCTGTTCTGTCGGGACGCCACCCGCGCCGGGCCCGATAGCAGTACCGTTCAGGAACTGATCAACCTTTACGCCCGTACTTCCTTCAACCTCCCGAATGTACGGCATGACCATCTTCGGGTTCGTGGCAGCCAGCTTCTCCAGATCGCTGACGAGCGTAGCCCCGAACTGGGAAGGATCCGAAACCTTCCCGTCTGCCATGAACCCACGCAGACCAGCGGCAGACTCCTTGAACGCCTCACCAAGATCAGCCTCAAGTCCGGGGCCCTCACGGGACATGGCGTTGTCAAGCTGCCCCAGACGCATGGCTTCGGCATTGATCGTCGCCGCCCCCGTCGTCCCCTGCGCAGTCAGCGCAGCGGCAGTCATCCTCGCGTAGCTGGAAATCAGGGTTGACATCATGTTCAGACGAACCCTTCCAGTGGATTCGTACTCTTTCAACAGCGTAGTCTGCTGCTCATCGAGCTTCGCAAGCGTGTCTGTGTACCGCTGAATCAACTCAGCCTTTTCGGCCTCCGTCATCGATCCGTTCTGCACACGACCAGACAATGCCGCAGAAAGCACACGAAGCCCCTGCGTCTTCGCCTGCTGGCTATAGACGTCCAGACCTGCTTTGAGTTCGTTTGAGGAAAGGGTAGCCATTCAGACCTCTCAGCCGGTGGACTGCGTGATGGAAGCGGACGCGCCCTTTGCGAGAGGGCTCAGTGCGCTCAGGGCGATGCCAGCCCAGTACTGGTTCTTCTGCGTCTGCGCAGCCTGCTGACCAGCGATACGGGCGTCGATGTCCTGCTTCTCAGACATCTTCTTGGCCTGCGAGATACGAGCCGCTTCCGTCTGTGCCTGCGATTGCACCTGTGCGATGTTGCCACCAAGGCTCCGCTGGAGAGCAGCATACCGCGCACTCGGGCCTGCACCGCCCCCGGCGGCAAGGCCCTGCTGCGCGATCTCCTGATTCTGTGCTTCGATTCCAGCACCCGCCTGCTGCGTTGCGTTCTCCGCAAGCTGCCGCTGCTCGGCCTGCGTCATGCCAAGCTGGTCGTTCTGCATACGATTGACGTCCCGAAGCAGATTCGCCTTGGCGATCTTGTTCGGATTCTTGGAGTTCATACCTTCCGCACCACCCTGCCAGTATGCCGGATTGCCCGGATTGTTCCACAGTGCCATCGTATTCTCCGTGTAGGCCCAAGGGGGGGCTATCGCCAGTACATATACTTCATGTTCCGAATCCGCACACGCGCATTCGGGGCGAGGTTGAAGATGCTGATGTGCGCAGAGTGCCATCCCGCATCCAGAACCTGAGTATCGCTTGTAAGGGCTCGGAGCCAATGTCCAGACCAGATTCTTTCCCTGATCTTGAGCCGATTATACGACGCCAAAGCGTCCGGTGAGTCAGGTCGGTTGTCCGTGCTGTCCGGAGCAACGCGGAACTGCCCATCCTGAGCCACGCCATCGATCATCATCTTCAGTTCTGTCACGTTGTCTTTGCTGGAGAACAACGGAGAGTCATTGGTGATGACGATCTGCCATGTGAACAGCACCACAGACGCCGAAAACGGGAGTCGGAAGCTGATCGAAGCGCCCGGAATGGGCACGTAGGCACCCGGATCAGTGTTCTTGGTGGGGAACAGCGACTCCAGATAGTCGAGATTACCTGTCAAGCCGACCATTCCACCGCCAGTGCAGGCACCGGAACGGATGTGGTCACGCTGGATCGACCACGTTGGCTTCCGATTGGCATTGTCGAGCCATCCGTTCATCACTTCGAACGAGTTCGGGGGCGAAGAAGGGGCGTAGAACAGTGCCGTGAGGCTGTCCGCAGACGAAATGTACCCATCGGTGGGGGTAGGGCTCAGGGTAATGTCGGGCATCTACAGGACTCCGCACTGGAAAGCGAGGGCAGTCAGGTTCCCTTCGCGCAACGTGACCTGAACAAGCTGCGAAGCGTGCGCGGCGGTCGCATCCACGACGCTGACCACCATCCGGACCTCCGAAACCATGCCGATCCCGTCGCTCGGAAGGATCAGACACCGGATCGGGATGTCTTTCCAGTCTGCAAGCTGAGAAAGCTCATACGTATCCGGGTTCACATGCCAGTCCGCGTCGGTGTACCGCTCGGTCCGGGCGATATGGTGCCATGTTCCGGCCGAATCACGGACATGGATGGCGAACATGGCGTAATAGTCGCCACTGACAGCACCAGACGTCACCTCTTCAATCTTCAGGAGGTTGACGTTGGCGAGAATCAGGATTCGATACGACGGATTCGACGTATCAACCAGAGAAGGGAAGATAGCTCGGAGGGCTTTGCCGCTGGCGAGGCTCCCGTCCGTGTTGATCGTCCGCCACCCCAGCATTGTGTTCCACCCCGGGTAGGGCTCACTGTTGTCGTTGTAGGTGTGGGCGGTCGATGAATCCAGAACAGCGTGAGCTTTGGCGAACACGGTACTCGGGAGGTGTTCATACGAGAGCGCCTTACGCTCAACCGAAATGCTCGGAAGGTCGTTGAGCCGATTCTGGATATAGTCAAGGCGTACTCCAAGAGAATCCCCGGTAAAGGGATCACCCTCTTTCAGACGTTCCCATGCCATCAGTACAACTCCATGACGATCAGTTCACGGTTGAACACCATCCAGTAGTCGTCCGTCTGAAGGGTATCGAAGTCCTCGTTTCGCGGAGTCCGGGCGACGATCTCAACAAGGTGCTGACCAGCAACGACGGGGAGGATTGCATCAATGACGAACGGCGTGCCGGTGTAGTTGCTGCCGAACCCCTCTCCGCGAAGGTCGTTCGACCTGTCCCCGCCTCCGATGACTGTCTCCCATAGAAGCGCACCATCGATCCGGATCCCGTACTGAACTCCAAGCCGGTACGATCCTGCATCCGGGTCAGACCCTTGGTGCTGAAAACTTGCCATGATCCACAGATTCACGGTGTCGGTATTGACCGTGGTTGACATGTCATCAATGACGCACCAATCCAGATTCGAGCTGACCTGAAACCCGTTTGTAGGAAGGAACCGCGCAGCCGGGTTGCCAACGCCGATCGTCGGGTCCACGGTCATGTGCTTCTCTTTGAACTGCACAAGGGCATCCGGAGCAACGTCGTCCAGCGACGTCACAGCGGAAGCAGCCCAGTTGTGTTCGTTCAGGGATCCTTCCATTTCTTCGACAGTGGCTTCAAAGTCTTCGTTGATCGAGTCAACATCGACAGGGTAGCCATCCAGATCTCGCCACTTAGGGTATCGCCATGCCATCACCGGCCTCCAACGCGACCCGACCCGGGCTGAGGGAGTTCGTCCATCGACAGTCCCAGAAACTCCATACGCGAAGTGGACGTAATCACGATCTTGTACACTTCGCAGTCAGGGACGTACACACTGATCTTGCGCCAGAACGGACGACGCACGGTCCACTCTGCACCGGACGCCCCGTACTTCGTTGTGCCCCAGAGGGCGGGTACGTCGCTCTCTTCATACAGCAGCGCGCCGTTCGGGGAACTGTAGCTTGGAGTCGCGCGCATACGCCAGTCGCGGTGGACTTCGACAGTCGCGGAGCCCTTCACAGTCTCCCGAAGCCAGACGTAGACGATCTTCGCGGACTTGCCTTCCTTCGAACGCGCACCCTCGATCCACGATGTCTCGATTCGATGTTCACGGGGCTTCGGCCAGAACGACTGCACCTCATGGTCCAGCAGCCACACACCACGGGTGTAGTCCACAGGGTCGCCGTCCGGATCCACAGCGTCTGTCATGTCTCCGAGATCAATCAGGGGGAAGCTGAACGGAGACAGCGGGTCACGCTGCGTGTAGCCAGCCATCAGGATGTACGCCCGGTGGTCCTTCGTCAGACAGACGGCCCGGGGGGACTCACCAGTGCGACGACGCCAGCCCTGACCGTCCGTGTCGTAGCAGAAACAGAACGTGTTCTCCGTTCCTCCGTCAAGAGCCACCCAGCAACGGTACTCGTTGGAGGGCAGATCGACCACAGCAACAGCCTGAAGCATACGCCCGGGATTGATCCGGTCCGTCAGCGGGCGGATACCGATGGCTCCGTTCGAAATGACCTCGATGGACATTCCAGTGGGCCCAAGGGCGGGGGTGTACTTGACAAACCCTTCCCGCGCCAGCCACATGGTAGACCCGCCGGGGATGTTCTGCATGGACGACGGCGCTACGCACCCGATCGTCGGGTGAATCGTCTGCTTGATCCACGTACCGTCGATTCCGGGCGTAATCAGGAACGTGCTGGTGTAGGTGGTGACGAGCATTCCACCCAGAACCGACCACATACCCGTGACCTCGCCTCCCGCCGGATCCGGGTACTCTTCGGTGCCGACCGCAAAGGTGCCCCATCGACCCGGAAGCGAAGGGATGATCGCACTGGGGTTGCCGTGGATACCTGCGATCCACAGACGGCCCAGAGCGAGTCGGCACAGTTTGAACTGCGGGACAGGCATGATCTGCGGGGGACGGGTGAACAGCCACGAATCCGGAGTGTTGTCAGGCCACTTCTCCGAAATGTTGTCGGGGATTGTGGCGAACGATCCAGACGTTCCATACGTGGAGTTCCCGGAAACCTCGTAAAGATCCGAAGTGCCGGTGTTGTTCATGTCCTTGGTGCGGCACAGCACACGCCCGATGGTGCCTGTCGGCCCGGGGTTGACTCCTGCCCACAGGACCATCTTCAGATACCAGTCAAGCTGTTCGCCAGCTTCGACAGGTTCTCTGGAAATCGTGACGGTATTGCTGCGACCTGACACCGGAGACAGGTTCCCGAACTTGTCGATCCATTGATACGCAGCCTGATACGATCCGGGCAGAACCGTTCCGGACAGGACGCCCGTGACGTCGGACTCGACCGTACCCATGCGGCCATGGCCGAAGTCGGTCTTGTCTCCGATGACCTGTTTTCCGCCGTAGTAGCCAGTCGCGTTGGGGATGACCTCCAAAGGATTGGAGAGCGGGGTCACAGCGTCCTCTGGGCCCGCACCAGAAGGCGCAGGAGGCGTTGTGTAGTAGCCAAGGGGGATACAGGTGTCCCCGTCGTAGAAATACGCCCTGTCGTGTCCCTGCGGCACAATCACGATGCCGTTGGGGGTCGCTTCGAACTGCGTCGGGTAGCGCGGAGCGGTGTCGTCCGGAAGCTCCGCGTACACCTGAGCGATGCCGGGACCGATCAGCGTTCGCCAAGAACGGTTGAAGCCCTCAAAGACACGAACACTGTCTCCAGAGTGGCACAGCAGCACATCCTTGATGTGCGTGCTGTTCGTCAGGATGGCGTGGTAGATGCCGTGGGGGTTCCCGTAGTCGAAGTACCCGTCCCCGTAATCTGGAAGGTACGGAGCAGGGCCATTGACTGACAGCAGCGTGCCTTCCGCAGTGGAAGACATGTTGATCAGGCTCGACCCAATCTCCTGCGGAAGTACAAGCTTTCCAGACTCAATCCGGATCAGCAGGTTCTTGGTCTTGTACCTATTCGCGTCGTAGCCCACGGGGTTGACCTCGCCAACAAGCTACTACTATCACCCCAAGAAGTCGAGATCTTCAGCAGGTTCCTGAGTCTTCGTGGGCCCAGAAGCGGGGGGTGCCTTTGCCTTCACACGCGCGGCGGACAGCATGTCCTCTGCCTTCTTCAGCCGGTCCTGAAGATCAGCGACGACAGCGCCCATCTTCTCCACGGCAGCGGAGACAGCCTGCTCCACGATGGCCGGGATCTCGTCGGATGTCACAGCGAGGATCGGAGTGAAGTTCTCCAGACGACCTTCCTTCTCGGTCATCTGCTCGCAGCCGAAGACGGGATGCTGGACCCACGCCTGATAGTTGCCGCTCGGCCCGATCTTGTAGGCAATCACCTTCGCATAGATGGTGTCGCCGTTCTCCAGCGTGTGCTTGTACGCAATCGCCTTCTCTTCAGGCTTGATGCCCTTCCCAGTGTTCGGCTTGTGGCCCATAAGTACCTCTCTCCCGCATAGTATAACAACCTATGTCGGTTCGTGGTAGGTCACAGCACGACTGCGGGTCCCAACAATCTGTCGGCGGACACGGGCTGGCTTCTTGTGGACGTATCCGAACGAGATCGTGGCGTACCGCTTCGTCAGTGTCCGGATCATCTTCTGATACTCGTTCTCTGCCTGAGCAGCCAGTTCAGGCTTCCCGTCGTACTGAAGGAAGAACGTCAGAGCCTTCTGAACCAGAGCGTCGATGCCGTCTTCGTTCAGTCTGGGTGCGTCCGCCGTGTTGACGAGCGGCATCGGGCGGAACTGCACGCGACAGTCGATCTCGTACCGGCGGTCCGCGATCGGGTAGATGCGCACGCTCTGGTAGCTGTTGATCTGCCGAAGGCGGCGCAGGTAGTCTGCGATCACTTCACCGTTGACCACGAATCCAGTGGTGTCCGCAGTGACCTCGGCCAGAAGCATGAAAGCCCCGGGGGCCTCCGCGATTCGGCTGATGCCGCCACCCTGATCAACGCTGTACCGGCGAGCGTAGATGCGCTTCCGCAGTCCAGAGTGGCCCCACGAAGCCTTGGCCGGGAACCCGAAGCCAAGCTCAAAGTCTGCATCCGGAAGACGCAGAAGAATGGCGTATCCAGAGTTTGTCGTTGCGATACGATCGCTGATTGGCGACGGGCCTGACTCCCATCGGGCTTCGGGGAGCCCAAGGGGGGTGAACTCGTCCGCATCACGGTTGCCCCAGACATACGTGTAGCAGAAGTCGAACTCCCCCGCGTTGTCCGGTCCGACCCAGAACTGCGGAGCGAAGGCACCCTTCGCCCCATCGAGCAGATCAACAGGAGGCTGGTACGTCGGAGCCTGAAGCTGGTACGGCTTACCCTTGTAGATGATCTCAGGGATTCCCTGAGTACGCCCACGGTAGTCCAGCAACTGCCCCTGCTCCATTTCGCCCTGCATGGCAACACGAAGAAGGTGGTTGGTGTCCGTCCACGTTCTGGCAGACTTCACTTCGACCACATCAGCCGGAAGATGGTACTCCGGAGTGTAGAAGCGGTACGCCATGCCCGTGTCGGTGTTGTTGTGCCACGGGGTTTCGATCGTGAACCGGTCATACGTGATGCCCGAAGGGATCTCCGTAATCTGCCAGAACTGACGAATCTGGCGGCGATGCACCACGCCATCTGCACCAGTCAGTTCGACCCACCGGCCATCCCACGTACCATCGAACGCCCACACGGCTGCACCGGAAGCGAGGCCCGTATGAATACGGGTCATCACTCGCCGGTCAACCGGATCGACACGAACACTGTCCTGCGTGATGGCAGTCGCGTTCACCACATCTGGCTGCGTGATGAACTTGACTTCCTGTTCCAGCAGAAACGGCATGTCATTGAACAGGACCTGATAGGCCCTGTTGATCATGCGCGTAAGGAGCGCGAGGAAGTCAGCCGAGTAGGTCGGCCTCCAATCCACTTGCTCCAGAATGCGAGTCTGAATCTCTTGAAGCATCAATCACCCCATGTGCCCAAGGCGGGGGGTGCTGATCACCCCAGACAGTTGATCCAGCAGGTGGCCAGAGCCGTCGCAAGGACAGTCTCAGTGGCGAAGCCGAAGCCAACCGTGGTGCCCGAAAGGGCGATGGTGTCGGCAGTGCCGTCCACCGCGTTGCCGACGACCAGAGCCTGATCGACAGTGAGGCCGCCGGTATCCGCGATGACCTCAGCGATGCCCGAGCGGATCAGCCAGCCGTAGCAGCCAGTCGGGATGGTCATATCGGCAACACCGACGACCATGTTGACGTTCTGCGGGGTGGCCTGAGTGGACTTGCGGACGTTGTAGGTCTGGGTGCCAGCCTTGCGAACGCAGACCGTACCACGGGTCAGGCTGACGCCCGAATCGTTGTAGACGTAGATCCAAGTGCGCGGACCGCGATCCAGCTTGGAGCCCAGAACGGCGGGGTCACGGTCGCTGCCGAAGCCCGCAGGCTCGACGTAAACGTGACCGAGCGGGTTCCGCTGAACGGTATCGTACTCAGAAACGGAACCAACAATGAGATCGGTGAGCATGTGAACTCCAGAGGTGGGGAAGGACTACAGGATCGCAGTGCCCTTGAGGCAGGCGTTCGCCTTCAGCATCCGGCAGTAAAGCTGCCAAGAGGACACGATCTCCCAGCCCCAAGCGTCACGACCCTCAAGCTTGAAGGGGCCGCGAACTTCGAAGAAGCCCTTGGTTTCCTTCTCAGAGTCCTGACCCAGAGTCAGGATGCCGAAGGTCTTCGGGTTGATGAAGTACATCGTGCCGTCAGTGCCGTGGGTGAACGACGCGGCGTTGTCATCGAGCGAGGGGTCTTCGAACAGCTCCAGCTTGTGGAACATCAGGCCCTCGTCAATGTCGTTGCCCTCCTCGCCCTTGAAGCGAGTCGCGTAACGAACCTGATCGTCAAGGCTCTCGTAGTAGTTGTTGAACGAGGTGCTGTCGGTCAGACCCAGAGTCGCGGGGCCGTAGCCCGCCGAACGGACGCGGCACGCATTGTACGCATCACGCATGACGCGCTTGCCGTTGGTGGCGAACGACGTACACTCGCCGTACTGGTTGTACCAACCGGTGACGCCGCCCGCAGCGCCCTCCTTGGCGAGATTCTGAACCGTGTCGGTCTGGCTGGCCTTGGCGGCGAAGTCGAACAGACCGTTCAGCGCAGTGCCGTCCGGGTTGTAGGTCTGGGTGCCGTTCAGGGTCACAAGACCGTCGATGTTCGCCGCAGCGCCGTTGCCGGTGAGGATCTGGGCGCACGAACGCTGGCGGTAGTCGAGGTTCGCCTTCTCAGGGTAGAGTTCCAGCAGGTTGGCAATACCAGTCTCGCCAGCGGCGTGACGGAGGGACGAGCCCTCAACCGCGAAGGCGTAGATGCTGGTCGGGATGTAGACGCGACCCTGCTTGGTGATGTTGCGACGACCGTAGCTGTACGCCTCGGAGCCGGTGAGCAGCTTGGCGATGTTGCCGGGACCATCGGTCACGACGTCGAAAGCCGCGTACTCGCCGCCCGTCTGCCGCTTGTCCACGCCGTTCTCGATCACGCGCTTCAGGAACACATGCTCATCGAAGAACAGATCTTCCAGCTTCGGAAGAAGATGGATCGTGGCGAGGTTGAGTGCGTCAACGGAAACAGGCATGAAGAACTCCTTGAGGTTCAGCTTTCACAGAAGTACTAGTGTGTAGTATTCCTGTCAACTGTAGTGTTGAAAAAAGATTCGAACTACTTCTTCACCAGCTTCAGGGCGAGGCTTGCAGCCTCATGTCGAGCCTGATCCTTCGGCAGATCGCGGACCGAACCGCCACCCACCCGGGATGCGGTCTTCGCATTTCCCTGCGCGCCGTTGGTGATCGTCGCAGCGACACGCGGAGTGCGGGGAGCCACAGCAATCCCCAGCTTCATCCTCGCGTGCTGCACAGCGAAAGCGTGTCCGTCCATCCCCAGCCGCAACTGGTTGACAATCGACTCCGCTTCCTTCAGAAGCTCGGGAGTGCCAGCGACAAGCTGCGCCGCGGCCTCTTCTTCCCAGCCCTGATCGCACAGGCCGAAGAACTGCGCGCTCTTCGCCTTGTCGTTCAGCATGTCGGCGTGCTTCTCTTTGAACTCGTTGACCCACTTCTGGTCTTCAGCAGCCTGATACGCCTTCAACTGCGATTCGATCGCAGCGTGCTTCTCCTGCCACGACTTCGAAGAGGCTTCGATCTCGTTCAGACGCTCGGTGAGCGAAGCAACACGGGGGTCCTCCAGACCCTCAGAGATCGTCTTGTAGATCTCCAACTCGCTCTGAAGTTCCTTCAGAGCCTGAGAGCTTCCCTCTCCAGAAGAACGCGCCTCATCAATCTGCGCCTGAAGGGCCGCAGTCGTGCGGTCAACAGCGAGGCGGGCGTACTCTCTGGAGGACTCGGGCAGCGTGTCAATGCTCCCGTCCCACGCCGAAACGTCGAACTCCTGCTTCGCGGGGGTGCCCGTGGTGGGGGCTTTGGCCACACTCTTGGAAGAAGTGGTCTTCGCCGCCGTCTTCGGCGTTTCCGCCGTGACGGTCTTCGCAGAGGTCGCCGGGGCCGCAGCCGGGGTCGGAGCAGGTGCGGGGGTCGGGGTAGAAGCAGTGGTAGAAGCGGAGGAATCGGCAACAGTCGCCGTCGAACCGCCGCCGCCTTCGTCCATGGAGTAGAAGATCTTCTTGATCATGCACGTACCTTTGTGTCGATCGGGCCATTCTGCCCGTGGCCAGTTTCTCCAGACGGCCAGAGAACTCGTCGCGCCCAATAGTTCGGGCTGAACGGGTCGTCTTTGGTCAGGTGGCCACTCTTATCCCGAATGCCCGCAGAACGTGAAAGATAGTTCTTCTTCGCTTCTGGACTGTAGTTGTGCTGATAGCCCTTCTGTCCGAAGTGGACGAGTCTGACCTCGTTTCCCTTCTTGACCAGAACCATCATCTTCTTGTCGTCCTTGTCGGAGCGAATCGGCTTGTTGTAGCCCGGGAACACTTTCCCGTGGTACTCAATCCTCTGTCCACCAGAATGATGGGCGTGCGCAATCGCAGCCGCATCCTGACGAGCAGAGCGCGCCGACATGCTACATCCCGCCCATCATCTTGGAGGCGTAGCCCGCGGACTTCTTGCGAGCGGAAGCAGCGTTGTCCTTCTTGCCGATCATGAACGGCATGTGGGACTTCGGCTCTTCGGGCTCGCTCTCCTGAGCGGACTCAGACTCGGAGCCCTCTTCTTCCTTGCCAGAATCAGACGGCTCGATGCAGCCTTCCGACACCAGAGAGTCGTAGATGGCGGTCGCACCGCCGTCCATGGCGTCCTCGATGTACTTCACGATCTCGTCTTTGGTCTTCACTTGATCCCCCAGAGAAGTTCTGCCAGATGGCCAGCGGACGCCATGGTGTTCGGCTTCTTGCTCTCTTCCTTGCCCTTCGGGGGGGCGTAGTCAGGAAGGTTGCTCGCCATTTCCACAACCTTCTTGTCGGGAGAACGGCGACCGATACTGTCAGCGACCTCCGCGACACGGATCCCCATCGGAAACTCCGTAGCCTTCTCCGCAAGGGTCATGGGCTTCTGGTTCTGAGAAGCCTCGACCTGCTTTGCCATTTCAGAGAAGTCAGACTCGGACGGCTTCTTGAACTGGATGTTGCTCCCGGGGGTGGTCCCGCCGGGGGAGGACTTCGACTTCTCCATGGCCATGGCCATCGGGGAGGTGTCCTTCGAAGACGCAGCCTTCGCCGCCTCCGCACGCGCATCCTCAAGGGTGGCGTTGGCTGCACGGCCCCGGCTGTACTTGCTGGACGACACCATCGACTGCCCGTCCGACCCGCGCATGTCTTCGTTCGGGGTCAGATCCTTCAGTTCGGCACGGATGTATGACCACACCGGGCTGTCCTGACGGATGATCTGCCCTCCACCAGAACGGGGGGACTTGATGATCTTGTAGGCTCCGTCTGCAAGTTGCTCGTAGACGTAGCCGCCGTTTCCAGTGTAAGTGGCCATGGACAAACCTCGGTCCAGTGAAACTACTTCGTAGTTGTCGCCGCTGTCAAGGCCCGCTCCGCTTTTTGCTGCTTGAGCGTGGAGATCTTGTCTTCGTGATCCCGATAGCCCTGCTTCCTCGCCACCTTCTCCGCACGGTTGCGAATCTTGTCTCCGATCCGGCGGTCGTCCGAAGAGCCCTTGGCGAAGCCATAGATGTTCGGATTCTCCTTCTGGAAAGCCCGCATCTGTGCGTTCGACTCAATCTGAACACCAAGCTGGTCGCTGCGATGGACGTTGCTCCAGATGATGCCAGCGGTGGCGAAGTTCGCAGGGGGAACGCGAACGGCGCTTCCGCACTCCGGGCAGATCGAAGGCGGCTTGTCCGAAAGGATGTCTTCCTCAGACCATTCGCATGAAGAGCAGTGGGCATCAAACAGAGGCATCAGGACACCGGACCGTTGGACCCAGCACCGCCAGCCATACCGGCGCGGGCTCCCGTTGTGATGGAGGGTGGAGGCTGGACGCCGGGCGGGAGTTCACCACCGCCCTTCAGCATACCCATGGCGTCGGGGATGCCGCCGATGGGGGGAGTCTTCGGAGGCGGTGCGCCCGTGGGTGCCCCGGGGGCCCCGGGGGCGGGTGGCGCAGCCTGCGGCTCCTGAACGAGTTCGTCGCCATCCGGGATGTCCAGAGACTCCAGAAGAAACTTCATCAGCTTCTCCTGATTCACAATCGGATTTCCGAACAACTGCTGCGCGAACTTCTCAATCTTCTGAAGCAGCGCCGACTTGCTGTTCTCGACCGGAGAGTACGCATACACTTCGTAGTCGATGTCCAGAGGATCCTCGATGGACCCGCCTTCCGCAAGAATCTTCTCTGCCACCTTCGGGTCACGGGCAGCGAGGTTCTGCCGGGCGATCTCCATGAACTCTGCCTTGCCCAGACGCACAGGAAGCGTGGAGTCGGCATCCATGAACTCTTCGTACAGGCCGACCGTCGCCTTCGCCATGAACTCGACAACGTGGTTGACCAGCTTGCTGCGCCGACCCTGACGAGTCCGAAGCGCGGCGTCCACAAGGGCAAGCTCCGTTGCGATGTTCGAAGCGCCCGCGACACCACGGGTGTACTGCGGCATCCCCAGCCGGAACATGATCTCATTGTCCAGCTTCTGGTCGATGGACATGAAAGAAGGGGAGAGAGCGGCCGTAGGGGTCTGGCCCAACACTTCCGACGCCCTACGACCGTTCTTCCCCTTGAATGATACGACGTCGCCGGGGCTCGTAGCGTTGGCAAGCTGAGTCTTGAACTCTTCCGGGTCATCCATTTCAGCTTCGTCAACGACAGTGACTGGAATGGTGGCCTGCGCGAAGCGAAGCTCAAGGGTCAGAAGCTCATCACGACGACGAACAGGGCCCTCGACAAGCTCGGCATCCGACAGACCACCCGGGTCCTCCAGATTGTCGTTGAACGACAACGGAAAGAACGGATTCGGAACGAACACGTAGGGGAGGTCCCCGGAGAACAGGGGCTCCTTGACGTCCTGAGCGAAGTGGAAGTACCGGCCACCGGGCACCGTGAAGTCGTAGACCTCAAAGATGACGCACCATTCGAAGACCTTCCGGATGGCATCGGAGATCTCCGCACGACCCGTCTTCGGGTCCTTCAGCCACGCCGGGTAGTTGGCGAACTTGACCTTCTTCGCCACGTTGCCGTCGTAGATCTGCAACGGGTTGGCCTTTCCAGTACCCGGAACACGGGTCAGGAACTCAGCCTTCGACATGACCGTGACCTCGATGCAGTACCGGATGTCTTCGAACCGCGAGGCTTCCATGTCGAAGAAGAAGTTTCGCGGGTCGATGTTGATGAAGTCAGGGCGACCCTTCTTCTGGTTCCAGACAGCCTTGATGATGCCGCGAGGGTAGACCGTCGCGTGCGTGGCCTGACGCCACAGGACGAGATCGGCGTGCGACCGCTGGAGCGTGTCGTTGACCAGAGCGGCACGATACCGCGCCGCTTCCTTCAGGGCGTTGCGGCGTGCGAGGCACGAAACGCGGGGATTCGGGGGTACGACCGAAGCCACCATGGTATCGGCATAGGCGTACAGCGCGCCGGATTCCGTCTTCAGATCGGGGTCCACATCACTGATGTTGCCCTCGCTCTTCCAGTTCTGACACCGGTACATGGCCCGGCGACGGTCCCACTCCGGATTCTCCTTCTGTGCCTGCTGGATGTGAGCAGCGATGATGGACGGGAATACAGACTGGTCAAGCATGGGAGTACCCTACGTGTGGGCAAGGCAGAACCGCCCGGGGGCCCGTGCGGGAGGTGGAGCATCTAACGCATGACTCCCCAGACCACACATGGTCAGACGCGCCCGGAGTGTACGGCTGCGCTGGTGTGCGCTGCACGTACTCTTCTTCGGGCTCGTCTGGCATCTGCGTGTAGCCGGGGTCCGCCATCACTTCTTCTTCGCAGTCTTCCGGGCTTCGTTCAGGGCGATGGCGACCGCCTGCTTCTGAGGCTTCCCGTGCTTGATCTCCGTCTTGATGTTGGCAGAGATCGTCTTCTGAGAGGAACCTTTCTTGAGGGGCATGTTGACTCCTTTCACCTTCTGTACCACGGGTCCCGTTTTTTTACCATCTGCTGGCGCTGCATTGACTTCCATATTTCTGTTTGTCTTTCGAAGTTGTAGACTCCAGTATGGATAGGGTTGTCGCCCGCAGGGAGATCTCCGGTTCGCTTGCTGCGGCCACGGGTCTTCCGCGCCAGAGCGACCGCCAGCATGAGGGCGCTCACCTTGTCCCAGTGGTGCCGGTCGCGCCGACGCTTGCTCGGAGCGCCCCGGACGAGTTCGGCCACGATGCCCTCTTCGATGCGCTTGTCGTGCTTGTAGGTCATCAACTGCTCTACCGTGTCCTTGTCTCCAAGAACAAGCTCGTCCAGAAGCGCGTCGATCAGCCACGCCGTCATCTGCTCAAGGCTCTGTGACGTAGTGGTGATACCCGGCTTCATCGGGGCTTCGAAGTAGAGGTTCGGATACCGCTTCTCTTTCAGTAGTACCAGTGTTGCCTGTCCAACACCATTCGACTCCACAGCCATACGAGCATTGTTGTAACGGCGGCCAACGCGATCCAGTTCATCAGAGAAAGCACCCGGCTCAGTATGAGCAGAGTAGTATGCAACCTGTGTCCACCCCTGTTCAGAGAGTTCAAGGACTTGGAAAGCTGCATGATCGCGTGCTGCATGTCCGCAGGGGTCCACACCAATAACATACACGCTATCTGGATGCGGAGGATGAAGCTCAACATACGCATTTTCCGATTCGTGTGTCGCTGTGTAGACATGACGCTCCAGAGCATGTTTCGGGATTGCGGCAGATACGCCAAGGATCCAGCACGATACGTCATCGAACGGGTAGAAGACTGAGAACAGTTCCGGGTGACGGCGGATCTCAGCGTCCGTGTCCATGACCAGACGTCGGAAGGCAAGGTTATCCTTCGACAGACCCAGCGGCCCATACCGCTCCATCAGGCGGATCTCTTCGTTGTCCATGTGGGCGTCAGGGTCCCACGGGCGCGAGTTCAGGTAGCCATCCCAGAACGGCTTGAACAGGTACTGATGCCGTCCGTTGCCCTTCTTCGACTCCATGACATGTTCGTGCCAGTCGCTGTTCGCCTTCCATGGCGTGCATTCGAAGATGACCAGCACGTTGTCACGGTTGAGGATGGACGGGTTGATCAGGACCATCGAACCGGCGAAGTCTGCCCAGAAGGCGCACTCCGAAGCGATGAAGCTGTCGGGGCTCTGTCCGACGCCGACCTGTCCTGTCTCCGCACTGAGGACGCGCATCTTGCCGCCGACCATGCGATCGAACGTCAACTGCCGGGACTCACGGTTCGGAATGGTGGGGGCGCGGACGCCCTGCGGCCAGCGTTCGTGCAGGTAGTGAACGCGCTTGTGCAGGTACTCCGCACGGTCGCCCGTGTCCGCGATGGTCACATGGTCCCACCCGGGGTTGTAGGCCACTTTGGGGTAGCAGCCGTACACCGACGTCAGGGACTTCCCCATCTGCCGTGCCGTCAGAACGGTCAGCCACTTCGTCTGCCCGTCCTTCGTTCGCGGCGGGTCGCCCAGATACGACAGGATCTCTTGCTGAAGAGTCTTCGTCAGGCTGTCCGGATCATACGGGATGAACGAGCCGGTCTTCTGATCATGCACCATGCCCATGGCGGGCAGGCTCTTGCTGGGGTCCCGAAGCCACTCAAGCTGTTCCTGTTCAGTCATGGGCCCCCCACTCCTTCGAAGGGGTCCACGGCGCGGACGCGCAGTAGCAGACGCCGCCGATACGGTAGCTGTCGGCGCTTCCGCACGCTTCCTGACATTCGAAGGACCCGCGCCGGTAGGAAGACACCTTCAGCCATGCTCCGATCAGCATGATCGTGGAGATCATGAACATCAGGGCGCAGATGGACAGCAGTTCGTTGTTCTTCACTTGAAACTCCACGACGAGAACTCTGGGGGACGCCACTGAACGCCGTCGAACACGACGATCGCAGAGGACTTGGTGGCGGGGCCTTGGCGACCGTCCGCATTCACGAAACGGATTCGCCCTTCTACCAGACGAATCTCCTTCGCTTTCATACAGTATTCATGCCAGAACTTCGTGTCCGTGACAGCGAAGATGAGCATGACGACCGTGGCCCCCTTGCAGGATTCTTCGTAGCATTTCTGGACCCAATCCTTCAACTGACGCCCGTATGGCGGGTTGCACCACACGACGTCCGCCTGAGAGGCCCACGACTGTTGAAGCCCATCCTGTGCAGGGGAGAAGAAGCGAGGGACCCGCTCCATGCCCGGGGACGCGCAGGCATCAAGGTCGAACTTGAACTCCCGATGCAGGGGATCGAAGACCTCCTTCGGGGTCATCCACTCGACAGACCCATCGTGTGAATCTGAACTCTGAAGCAGTGTTCCGTGCAGGGCCATGTCAGTCCTCGATGTCGCTGAAGTCTAGTTCGATGAGAATGGGCGGTTCTTTCTTTCGCTTGGTGCCCAATGGGGGGGTAGTGGCCCCCACAATCTCCGGTTCGACGTTGACAATCTCACGCCGCGCCTGAGCCTGCGTCTTCTCTGCGTTCTGAATGACCTGAAGCAGATTGAAGTTGACGTTGCCGCCAGCTTCCAGCTTGCCCTTGCTGGCGATGTTCGTGAACATCAGGCCAGCCCAGTCACGGAGGATCTTGCTCCACTGCGGAGGGATGTCCCCTGCCAGCATGGCGCGAAGTACCATTCCAGAGAAGTCGGTCAGGTCGTCTGCCGTGCGGATTCGTCCCGGTTGCAGCATTTCCAACAGTTCGAAGGGCACTTTCGACGGATCGATGTAGACCTTCGCCGTCGTCTTCTTCTGAATCGCGTTGTGCTGTGACATGGCTACACCAGAGGGAAGGGAAAGCGCGCCTTCTTTGATCCGACAGTCTCAAAGAAGTAGTTGGGGTACATTTGGTGGCGTTTGATGGGCAGAAGACGCTCACCAGAGAAGATCTGGCCCTGCACCCATGCGCTGTTGTACAGGGCATAGGTCAGATCGTGGTGATTTCCGATCTTGTCGTTGATTCCGTACATGATCTTCTGGGATTCACGCATCAGGACGGGGTTTCCGCCCGTGGCCGGGGACAGATCGGTGCCCATGGCCCACATGTAGAACGATTTGGAGGTGCAAAGCGCCGAAACTGCACGCGGAAGCTGCACTTTCAGGTCGAATCCGAGGGTTTCCAAGGTGTCGGAGGGCAGACCGGCGAGCCACCACCACAACGCGGTGCCGTCGCAGACGCACATGCCGTTGTTGACGCACATTTCGCGGTAGATCCGGGTCGAAACCTCGTAGGGCGTGGGCGGATCCGCAAGCCGGAAGGCGGGTCGGACCTCTTCTGGCCATTCGGAGGGGACGACGAAGAAGGTGTCGGCCTTGATGTTCTCCCACACGGGCGTCTGGATGAGGTAGTGGTTGATGAATCCGCCCTGAAGCGAGAACATGCGGTCCCATCCAGTGCGTGACACCTGCATGTACGGTATGGGCGCGAGTCCGCAGTGACCCAGAAAGTGGTTGAAGCTCTCTTTCCGGTTGATCTGATCGCATTCGGGCGGAATGCGAGTGCGGAACTTGATGATGTTCATGCGTCAAGGTCCGGATCGTCAAACAGGTCGGTGTCGCCGGGGGCCCGAAGGTCGGTGTCAGGCTCAAAAGCAAAGCGGTCCGACTCTTCGGAGGTCTGCTCACGGGTCCAGACACCGTAGGTGTCCTTGCCGACGCGGACAGACGAGCGGTACCAGCCCATTTCGCGCATGGCGTGCGAGACATCGTGCGTCGTGATGGCGGGATCGACTCGCCGCGACTCGCGCAGCAGGGCTGCGGGGTACAGGTGCATCTTCCCCTTCAGGGCGAGCAGGGAGCCGGTCAGAAGGTCTTCCTTCCGCAAGGACGGCTCTGCCGCCATGAGCTTGTCAATCACGGGTCCGACGCGCTCGCCAGCGACCTTGCAGTACAGCTTGGACAGAAGCGCGCCCGCGAAGTTGTCGTACCGGGGGCCCAAGGGGGGCACAGATGGAGCCTCAACCCCATTGTCCCAGAAGACGGCCATGAAGTCGCGGCGCACGCGGATCTGCGCAGCCGTGATCGGGAACGAGTGTTCCAAGAACGAGAGGATGTAGCTGCCTTTCTTGTCGCTCCCGCGCCGAAGGCGGGCTACGGACAGGAAGTCTTTCTGCGTCAGGGGCACTTTGTTGCTCTCCGGGGGCTGCGGGTGTCGCGGCGTGGTGATAGTGTATCCCTGTTCGCTGCTCCGTCAAGCTGTTTATTGACGTTGAGCCGACATCCCCGAAGCCCCGCCGGTTTGTTCCCCGATGTAACACGCGCTGGGAACGAGATGGGAACGGGTTTTGGGGACAGAAAGTTGACGGATGAACCGTCGTTTTTGGCTCAGATGTCAAAGATGGTTCAATGTTCCCTGCTCAGGTACATGAACTACATAAAGGGGCGTGGGGGGCGGACAGAATATGTCCGGGGTGGTTGGCTCCTTTATGTGTTTCATGTACTTTAGATGGGAACATTGGGAACATTTGATACAATACCTACTATTATGAAGCTTCTACCTTTGCTTTTTTGTCCCCAAAGTGCGTTCCCATGTTGTTCCCAGCACGTATTACATCAGGGAACAAGGCTAAACCGACACCAAAGAGGTGGAGAAGGATGGTGTCGATTTAGAAATAGGGCAGAAATAGATTGTCGTGTTCTTGGGACTCCCAACGGTATCTAGATCCTGGCCCCCGTCGCGGGGGATGGGTGGTCCCCCCACCGGTCGGTCGCCTGCCGCGTAAACCGACACCGATCCGGACCGGACCCCCTCACCGGACGACCCGATCCGGACGGAGCGCCCCCTCCGGACCGATCCCCCCTCCCTTCTGGCGCTCCCCCTCCGGAGCGATCGGGCCGGACGTCCGGAGCCGGGCTGTTCAAACACGCACCGTCCGTCCGGATGGCTCCCCCCTGAAAGGCGCACCGTCCGTCCGGAGGGAGTGATCCGGACCGGCTGCGATCGTTGTCTGGAAGCTTGACAGTAAAGGCGCACCGTGTATGCATTCGCCAACGCACCGGGCCCGGAGTGTCAAGGGCGGATCAGAAAGATCAGCCGCGATCCGGCGCTTCCTGAGCCCTCCGGAGCCGATCGGCCCGATCGCAGGATCGACGGAAAGGCCCCTCCGGAGCAATATGGGCGCGATCAGCAGGGGGGGAGCTATCCAAGCATACCCGGAGGGCTCAGGAACGGAGTGCAGGATCAACGCCGATTATCCGCGATTGTCAACAAACAGTCAAGCGACCGGTGCAGCTTTCGAATGCCACGATTCAGACTTGACGATCCGGATCGCGCACGATACCATTGACAGACCGGCGCGGCCCTTGCGCACCGGCCCGGCGGCCCTCGCGCCGGTTCCCGCACACCCCGATCCGGAGGATCAACAATGTCCGACAACGTTCAGAATCCCGCCCCCCTGTCCCCCTTCACCGCCGTTTTCCGTGACAACGCGGACGGCACCGCCCTTCGGGAACGCGCCCTCCCGATCGCGGTGAACGGCGCGATCTCACCGATGACGCCCGATCAGATCAAGGCGATCCCTACCGGCTGGCTCACGATCGCGGGTCCGGACGGCGCGATCGTCGGTGCGTGCCATCCCCGCGTGATCTACAGTCGTGCCAAGGCGGAAGCGATCACCCGTGAGGCTTTCCAGATCAAGCTCACCCCGGAGCAGGAACTAGCCGCGTTCGAAGCCGAAGCGGCGGAGATCCAGCGCAAGCAAGCCGAAGCACTGGCCGCAAAGCGCGCGGCGATCGTCGCACAAGTCAAGCTCCGCCAGTACGAAAGCATGGGGCCCGGCCCGGATCGGGATGCGTTCGGAGAGGCGCACGCGGCGGACCTCTTGATCG
>Ga0075458_10000062_pt1 | contig 33781 bp, 56 predicted proteins | sample DEB3_08_DNA_FD_77576 | JGI IMG/M metagenome (GOLD analysis project Ga0075458, IMG submission 77576) | Aqueous microbial communities from the Delaware River and Bay under freshwater to marine salinity gradient to study organic matter... | ecosystem: Environmental > Aquatic > Marine > Coastal ... | reverse complement strand
GGGGGGGGGCGGCGGTCGCGAACAATCTCTTTACGGTGTCGACGGGGACGACGGCGTATTCCTACGGGACGCTCCAGAGTCGGCGGCGGTTGCGGTATCGGCCGGGGCAGGGGGTCGTCGGGCGGTTTACGGCGGTCTGGTCGGCCCCGGTGGCGGCGTCGATTGTGGTCGCGGGGTATGGGACGTCCGAGTCGGGGATTTATTTCGGTTACAACGGGACGAGCTTCGGGTTGTTGCATGTCACGGGGGGGGTGCGGGAGATCCACACGCTCACGGTGACGACGGCGTCCACGGCGACGAATGAGTACGTGGTGACGCTGCCGGACACGTCCACGGTGACGGTGACGGCGACCAATAACGGCAGCACGACGCGCACCGCGTACGAGATCAGTCTGGGGACGTTTCCGGGCTGGACGGCGTCAGCGGTGGGGGCGACGGTGGTGTTCCTGGCCTCGGATGCGGGGCCGAAAAGTGGCACGTTCAGCCTCGCGCAAACGGGGGCGGGCGTCCCGGCGGCGGGGGCGGACGTGGAAACCGTCGCGGGCGTGGCCTCGACGGATACCTGGGTGCCGCAGTCGGACTGGAATGGCGACCGGTGCGATGGCACGGATACGACGCGCTTTCAGTTGGACCCGTCCAAAGGGAACGTGTTTCAGATCGGCGTGCAGTATCTGGGCTTTGGCACGGTGACGTGTCAGGTGGAGGTGCCGGACGAGGGCGGGAACAATGCCGACTTCGTCACCTGCCACACGTTCAATTTCCCGAATAGCCGGACGGGGGTCACGTTCACCCAGCCGTCGTTTCCGTTCACGATGACGGCCTATTCGGCGGGGTCGACGACGAATGTCGCGGTCTCGGTCGCCAGTTTCGCGGGCTTCATTGAAGGGGAGATCCGGCTGGTGGGGCCGCGGGGCTCGTTTCAGCGGGAAACCAATGGGTTGGTCGGCTCCACGGCCAGCACCTACTATCCGCTGTTCTCGATCAGGAACGGGTTGACCGTGGCGGCGCGGCCCAATCAGGCCGTCGTGCGCGTGTTGTCGCTCTCCGCTTCGCATGATGACGCGACGCCGGTCGCGTTCGCGCTCCTCCGGAATCCCACACTGGTGGGGCCGGTCAATTTCTCGGCGTTTTCCACCAACAGCGTCACCGAGTGGGATCAGGGCGCGACGACGTGCACGGTCGCGTCCAATGAGCAGATCGAGACGACGCTCATGCTGGGGCAGAGTGGGGGCGGCAACTTCCCCCTGAGCGATGCCGAATTGCTGCTCCAGCCGGGCGAGGTGTTGACGCTCGCTGCGCGGGCCGTCACCGGCACCGCGACCTACGTGCTGGGCTCCGTGCAGGTCCGGGAGGACCAATAGCCTGGCGAGTCCCTACGCGTTCACCATCGGCTCAGGAGATCACTCTGAGGTCTTCTTCGATCCGCATCCGGGGACGCAGCTCGCGACGGTCCAGCGGATTGCCCGTCGGGTGCGGACGGGGGAGGGGCCGAGCAAGTTTTTTCTGCGGGGGAATCGCGGCGGGGGCAAGAGCTTCCTGATCCGGCGCGGGGTGTTGCACGCGCTCGCGATGGCGATACCTGGGCTGAGTTACGTCGTGGTCCGGCGGAACATGCCGGACTTGCGGTTGAACCACCTGCGCTATCTCCGGGGGGAGATGCGGACGCTGTGGGGCGGGGTCGATACCGGGTGGAATGACAACCAGGGCACGGCGACGTATCCCAACGGGTCGGTCGGGTTCTACCGGCAGTGCGAGGACGAGAACGACGTCGACAAGATCGTCGGCGCGGAGGCGGCGATCCTGTTTGTCGATGAAGCCCCGCAGATCAAGTGGGAGCATTTGCGGACGCTGGCCCCGTCGCTCCGTGTAGCGAAGCGGGCGGACGGGACGCAGCCCTACTTCATCTGTGAGATCTACGGCGGAAACCCCATCGGGGAGTCGATCGAGGAGCTGGACAAGTACTTCGTCGACCAGACGGTCGATCCCCTCGAAGATCCCGCCTACGACCCGGCGGACTGGTGCCATATTCCGGTCCACCGGACGGATAACCCCTCACTGGACGAGGCGGAATACCTCAAGCAGTTTGCGGGGGTGCCGGCGCACTTCCGGGCGGCGTGGATCGACGGCGTGCGGATGGATGCCCGCACGCTGTTCACGGTCCATCCGAAGAAAGACGGCCAGCCCTACCACTACATCCCCGAGTTACCCAAGATCGGCGGCGTCCCGCTGTTGCAGGTGCCGTGGATTCAGGTCTATCGGGCCTTTGACATGGGCTTCTACCCTGATCCGGCGGTCTGTGTCTGGTTGGCGGTGGTGGGGAAGCGGATTATCGCGTTCCACGAGGAAACGTGGTTCCAGACGATCGCCCCGGACCTGTCCAAACAGATCCAGGCGGTGACGCGGGAACTCGTCGGGGACACCCCGGTCGTGATGACCTACGCCGACCCGGTGATCGACACGAAAACCGGCGACGTCGTGACGGTCAAAGACCATTTGGAGAGGGGCGGGGTGCCGATTGAGTGCTCGATCAACGACCGGGTGCTCTACGCGGACGCGATTCATACGCTCTTGGGGGAAGAAGTCGAGCCCGGCGTGCCCCGGTTCCAGATCTACGAGCCCGGCTGTCCGATGCTGGCGAAGTACCTCCCCAAAATGCGGTGGGACGACAAGAATCCTCGGAAGATGGCCGACCACAAGTTCGATCACTGGATCGTGGCGCTGGCCTATTTCGCGATTTCGTCCGGGATGTTGAGTGTGACGGCCGCCCCGCAGTCGCGGAGCGAGCCGGAGTGGATGTCGTGGATGCGGGAAGGCCAATCGGCCTCCCGGTTGCGCTACAGGAGACGGTAAATGTCCGAGATGCCCGAATCGACCCCCGCTGCTGACGCAGCCGCCCCGACGCCCACCGCCGAGATCGCCAGTCAGGCATTCGATGCCTTCGAGTCCGGCACCGACCCCGGCGATGAGAACCCGGCCCCCGTGGAGACGGCCCCGGCCGAGCCGCCCGCCCCCGTCGTCGACACCCCTACCGCGAACCCGGAGGACACGGAGATCGAAGCCCTGCTCGCGGAGTTTGGCTTCAAGGACGCCCGCAAGCCGGACGGCCGCGAGCACTACATCCCCCGCTCCAAGGTGCTGAAGATGATCGGCTCCGGCCTCAAGCGCGGGCAGGAGAAGTGGACGACGGAACGCGGGGTGCTGGAACAGCAGGCCGCGGAACTCCGCTCGGCGGTGGAGCAGATTGCCAGCGGCATCCATGGGGAGCCAGAGGCGCTTCTGGCCGAGCTGGCGACCCTCAACCCGGCGTTTCAGCGGTTTCTCCAGACGGGACAGGCCCCGCAGGCCCCGCCCTCGGCCGAGGCGCGGCCGGAGCCTGACCTCGACCTCGGGAACGGGCAGCGCACCTACTCCCCGGAGGGGCTGGAAAAGCTGCTCCAGTGGCAGGTCCGGCACGCCCTCGATCAGCGGCTCACCCCCATCGAGCGCCAGGTCAAGGAGCGGGAACGCGCCCAGCAGGAACAGGCGCAATACGCCGCCATTCAGACCACCATCCAGAAGGCGACGGAATGGCCGGGGTTCGGGCCGCTTGCGGAGGATGGGAGCCTGACCCCGTTCCAGCAGGCCGTGCTCGACAAGCTCCGCGAGGACTCCCAGCAGGCCGCCCGTGAACGCCGCCGGCCGTCCATGAGCTTCCGACAGGCCTATCTCGAGGTCTACGCCGAGAAGATGACGGCGGACAGCGGCCGGATGCGGGAAACCGTGCTCCGGGAAGTTGCACAGGCCCCCAAAGCCCCGGCCTTGAGCCGGTCGGCCGGGGAAGCCCCGAAAGTCACCGGCCCGAGGACGACCGCCGACGCGGCCGCGCGGGCGCTGTCCCGGCTGGAACGCGGAGCCTAGCGTCAAACCGTTGACGATTTGGCTTGACATGTCAAATCGTTGACGGTAGTCTCTTCACACCAGACGCGCCTAGCGTCTAGCACCATAGGGGCCTGCCCCCCTCACCGGCAGATTGGCAAACCCATCGAGCCTCACGCGATGGACCAAACCTTTCTGTCTGAGGAGGCCCTATGGCCGTACCGTTCTCTCAGCTCGTGGCGGCGACGTATGACGACGTCGTTACCGAGCGCAACAAGGCTGCCGACCAGTGGTCGGATAGCTCGTTCCTGAAGGGGCTGGAACGCCTCGGCGGCGTCAAGAAGGTGTTGGGCGGCGCGACCCTCCAGGTCACGCTCGACTACCAGGCCAATTCGGCGGCGGACTTCCTCGCCACCGACTCCACCGGCACCAGCACCGGCAAGACGGAAATCCTGACGGCCGCGTCCTACAGCTTCATTCCGCTGGTGGTCCCGGTCAACTGGAGCTTCTTCGACGAAGCCGTCAACTCCGAGAAGAACCAGAAGGTCGACCTCGTGTCGGCCATCGTCGACAACGCGCTCGCCTCGCACGACGACGCGATTGAGGACGCCCTGTTCGCCTCCACGGGCGGCACGGACGGCTTCAACACGCTCGTTGACCTCTACACCGAGGACGGCACGGGCACGGTCGGCACCATCGTCTCCGGCACGGAGACGTGGTGGAAGAACCAGTTCAAGGACTGGGGCACCGACACGGGCGCGACGCTGCTCGCGGACTACACGACCCTCTACAACTCGTGCGCGAAGGGTTCGAGCGGCAAGAAGCCCAACGTGATCGTCGGGTCGGCCACGATGCAGGCCAACTACGAGGCGGCGCTGACGGCCAACCAGCGGTACATGAACACGAACTCCGCGAGCGGTGGCTTCACGGAGATCATGTTCAAGACCATCCCCTACCTGTTCTCGGCGTCCTACACGTCGGACAGCGCGTGGATGTTCAACACGGCCGACACGCAGCTCTACGTCGTGATGTCCGCGTGGCGTCAGCGCCGGAAGGTGCAGGACCACGTGAACGCCGCGATGTCCAACATGAAGATCTTCTCGGTGTGCCAGCTCGCGACCCGGAACCGGTCGCGGGGCGGCGTGCTGTTCACCTAAGGAGGACAACATGCCTGCCTATTGCGTAGACGCTTCTCCGGCGGTCGGAGCCCCCGGCGAAGTCCACGACACCCAGAAGAACCCCCTCGGCGCGGTGCGCCTGTTCTCGGATGGGAACCACTACATCTACCTTAAGGGCGTGACGTCCTGCGCGGACGGCCTGGTGGTGGTGTTCCAGCCGGGGATCTGGACGGCCGTGCTCGCGGCGACCGGCGTCAAGGGCAGCGTGGCGATTGCCACGGCGGCCGTCGATGCCGCCACCGAGTACGGGTGGTTCACCTACATCGGGTCGGACACCATCACGGTGCGGTCGGCCACGACGTCCAACACAGCGCTGTTCATCGGCGGCGTGTCGGGCTACGTGTCGTCCACGGCCGTGAAGGGCGACCAGATCCTGAACATGATGATCCGCAACGCGGCGGGTGCCGACGGTGGCTCCGCACAGGTGCAGATCGATCGCGCCTTCGTCGGCCACTCGAACGAATCGGCCGGCTAACACGGGTTCGGCGGCTGGGAGGCATACTCTCAGCCGCCGCCGTTCCTCACGGGAGGCGTGTGAAAGCAGTCATCCTCGGTGGGTATCGTCACACGGTCGAAAGTCCTCGCTTCCACTTCCCGGACGCGGAGCTGTGGCTCCAGTCTACGAGTGCGCGGGCGTGGGACTGGATGCTGTATGACTGGTCCCGCTGGTTCGACATTCACGCGATCGAGCCGAACTCGTTTTATCCGGGCATCCGGGCCATGCGGCCGGATGTGCTGGCGTGGTACCACAAACAGGGCAGCGAGCGGCCGATCTACTTCACCGAGCGGCACCCGTCGATCCTCGCCAGTCGCGCGTATCCGATTGACGCCGTGACGGACGCCTTCGGGGCGGGTTATTTCGGCTGTCAGTTGGACTACATGGCGGCGCTGGCCCTCCTGGAAGGCTTTGACCGCTGGATTCTCTACGGCGTCGGCCAGCCGTATTGCCGGGATCGCACGGGCGAGGCGGCGCAGAAGTGGTGGAAGCACCACGGGACGTTCCTCTACTGGCTCCGGCTGGCGAATGCGCGCGGCGTCGAAATCATCTTCGATACGCGCGAGTCGAATCTCATCACGCCGGAGATGTTGCTGGACCCGGTGACGCATCCGACCCCGCCCCCGTTGTCGCATCGCTACGGCTACGACATGGGCGTGGAGCGGGAGCGGATGCCCGAGGCGATGGCGGAATGCGCGTAACGACCTATCCGCCGGACTTCACGCACCCGCACCAGAAGTGGGTAACGGCGCAGGTCGCGGCGATTGCCATCGCGGAGCGGTCGGCCGGGCATGGGGTCGTGGTGCAGGCCGGGGGCTGTGCGGGGCTGTGGCCGCTGGCGCTGTCCCTCTACTTCGCGCGGGTCTACACGTTCGAACCGGAGCCAGCCAACGTCGCGGCGCTCCAGACCAACGTGGCGGACTGGCCGGCGATCACAGTGACGGCGGCGGCGCTCGGATCGGTGCCGGGGCGGGTCGGGCTGACTCGTCCGAAGGCGCAGGCGGGCCTCTGGCGCGTCGAGGGGGCGGGCGACATCCCGCAGGTCCGCCTCGATGACGTCATCGCGGACCCCGTGGATGCGCTAGTGCTGGACGTGGAAGGCGCGGAAGTCGACGTGTGGCGCGGGGCGGAGCGGCTGATTACGACGTCCCGCCCGCTGTTGTGGTTCGAGTATGTGCAGCACACCGACGCGATCACGGACTGGCTCACCGCACACGGCTACACCCGCCCGGTGCCCGGCATCGGCGGCGACGGATACAGCGTCCACGCCTCGCGTGTGACGCACTAAGGAGCAGACAGACATGGCCCGACAGGCGACCGAGACGACCACCGACGACCGCATTGCCGCCGTCCTGGAGCAGTTGGCGGCGAACGCCCCCGCACCCGAGATCGGCTTCGGCCATCCCAAGTATCAGGAGCGGCTGCGCGAGGAGGGCGTCTTTGCGGACTTCCCGGTGCCGGTCTACCAGAACGGCAAGAAGGCGCAGGCGCGGGGCCTTCAGCCTGAGACGATCTCTCGGGTTGCGGAGTTGAAGCCGGGGCGGTATCTCGGCGGCAAGGTGGAAGTCGCACGCGACGCGAAGAACAGCGTGCATCTGCTCTACAAGACGGGCACGCCGGACGACCGGATGCGGTTCTACGCGCTCGCGCCGGACTTCGACACGCTCATCGGGAAAATCTGGGCGGAACAGACCACGCACTAGCGCGGTCGGACAATCTGTCCCGACTCCGGGGTTAGGGGGCCGTCTCGGCAGGTGCCGGGTCGGCCCCGTTGTGTTTCTGAGGACGTGAAGGCGGACGACACCAGATGAGCGAGCAGACGCCGTGGGCCGCGTGGCAGCATCGCATCGCGGCAGCCAAGAAGCGCCGCGACGACCGCGTGTCGGAGTGGCAGGAGAACGTCGATCTCCGCAAGGGGTCGATCAGTAAGACGCGCGACGCCGCCGACCGGATCGCCATTCGGGAAAGCCGGGGCATCTCGGTCAATCAGGACTGGCCGCTCACCAAAGCCAAGATCGCGCAGCTCTACTCCCAGACGCCGGAAGTCCGCCTCACGCCACGGGATGAGCGGTTTGCCGAGGCCGTGCAGGTCTTTGGCCGCGAACTGAACGACGTGGTCGGGCAGGCCGCCATCGGGGCCACCATCGAGGAATGCCTCGCGGACGTCATCAACGCCTCGGGCATCGCGGGCGTGCTGGTGTCGTGCGAGATCAAGACGGAAAAGCGCCAGGTGCCGGAAGTCGACCCGGCGACGCTCAGCCCGCAGGAGCAGGCGCTGCTCATGCAGGGGGCCATCGAGATCCCGATGGTGGAGGTCGACGCCCCCACCGACGTCCGGTATCTCGCGCAGCGCATCTCCCCGGCGGACCTGCTGATCCCGGACGACTTCACCGGCAGCACCTACGACCAGGCGCGGTGGCTGGGCGAAGAAGGCCGGATGACGTGGGCGCAGGCCGTGTCGAATCTCGGCCTGACCGACGACGTTAAGGAGAAGGTGCTCCAGACGGATCGTCGGGCCAGCGGGACGACGCACAGCCTGAACTCGGACTCCCTCGCGTTCAAAGACACCGACGTCGTCAACTACACGCAGGTGTTCTACTGGCGGCACTACTACCACCCCGAGGAAACCAGCTTCTCGGCGCTCCAGCGTGTGGTGTTTGTCGACGGCCTCGAGGAGCCGGTCATCAACGAGCCGTATCGGGCGCAGGCGCGGCTCGAGGACGGCCGGCTGATCGGTGTCGTGAAGAATCCGATTCGGATTCTCACGCTCACCTACATCAGCGACGACGCGCTGCCGCCGTCCGATTCGTCGGTCGGCCGGTTCCAGGTGGAGGAGCTGGAAGCCTCGCGCGATGCGATGGTCCAGCAGCGGAAGCACTCGACGCCGATCCGGTGGTTCGACACGAACCGCGTCGGGCCGAACACCCGCAACCAGCTCGAAAAGGGCGATTTTCAGGGCTTCATCGGCATCAACGGTGCGGGAGAACGCGCCATCGGTGAAGTGGCCCGTGCGTCCTACCCGGCCGAGCGGTTCGAGTTTGACCGCGTCATCAAGGGCGACCTCACCGAGATCTGGCAGGTCGGCACGAACCAGGCCGGGGCCTTTGCGGCGGGCGAGCGCAGCGCCCGAGAGGCCGGGATCATCGAGCGGAACTTCCAGCGCCGCGTGGGGCAGGAGCAGGACAAGGTCAGCCGCTTCTTCCTCGGCATCGTGGAAGTGCTGGCCGGGCATCTGGCGCTCTATGGCCGGTTCCCGCTGCCGGACGCGCTCGGGCCGCTGCGGCAGGAACTCGGCAACGCCTTCACCTACAACACGCGCGTCGATGCGACGGTGCGCCTCGAGGCCGATGAGCAGATCGAGCGGCTGACGAAGGGCCTGAACCTGACCGCCCAGAGTGGGCACGTCAACATCAAGCCGGTCGTCGCGAAGATCTGGGAACTGCTCGGGGAAGATCCGGCGCAGGTCGTCATCGATCCCCAGCCGAAGCCGCCGGAGCCGGTGAAGCTGTCGATCTCGAGCGCCCTCGATCTCCACGACCCCGTGGTGATGGCGACGCTGATGCGGACGCAGCAGGCCCCGACGCCGGAGGACGTGCAGGCCGCCCAGAAGCTCATGCAGGCGCTGGAGCTGCTCGGGGTCAACCTGACGCTGCCGACGCCGGAGCCGGTGCCCGGTCAGCCGTCCGACCCGCAGACACCCGGCATCGCTAACCCGAACTGGGACTCGGCCCCGCGCATCGAGCGCAGACAGGCCGACGGAGGCGCGTAATGGTCTGCGAGCGGTGCTATCAGCCACTCACACACGGGGAGCACGGCGTGTTCCTGTGCCCGCTGGAACCGCGCCCGGTCCACTACGTCGTGCGGCCGGACGACATCCCCGGCGGGCTGACCATCGAGCACGGCCTCTGCCACGAGGACGGGACGCCGCGCACCTACTACTCGCGATCGGAAATCCGGCAGGAATGCCTCAAGCGCGGGCTGACGCCGTGGACGGACGTCTACAGCGAGGACCGCACGAAGGACGCGCGGGTGCGGGCGGACTGGCAGCGCAGCGGCGAGGCGCAGCGGGCGAAACGGCTCCGCGATGAAGCGCGGCGGGATGGGGTGCGTCTGTGACATTCACGGAGCTGGCGTGGGCGGCTGGGTTATTCGAGGGCGAGGGCAACGTCGGGTGTTTTGCTGACGGTAAGACACGGCGCAGGCTCAGGTGTCAGCTTGTGTCAACAGACGAAGACGTGGTGCGCAGATTCGCGCGCGTTATCGGCGTTGGGGCGGTGTACGGGCCTAGGCACTCCGGGAAAGCAAACCATAAGCCGTATTGGACGTGGACGACCACGACCTTTGAAGCCGGCCAAGCCGTCATTGCGATGCTGTGGAGATGGTTAGGCCTGAGGCGCAAAGCGGCTGCCAGCGCTGCGTTGAGAACGTACAGGCGCACGGAAGTGGAGGCGCGTAGGCGCTTCACGCTGGCCCGTAGATGCACGCCGAGAGAGTTGTCCGAAATGCGGTCGTTGCACGGCGCGGGCGTGACTCAGGTGGACATCGCGCGACGGTTCAACCGTTCAAGTGCGTCAGTGAGTCGGTTGCTCTCTGGATCGCGGAAAGTAAGAGGGTAGGGCCATCACATTTACAGAGCTGAAGACCGTCGTTAAGGACTACCTGTCCCTCACCAGCACTGAGGCGGATACCCGTGTCGGCAAGTCGGTCAATCGGCACTACCGGCGGGTCACGTCCCTGCTCGGGCTGAACGCGGCGCGGTTCGTGACGCGCAGTACCACGACGACGGAGGGCGTGTCGACGGTCACGTTCACCGAGATCGAAAAGATTGACCGGATCATTGACGCCACGACGTCGACGGCGATCCGGCTGCTGACGGAAACCTCGATCCACGAACTGCGCGGGACGCAGCCGGGCACGGGTCAGCCGTCGAAGTGGGCGCTCCAGAACACCGACGCCGACAGCGTGACGGTGCGCCTCGATGTCGTCCCGGCCACCGGGAGCAGCTACAGCCTCCAAGCGGACGGCTGGACGACGCTGTCGGACCTGTCCGGGTCTGATGAGCCGGTGTTCCCGGAGTCGTTCCACGACATCCTGGCATGGTTCGTGATTTCGGAAGAACTGCTCAAGAAGGAAAAGGCGGGCCTCGCCAAGCAGTATCAGGACCGCGCCGAGCAGTTGCTGGCGGACCTGCGGTTCCATCTGGCCGATTCCCCGATGGCGCTGACCCGGCAGGGGAGTGCGTCGACGGTGGGGGCGAGTGGCGGCGGCAGCGGCAGCGGGAACACGGGCGGCACGTCCTACACACAGAGCGGCCTGCTGACGTTCGACCGTGGCGCGGGCGTCGCGCCGTTCGCCGTCGCACAGGCGGATGCGCCCTACGTGGCGAACCTCGGGGCCGAGTTTCTGGGCAACATCACGACCGATCGGTTGATCGGCCGGGACACGGCCGGCACGGGCGAGACGGAGCAGCTCACGGTCGGCGGCGGCCTGGAGTTTACCGGCAGCGGCGGGATTCAGCGGTCAGCCCTGACCGGAGACGTAACGGCCAGCGCCGGCAGCGGGACGACGACCATCGCAAACGATGCCGTGACCTACGCGAAGATGCAGAACGTCTCCGCGACGGACAAGCTGCTGGGACGGTCCACGGCTGGCGCGGGTGATGTCGAGGAGATTACCTGCACGGCCGCCGGCCGGGCGCTGTTGGATGATGCGGCGGCGAGTAATCAGCGCACGACGCTCGGCCTCGCGCCTGGCACGGGGCTGGTGACGGACGGGTCCACGCTAAACGCCATCGTGGGGTGGGGCCTGTCGGCGTCGGTGGCCGGGAACGCCTTGACCGTGGCGCTGGTGTCCAACAGCGGCGGCACCCCGAGCGCGACGGACCCCGTGGATCTCTGGTTCCGCAATGTCACGGCCGCCACGGGCACGCCGACCAAAGTGCAGGTTACGGCCGCCGCCACCGTGGTCGTGCCAGATACCGCCACGCTGGGCACGTCCAATAACGTTGCCTTCCGGGCCTGGATTGTCGCGTTCAACGATGCCGGGACGGTACGCCTCGGCATCATCAACTGCGCGAACAGCACGAGCCTCTACCCGTTGGGGGCGTGGGGCATCGCATCGTCCACGACTATCGGCACGGGCGCGGATTCCGCGCAGGTGTTCTACACCGACACCGGGGTGACCTCGAAAGCCTACGTCGTGCTCGGGTATGTCACCTACGAGAGTGGGCTGGCGACGGCGGGCACGTATGCCAGTGCGCCGACGCGGGCGCAGGTCTACACGGCGGATGTGCCGCTACCGGGACGGCCCATCCAGACCGTCATGGGCACGCACAGCACGGAAGCGAACAGTTCGTCCAGCGCCTACGCGGATTCCGGCTTGACGGCGAGCATCACGCCGACCAGTGCGGCGAACCGCGTCAAGGTGGACGTGCATCAGAACGGCTGCGGGAAGGTTAACGACACGGGGCTCAATCTGAAGCTTGTGCGGGCCTCGACGGACCTTGCGGTGCTCTCGGTGCAGGGGGGCAATACCAGCACGGCGGCGCGCAACTACTTCGGCGCGGTCAGTGCGTCGTACCTCGACGCCCCGGCCACGTCCTCCGCCGTGGCCTACAAAACGCAGTACGCCAGCGCCGGGAACATCGCGACGGCCAGCGTGCAACTGAGCAGCGCGGTCAGCACGATCGTGCTGACGGAGCTAATGGCGTAATGCCCGACCTCGCCATCACAAGCCTTCGTGGCGGCATGAACAACAGCGATCCGGCGATTGCCATCCCGGACGATCAGGCCGTGCTCGCGCGCAATGTCGAATGGTTCACGTCCATGCTGGCCGAGCGCCGCAAGGGCACGAGCGCCGTGACCCTCCCGGCGTTCCTGTCCGGGAAGGACCGGATCACGTTCGCCCATCGGCATCTGCCAACGGCGGATGAGACGGCGTCCGAGCTGTGGCTGCTGGGTGTGACGGGCACCAGCACGGCGGCGCTCGGTCGCAAGACGTCGACCTGGCAGGCGGAAGTCACGATCAGCGACACGCCGAACCTGTCCGGGTTGGCGCAGTATCGCTGGGCGGCGGTGACGCTGCACGGGAAGCTGTTTTTTGCCTACGACAGCAACGTGGACCGGCTGCATGTGTGGGACGGCACGTCCATGCGGCGGGTGGGGCTGGCGGAACCGTCCGCGCCCACCACGGCGAACACGGGCGTCGGCACCCTGTCGGGCACGCGCTACTACCGGGTCCGCTACACGGTCCAAGTCGGCGGGACCACCGTCCTCCGCAGTGAGCCGTCCGACAGCACGGGCATTACGCCGAGTGGGTCGGGGGCGTCCGTGCGCGTCACGAAGCCCGCGTCCATCAGCGAGGGCGAAACGCACTGGGAGTTGGAAGCCAGCACGGACGACGTCAACTTCTACCGGATCGCCACAACGGTCGTCGGCACCGCCACCTATGACGACTCGACGGCCTACACGACGGGCTATACCGCGTTCACGTTGTCCGAGGATAGCGGCGACTACGCGCTGATTCCCTCCGCGAAGTATCTGACGACGGACGAGGACCGGCTGCTGTGGGCGGGTTCGTGGGAGGACGCGGACTTCGCCTCGCGCGTGGGCTGGACGCCGGTCTTCGGGGCGGACGGGGTGGGCAACGATGAGCGGTTCGAGACGGACACCGACCCGTTCCTCGATCTCGACACCTACGAGGGCGGTCCCATCACGGGGATGAGCGCCCCGGCCCTCGGCGCGATCTGGGTGTTCAAGACGAGCGCGGTCTACAAGCTGATCCGCACCGGCAAGCGGCAGGCCGCCTACGCGGCGATCAAGTTCTCGAACACGCTCGGCGCGGTGCCGGGGTCCGTGGTGAACGGCGTCGACGCGGCGGGCTCGCCGGCCGTCTACTTCATCGACCCGGACGCGGGGCCGTGTCGGATCGGCGTCGGCGGGATCAAGCGGTGCGGCGATGACCTGCGGGTGACGTGGGAGACGCTGAACGTCGACGCCACGAAAGTCGTCTGCACGGGGCTGTATTACCCCTACAAGCGACAGGTGCAGTGGGCGTTGTCAGTGAGCGGCGGGAACACGCCGACAACCATGATCGTGCTGCATACGGGCTTGGCGCGGGACTTCGCGGACGGCGTGCGGAAGGGCTGGGCGGTCTGGACGGGTACGCGGGCCTCGGCGCTGTGCGCCTGCCTCTACGCGGACAACCTCGAAGCCAACACGGCGCGGAGTCTGGTGCTGGTGCCGCTCATTGGCACGGAGGGGCTGTCCCTCGCGCACCTGTGCGACACCGGGACGACCGATAGCGGCACGGCCTACACGGCGACGGTGACGACGCGGCCGTACTTCCTGCGGTCGCTGCTCCAGAAATTCCAGGTGCGGGCGGCGACGCTCTGCGGGGCCGCCGTGGCGAGTGCGGCCGTGACGCTCAAGTGCATCCGGGACTTCGGGCTGGAAACCACGGCGACGGTGTCCGACATTAGCCTCTCGCCCACGGCCTCGGAGACGGACATCCTCGCGCCGCTCGATCACCTGAAGGGCTCAGAGTTGACGGTCGCGCAATTCCAGATCACGGACGTGACCAGCCCGACGGCGCAGTGGGTCGTGAACCGGCTGGACGTGCAAGAAGAACAGGAGCAGACGGCATGATCGGCCTCTCCTTCCGGGAACTCCTGCCGCCCGGTGTCGATCTGGAACTCGACGCCGTGCTGGCGGCGGTCAACGCCACCATCGAGCAGGAACACGACGGCGACACGGGCGCACACACCGCCATTACGTGCGACAGCCTGAGCACGCGGCGCACGGATCGGCTGCTGCCGATTGACGGGCGGCTGACGTTCACGAAGGGCTCGTGGCTGTTCGACGCGGCCGGCAACCAGACGCACGTGATCGGCCTGCGCCCGCCGCAGTGGACGGCGAGCGTCAACGACTACAACCCGGCGGGGTTGGTGGATGCCGTGATCGTCGAGGTTGAAACGGACGCCGACCGGAATATCACGGGGCTAGACCGGGGGCAGCGGCAGAAGCGCCTACTGATCTTTGGCAATCGTGGCAACTACACGGTCACGCTCAAGCACAACAACGCGAGCAGCCAGTACTACAACCGCTTCGGGTGCCCGAACGCGGCGGATGTGTCGCTCGGGTCGAACGAATACATCTGGCTCTACTACGACGTTGGGAGCGAGATCTGGCGCGTGGTGTCGGTGCTATGAAGCCCGCAACGCAGCACTACGTGATCGTGGACGGGGGCGTGGTGGTCGCCAAGCGGGCGCTCGGCCCGGACCAGCAGCCGGACGGGTCGTGGACGATGCCGGACCCGCCAGCCGGTGGCACGCTCGTCGATCTGGCGGCCTACCAGGCGGCGGCGGTCGGTGAGCGCGGGCGGTTAGATGAGCGGCTCGCGCGACTGCTGGCGCGAGCCGAGAAGGCCGAGTCCGCGCTGCGGATTCTGTCTACGCGGTTGGACGCCGTCGAGGTAGCGGTGGCCTCCACGCAGACGACCGTTAGCATCCTGCAAGCGCAGGGCGTCAAGCTACGGACAGACCTCAAGGCGGTATCGGACCGCGTGACGATCTTGGAGCAGGCATAACATGGCGACGAACCGCGAATACGTCGAGGGGCTGGCAAAGCGATACAACGTGGCCTACGAGCAGGGCGACACAGACAAGCTCGACGAGTACGGCCGTGGCGCGATCAAGTATCGCGAACTCCAGAACGACCCGAATGCCAACTGGCAGCAGTCCGGCATCAGCTCGCCCGACGAGTACGAGAACTTCAAGAAGGCGCTCGAGACGCAGTACAAACAGCGCGGCGCGAACAGCACCGGCAGCGGGGGCGGGACAACGCCGCCGCCGACGCAGGCCCCGCCGCCCACGCAGTCGTGGAACGACGCCGGCGTGTCGGCCGCGATTCAGGCGCAGACCGGGCTGATTAGCCAGCAGATGGCGATGTTGCGCGAGCAGCAGGCCGCCGCCGCCGCGCGTGACGCCGAGCAGAAAACCCGCCGGGACGCGCTCTATGGCGAGCTGATGAGCCGGGCGCAGCAGGGCACACAGATCGACGCGAACGACCCGATCATCAAGGGCCAGGTCGACGCCTTCCGCAACGAGCAGACGCGGGCGAAGCGCGATTACCTCTCGGATGTGGCGGAAGCCTCGGGGCCGATCGCGAACCTGCGTGGCGAGCAGCGCATGGCCGCCGAGAAAACCGGGCAGGCGGTCGGCGGCTTCCAGGCGGAACTGCTGGGCCGCGAGCTGATGTCCCGTCGCGCCGAGATCGAGAACGCGCTCAACAGCGCGCGGGGGCTGCTGACAGCCGAACAGCAGGCGGGCCTGACGCGGGAGATGTCGCTGCTGGACAACCAGATGCAGTCGCTGGGCCTGTCAGCGCAGAACACCGCCCTGACCTCGCAGAACGCGCTCGGCTTCGCCGGGCTGGATCTGAACCGGACGCTCGGCCTCGGGCAGTTGGCGCTCGGACGCCGGGGACAGGATCTCAGCATGGACCAGTTCCTGCGGGAGTTGGCGCTCCGTGAGTGGGATCTCGGCAACCAGAACGATTTCCGCTGGGCGAGCCTCTAGGAGACGACGATGTTTGGATTTCTCAACGCACTCATCAAGCCGGTCGGCGCGGCGCTCGGCGCGGCGTCACAGGCGCGGGCGAACAATCGCGGCAATCAGTTCTCGGGGCAGATGGACCTCGCGGGTCTGCTGCTGGAGCGGGACCGCACGGCGGGCATGCTGAACGCACAGGCGGATAACGACTTCTTCACCCAGACCGTCGGGCGCGAGCAGGAGAACCGCGCGGGTCGGGATGATGCGTGGAAGAAGCTTCTGTCCGCGCAGCGGGTGACGAATCCCGGAGCCAAGCCGCAGCTCTCGCCGTATTCGATTGCGCCGAGGACGCCGACGCACGCCGAGCAGACGGGCGCGACGGCGCTCTCAGAAGAAGTGCGGGATCGGCTCATCAACGGCAACCCGATGCCGGAAGTCACGCGGCGGAACGTCTCCATCGGTGACCCGATGGCGACGGTCGACCCGCGTCTGCTCAAGGCGGGCAAGGGCGAGTCGGTGATGGGCTGGCTGAGTGCCCTGCTGGGTGGGATGCCGTCGTCCTCTGGTGCGAGGACGCCCGCGCCGGGGATCACCAGCGCCAACGTGACCGGGAACATGAGGTTCTAGCCATGCCGCTCAACTTCGTCAGTCCCGGTGCCTCGGCCCGGAATGCCATCGTCGAGGAACTGATGCGCCGGCAGGCGCTGGAGCGGCAGGCCCAGCTGGACGCACAGGCCCGCGCGGAACAGGAAGCGGCGATCCGGCAGCGGGACGCCGAGATTGCGGCGCGCAATGACGACTTGGCGTTTCGGCGTGAGCAGGCGGCGCGGGAAGCAGCGGCGCAAGCGGAGATCAATAAGAGCCTGATCGACCAGCGGGAATACACGCAGGTTAAGGGGATGATCGACGAAGCCAGGCCAGACGACAGCGATCTCGCCCCCGAAGCCGTGGCGGCCGTGGAGCGGCAGGGCTTCGGCTCAAAGTTGCAGAGGATTCCTGGCGTCGTGTCGCAGGGGCCGATGCAGGAGGAGCCGAGCGAGGCGAATGGCTACGTGCCCACCTACTCGGTATCTCAAGCTCCAGGTCGGACGAGGCTCCAGCCTGGGGCCAAGTATACCGACGCCGAGGCACAGCGGACGTTTATGGAAGGCCAAGCGAACCTGAACCGCATCGCAGCCGGTGAGCGGGCGGCGGCCGAGCGTGAGATGCGCCAGATGATCTCCACGATTGCGGCACAGGGGAACGCGCAGGCGCGGGCGTTGGATGCCCGTCTAAAAGAGCTGCAAATTGCTGGGCTGGAAGACAAGAACGAAGCGGCGAACGCGGAGCGGACCCGCGCGGAGGCGACGCGCACGAACGACGCGCAGAACGCCATTGAGATGCTGAACCGTCTGGAGAATCACCCCGGACTGGAGAAGGCGACGGGCGCGTATGAACTGCGCGGGCTGACGCAGGACGCGCGGAGTTGGCGGGCGATGGCGAACTCGGTCGTGGCGGCGTTGGCGCTGCCGAATATGAGCAGCCTCAAGGGTCCGGCCTCGGATCGAGACGTCGCCTTCATCAAGGAGAAGTCCACGATTCTCCAGAATCCGAACATCTCCGCCGAGGACGCGCGGCAGGCCATTCGGGACGCGCGGGAGTTTCTGAAAACCGGGCGGATTCCCGAGGCGTCGGTGCCTCCGGCGGGTCAGCCCGGCGCGGGCGGCGCGGTCCGCGTTTACTACGACGGGAACGGGAACCCGGTGAGGCGCTGATATGGGCGACGAGATCGTCATCATCGGAGACGACGGCACCGAGCACGTCTTTCCGGCTGGCATGGACCCGAAGAAAGCCGCCGCGATTGTGCGCGGTCAGGCTTCTGAGCAGCCGAACGCTGGCGGGTCAGCCGTAGCGATGGATGCGCTCGCGGGCGGGGATCTGGCGCGTGGGTTTATGAAACGGGCCATGGAGTCCGTGAGTGCTGGGGGTGACCTTCTCCGCAAGATTCCCGGTGTGGTGAAGCTGGACGCCCTCGTGCCGCCCGTGGCGGTAGACACCACGCGCCGGACGCCTATGGAACAGGCGGGCGCGGCGGCGGAACTCGCGGCGGAACTCTACGGGCCTGGCAAGCTGGCCGTGTCGGTCGCGCGTAAGGCTCCCGGCGTGATTGCCAAGGGCCTCGGCATCAGCAAGGCACGGGCCGGCGCAAACATGGGCGCGGCGCTGGAAGCGGCTAAGGATGTCACAGTGCCGCTGTCTGAAGCCACGCAGGCCGCCGCGTTGCGCTCGCGCGATCTGGCGGGCACAGGGAACAAGGTCGTCAATCAACTGCTGGACCGGCTGACGAATCCAAAAGTCACGCAGTACAGGGGCGGGGATCTACTGGCGAAGGAAACACAGGACTTCATTACCAAGCTGGGCGACCTGTCCGCAAAGGACGCGCAGGGCACGTCCAAGGCGGCGATGCGCGAGCTGGTTCGTCTGACGCAGGGGATGCGCTCGGACCTGACCACCGCGCTGGGTCCAGCGGGCACAGCGGACCAGTACGCCCGAGGCGTCGCGGAGTATGCGCGCGCGGCCAAAGCTGGCAAGGCCGCAAAGTGGGTCGCGGGGGCGTCCGGCGTGACCGGCGCGGCGGCGGCGGGGATCGGATGGCTGCGCCGGGCGCTTCAGGACGCCGTGGCGGGTCGCTGACATGGCCGCGCTCATCCTGCGCTGGCATCGCGCGTTTAGCTGGCCCGAGCGGATCGGGATTGCCCTGCTGTTCGGCAACGGGTTCGGCCATCTGTGGCTGGTGCTGCGATGAGTGGGGAAACGGTGGCGGGACTGGTGATGTCCGGGCTGGGACTCCTTGGGGGTGGGCTGGCGTTTCTGGCCCGCCGGAACGACGTGGAGACGGACAAGCGCCACGCGGCCGAATCCGGTCGCGTCACGGACAACATCGCGGCCCTGTCCCGGCGCGTGGATGAGTATCACGCGGACATCGTGAAGCGCATGGACAAAGCCGACGAGCGCTCGAGCAACTTCGCCTCGATGGTGCAGGCGGTGCCAGTGCTGCAAGCGAAGGTCGCCGCGCTGGAAGAATGGCGGCGGGAGCACGGCCGATGATCTGGACCGTCCGCCGGTTTCCGACGTTCGCCGGGGCCACGCTGGGCGAGTTGGACCTCGGCTCCGGCCGGTTCTGCTACACGCTGGAAGATGCCATCCGGGAGATGCCTGGCATGCCGGTGCAGGTCTGGAAAGTCGCCGGACAGACAGCCATCCCGGCCGGGCGCTACAAGCTGGCGATTACCCCGTCCGCGCGGTTCAAACGGCCCTTGCCGATCCTGCTGGACGTGCCGGGCTTCTCAGGGATTCGCATCCATCCGGGGAACACGGCGGCCGATACCGAAGGGTGCCTGCTGCTCGGCAAGACGCGCATCAGCCCGACGCAGATCGGGGAGTCGCGGGCCGCGTTTGACGAGGTGTTCGCGCGGCTGTCGCGGGCGCTGCGGGTCATGGATGTGTATCTGGACATCGTGAACCCTACGGGAGCGATGGCCGCATGAGCCTGCCCGGCCCTCGCGCGGTCTGGACGATGGACCCGTCCCCACGGGAGCGCGTCTCCTGCTGGGCGGTGGGGCCGAAGTATCTGATCGTGTCAGCGGCACGGGGCAACGGGAACGACGGCGGGGATATTCGGCTGTCGATTCAGCGCACCCCGACGCCGGTCCGCGTGCGGGCGGATGCCACCGGCTACAGCGGGCCGGAGGAGGATGACGATGACGGCGCGTAAGCCGATCCGCGATACGTCAGGCCGGTTCGCGGCTCCCAGGATGAACTGGTTCCAGCGCCTCGCGGCGAAGCTGCTGACGCGCATCGTGGAGCGCACCCGATGACCTGTCCCTTCTGCGGCGAGGAACGCTGTATCGAGAAAATCGGGCGCGGCTGGTTCTGTCAGGTCTGTGGCCGGTCATGGGTTGGCTAGCCACGCTCAAGATCGGCACACGGGCCAAGCGGCTCCATGACGAGCTGGAGCGCGGGGCGACGGATTACGACCTGCGGCAGCGCACGGGCACCACGGCCCACGCGCTCTATCGCTCACAGGTCTATTGGACGCGGGTGGTGATTGCGGCGGCATCACTCGTGGAAGTGCTCCCCCTGCCGCTCCGATGGAGAACCGCGATCATGAACCTGCTCAACCTGATTCAGAACGTCTACAAGGCCCCCCTCACCACAGCGGCGGGGCTGGGTATCGCCTATCTGGAGTTCCTACAGAACGGCCTGACGTTCAAGGCGGCAGCGGTCGCCATGCTGGGCGTTCTGCTCGGCGGCACGCACGGCGGCACGAAGGACGGCAACTAGCGGGAAGTAAGGCGGTCTGGCCGGTGCGCGGCCTGCTGGGACCATCGCAACCCCGGCGGTGGAAAGAGGGTCAGCGCACCGGCCTGAGCCACTTAGCTCGGCTTCTTTCGAGGGCGGCCACCTTTGGCCCCGTTCTTCCGCGCGGCGGCGGCTTTCTTGTCTGAGCGCACGGCACCCCCAAGCTTACCGAGCGCCACGGCGGCGGGGTGCTTCGCCATGCCTCAGGCCCTCCGCTCAATAATGGACAGCGCGTAGCGTAACTCTTCACCGCTACCGACGCCCTTCGTGCGGGACTCATACCCGGAGAACACGTACCCCGGCTTCAAATGGATCAGGGCGCGGCCTTCGTCGCAGCCGCCACCTTCAATCTCATCTACCCGCTCGTCTTGTGCCGCCTTCGCGAGTGCTTTCAGTGCCCGGAATCCGTTTCTGTCGCCTACGCTTACCATACCGCAGCCCTCCACTACGCCTCTTCCTCCGGATGGCACCAATCGCACTCCGGTTCTTCGCATCTGTATTGCCCCATCGCCGCGTCTGTGTGAAGGTCGCGCTTCACGCATTCCGTCGCATCGCGTCCGCCTCGTGCCTCGGACACCATTTCATGCACGCCGCGGCTAGCCCAAACATGCCCCGGCTCGGCTTCCCACGTCCCACGCACAAGGCTGCCGTATCGCTCGATTCGGATCTTGTTTGGCATTCGTGACTCACCCTCTACTGACAAACAGTATAACACAAGCGCTTAGGTTTGTCAACTGCCCCTTAGCACGGCTTAGCACTTTCGCCGGGTGTCTATGGGGCCTTGTGGGCACTTCATGGCTACGCGACTGACCGGCCGAATACGGCCAGAATCCGCAGAATGGCTAGGAAATTGTGGGGTTTTGTTGGTTGCGGGGGCGGGATTTGAACCCGCGACCTTTGGGTTATGAGGGGAACGACTTCAGGCCTTTTCCCGAGTCTTTCTCGACTTCTTAGCCTTTCGCTTAGCACGCGGGGCTGACTTTCGCCTATCCAGCGCGGCAATGGCGGCCTGGAGGCGGGTATCACTCGCCCCCATCGCGTAGCGCTGAGTCTGCTGGGGCGTGCTGTGGCCCATGAGGGCTTGCGTGGCGTGGAGATCGCCGGTCAGCCTGAGTAACTCGGTTCCGTAGCTGTGGCGGAGCGCGTAGGGCGTCACCGGGGGCACCTGGGCCGCCTTGCACGCGCGCATGAACTGCTGGCGAAGGACGGACGGATCGAACCGGCCCCAGGCGTCGGCGGCGATGAACGCTTTCAGGGCGGTGACGGCCGCCTGGCTGAGTGGGCGCACGCTGGCCCGTGTCCCGGCCCCTTTCGACCGCCCGCGCACCGTCAGCGTCTTGGCCGTGAGATCAATGTCGGCCGGGGTGAGCTGCATGATCTGGAGTTGCGGGAGTCCGGTATGCGCCATCACCTCGAGCCGGGCACGCGCGGGACCGGGCGGGAGCTGCTGGAGAATCGTCCCGATCACCGCGTACGACAGGGCACGCGGCTGCACGTCGGGGCGGCGGAACTTCGGCACCGATCGGACGGGGTTGGGCGCGTGCTTGCCGTCCAGCGTGCTCCACAGGTGCATGAGAGCCGTGCGGCGGTGGTTCACGGCGGCAGCGGAGAGCGTCGGCCCGCGCATGGCGTTGCGCTTCTTGTCATCAGCCGGGGGGACCGTGCGCCACATCTGGAGCGCGGCCGCAATCTCGGCGGGCGTGATCGTGTCCCGGCGGCGGGACTTCCCGAAGTAGGCGACCCACTCCTCGATGTGCTGCGTCCGCGTGGCGAACGTCGGCATGGCCGCGACGGACGCCAGGTAGGCGGCGGCATCGGCGGCGAACGTCCCCGAGGCGGCTGTCGCGCCCGGCTGGACATGCGCCAGCTTCGTCGTGAGTAGCCACTTCTGGATGGCATAGTCCGGCGTCCCGCGCCGGAAGTGGCGCGAGTAGCGGACCCCTCGGATCGTCAGCCGGGCCTGCACCCCGTGCGGGGTGGGCGTCAGGTGGGCGGGCACGGGCTATTCGTTCGTGCGGTCGATCAGCTCTAAGAGTCGGTCGAGCAGGTCATCCACCACGGGGAGTAGTTCCGGTGCGACGGCGACGATCTGGGCCAGTTTCTTCTGGGTCTGCAAGAGCAGCGGCGACGGCACGGACGAGGCGTCTGGCGCGGACGAGTCGGGCATAAAGCTCAGATGCGCGGGCCTCGGCCTGCGCGACGAGGAGAACGGCACGACGTGGTGCAGCATCCGACCCTCCGGTGCGTGATCCTGCGCCCGTGCGCGGCTGAGTGGCAATACCTAAATCTGGTAATGAAATACCGAAAAACGTGCAGATCGCCAGCGCCAGATCGAGGTCGGCGTGGGCGGTTGGTGGGTCATCTGTATAGGTGGTCACCCATCCCGGCGACACCCCAAGGGCTTCGGCCAGTCTGGCGGCATTACCCCGGACATAGTAGGCACCGTCCTTCCGCACCCGTGCCCGCACGTAGGCCCTGAGGCGGTCCGCCGTCTCATTTGTCGGTGGCATAGGGCGTCCTATCGTGGCCGGAAGCCCTCTCGGCCCCAAGATTCTTCTGTGCCGCATAAGAAACTTGTTGACATGAAAGTTATGTCTCGCGTAATGTTTGGCCATGCTGAACGAGACGCAGCGCCGGGCGGTCCGGCGGGCTTACCGCAACCTCCGGGATGACCGGGCGCTGACGGCGCTCGAAACCGCCGCACTCGCGGGGGTCGATCCCACCCTCTACTCGAAGATCGAAAACGGCTGGCGCGTCCCGACGCCGGAGCAGCGCAAGGCGATTGCCCGCGTGCTGCGCGTGCGCGTGGCGGACCTGCCGAGCGTGGCGATTCAGGAGGCCGCATGAGCGGCATCAACAAGAAGCCTGCGCTGATGGCCTCTGCTGAGTTCGCTGACATGTGCGACGCCGTCAGCAAAGCGGCGCTGATCGACGCGCTCTGGTGCGCCTGCCAGCTCGGCACCGACGAATCCGCAGAGCAGATCACCACGCAGGCGGCTCGGAACATTCAGATTGCCCTAACTGAGCGCGGCGACCGTGTCGCGGCGTCCATCCGCGATGCAGCCGCGCGTTGCATCGACAGCGACTAAGCCCATGCCTGACTTTGTTCGCACCGAAGTGATCGCCGCGCAGTACTTCTCCACGGCGAAGCGGCCGGTGGCTGCGGCGCGCAAGTGGCTGAAGCGCCACGGCGTACCGGCCGAACGGCTCGGCCCGCGCCTGCTGCTGTGGGATCTGCGGGTCATCCAGAAGATGAAGGAGGCACTGTGACCGGACTGGATCGCTGGCTGACCACGCAGCCCGAAGAAGAACAGAACGCGCTGGCCCCCGAGCCGGACTACTGCGAATGCGGCGCGGCGCTGACAGCGGACGACTGGAAGCTCTGCCTGCTGTGCGCGGAACGGATCGACCTCGGGCGGCTCGATGGGCCGGACTACGACGAGGAGTGCTGACCATGCCCTGCCTCCTGTGTGAGCAGACGCTCCAGTCTGATCCGCTCCCGTCGGTTGATCGCCACGGCGAGGCGCAGCCGCCACATCTGCACGCGGACACGTGCCCGCCACGCCCGTCCGTGTTTCACGTCGGCCACGGGGCCTACGCCGCGATGTGCATCCGGCATCACTGGGCGGGTCCGACGGTCACGCGCTCGCTCGAAGCCGAGGCTCGGAGCGATGCCGGAGCCTTCGGGTGCCCGCTCTGTCTCGGGGAATGGCAGGAACGGCAGTGCCCGGCGCGGGATGGCTTCGCGCGATTCGCGGCGCTGGTAAGCACGGAGGAGGGTCGTCATGGGTAGGAGTCTGACGCGGTTAGACATCGTCACGCCACGCCTGATGCATGAGACGCCATTGAAGGCGGATCTCACGGTTCATGAGGCGAAGCGGTCGGTGGGGCACTTATTGGGGCGGGCGATCTCGATCGCGGGGTTGTCCATCAAGGAGGCGGCGCGGCTGATCGGGGCGGCGCGGGGGTCGGATCTGGACCCGGCGCAGCTCTCCCGGTGGATCGCCGGGTCCGAGCGGCTGCACTTCGAGGCCGTGTATGCGGTGCCGGAGATCGCGCAGCCGTTCCTGACGGTAGGGGCGCAAGGGCTGGGGGCGGATGTGGAAACGCATGTGCGGTGGAGGACGGCATGAAGCACGGACTACTCGCGGCGGTGTTGCTCTGCGCGGTTGTGGTGAAGGCCGACACGCTTCCGGAGGGCGTGCTAATCCCGGAGACGGTGACGACCGGCCCGCTCACCTTCGGGGCCGTCTCGCCTGCGGCCCAGCCGATGCGCTGGGGCACGACGAAGAAGCTGATCGCCTTCGCGATTCTCGGCCAGGCGCTGGACCTGATCTCAACTGATGTCGCGCTGGCGCGGGGCGGGACGGAACTCAATCCGCTGATGAAGAAGCGGGCGGTGCGCTACGGCGTCAAGGGGCTGTTCATTCTCGGCACGTTCGGCCTGCACGCGCTGCCGAAGGGACAGGCCGACGGCGCGGCGAAGACCATCGGCTGGACGGGGCTGATCCCCGGCCTCGCCAACACGGTGCAGGCGGTGGCGAAGTGAGCGGCAGAGACGTGTTCAGCGCGTTGATCTTCGCGCTGAACTGCGGCTTGGCGGCGGGGTGCGCTGTCGCAGGCAGGTCGGTCCTGTGCGGAATCACCGTCTTCTCGGCTGCCTTACTGGTGACCACCACGGGGATGGTGAAGCGATGACGTTCAGCGAGCGGATGGTGGCGGGCAGCATCGGCGGCATCTTGCTGACCCTCGGCGGGCGGATCGTGTGGTTGCTCGGCGGGCAGGTCGTGGTGATGGCGCTGGCGTCGCTGGCGCTGCTGGCGCTCGGCGGGGTCTGCCTGTTCGGGTCGCTGACGTTGGGGGATGACGATGTCCGCTGACCTCGGGACGCTCTGTAGCTACCTGCTGCTGCTCGCGATCTTCTTCCTGGCGGGCGGCGTGTTCGAGGGCTGGCATACCTGGAAGCGGGCGCGGGCCAAGCGCAAGGACTGGCTCGATGAAGGCAACCGGAGGATCTGGTAATGCCGCGCGAATTTCGGGACGAGCTGCCGGTGCTGGTCCGCAGCCTGTTCGATTGGGCGAGTGACGGGCTGGCGGGCTGGTCCAAGGCGGTGCCGGTGGCCGCGTGGCTGCTGGTGGGTGTCGGGCTGCTGCTGTTCTCGTGGCTGTTCGCAGCCGGGCATGTATTCGAGGCGCTGTATCGGCATCTCGCGCCGCGTGTGGATGTCGTGACGCTGAGACGGAGGGCGTAATGACGACGTTCTGGCTGATTGTGGTGGCGGGTGCGGCGGTGGTCGGGTCTGTGTGTTGGCTGACTGGCGCACCTGTCGTTGTGAACCTCGTTGCATCGTTCGCGTGGGGCATGTTCGCGGCGAGCCAGTGGGGGCCGAAGTGAGCCCCGCCCTGACGGATCTCAATATCGCGTTCTTCCAGCAGGAACTACGCATCAGGGCCATCGACACGCGGGCACCGCAGTATCACCAGCCGCGTCCGACCGTCCTGCGGGCGCATGACGTGCCGAAGGCGAAGGCGCGCAAGCCGACGGGCTTCTGTCAGGCCGAGGGCTGCGGGCGGGCGGTGCGCTGGAATCGCGTGCTGTGCCACGACTACCGGGCGGATGCCACGGCCCGGTGGCGGGAGACGTGGCGGGAGCGGGGCGGCTGGTGAACACGCCCGTCTTTCGCGGGGCCGTCTCGGACGATGGCAAGCGGCTGACATGGGAGGCGCGGCGGCTGCTGATCGCGTGGATGGCGCAGCATCCCGGCCACGGCTTCGCACTCACGCCAGTGAAGGCCGCGAAGTCACCCGAGCAGCTCGGCTACTGGCACGGCGTCCTGATTCCGCTACTGGCCGAGGAATTGGGGTACGGCCGGTGGGAGCACGACGCGGTGCATGACGCGGTGATGCGGAAGCTGCGCGGGGAACACGGGCCACTGAAAGCGCGGCTCTCGATGTCGAAGATGACGCAGCCGGAAGTCTCGGCGCTGATCGAGGACTGTCGAACGTGGGCACTGCTCGACCTGGGGATTGTGACACCGGACGCGGAACCGGACAGCAGCAAGCGGAAGCGAACGAAGGAGGCAGCGTGAGCAGCACAGCAGTAGTGGAGGCACCAGTGGCGGTGACGGTAGCGCAATCCCAAGTCTACGCGGCGATTTCGCGTATCGGGGAGGCCCTGTCCAAGGTGGGCATTTCCAAGAGCCGCACGAACGAGCAGCAGCGGTACAAGTTCCGCGGTATCGATGAGGTCTACGGGGCGCTCGCGCCGTTACTCCCACAGCACGGGCTGATCGTGGTGCCGCGCATTCTGGACCGCCAGAGCGTGGACCGGGTGAGCAAGTCGGGCACGGCGCAGTTCTACGTGACGGTCTGCGCGGAGTTCGACTTCATTGCCGTGTCGGACGGGTCGAAGGTGACGGCGCGGACCTACGGTGAAGCCCAGGACAGCGGCGATAAGGCCACGAACAAGGCCATGAGCGCGGCCTACAAGTACGCGGCGTTCCAGACGTTCTGCATCCCCACGGAAGGTGACAACGACGCGGACGCTACCACGCCGGAACCGGCGCAGCCGGCCGGCCTGGTGGGCTATCCCGAGTGGCTGATGGACTTCGAGGCGACGGCGGACAACGGCCTCGACGCGCTCACGGCGGCGTTCAAGGCGGCTCCTGAGGCGTTCCGGGCGCACTACGTGGCGACCGTCAGCCAGCAGGCCCGCGAGGCGCTGAAAGCGAATGCCCGCAAGGTCGGCGCGTCGGAGGCGGAGTGAGGCACATCCTGAATATCGATCAACGGTCGGACGACTGGAGAGCCGCCCGCGCCGGCAAGTTGACCGCCTCCCTCGCTCATGTGCCCGCGATGCAGGGCCGCAAGAAAGGCGAAGAATCGACCACGCGGCGTGACCTGCGGTTCAGGCTCGCACTGGAGCGCATCAACGGGGCCGCGTTGCCGGAGGATTTCGGCGGCAACGGCGATACCGAGCGTGGCCGCGAACTGGAAGCCGAGGCGCTGGCGGCCTACGAAGCGCGGACCGGGCATCTGCTGACGCCGGTGGGGTTTGTCTACCGGGACGATCTGCCCATCGGGTGCAGCCCGGACGGGGCGCTGGTGGGGCTGGGTATCGAAGGCGATCCAGAGCGGCATGGGGACATCGCCATGTATCCAGCCGTGGATGTGTTCCTCGGCGGCGTGGATGTGAAGGTGCCCCGGCCCGCGAATCACAACGCCTACCGGCTCGATCCGTCGCTGCTGGTGGCGGACTACGAAGCTCAGATCGCGCACACGCTGCTCACAACATCCGCGCCCTGGTGGGACGTGGCGAGCTATTGCCCGCAGATGCCCGCGCCGTTGCGGCTGGTGATCGTGCGGATGGTGGTCAGCCCGATCACGGGTCCCGTATCCATGCCGCCGTCGATCGCGCGTGTGCATGGCGTGGACCTTGCCGCGCACGAGTTAAACGTTCGGCAGTTTCTTCGGGAAGTGGACGCACAGGAAGCGGCGCTGCGACAGGCCGCACAGGAGGCCGCGTAATGGCATACGAGAAAGATCCAGACGAGATCGGGGCGCTGTGGGTGAAGAGCAGCGCGAAGGGCGAGTACATGACCGGCGAGGTCAACGGCGTCAAGGTGGTGTGCTTCCGCACGAAGAGCAGCCACGAGCGAGCGCCGCAGTGGCGGGTGATGAAGAGCAAGCCGCGCGAGGACGGGCCGTCTGTCGCGCCCATCAACGAATCGGACATCCCCTTCTGAGACATGCCGCCGATCCCCAAGCCCACGCGCCGGCCCTCGAAGCGCCACCGGGACGCCGCTCGACGCCGCGCGGTCTATGCGGCCGTGACGGCGCGGGATGTGTTCTGTCGGTGCTGTGGCCGTGGCTCCGGGCTGCATCGGCATCACATCGTGTTCCGCTCGCAGGGAGGCCCGACCACGGAACAAAACGTCGTTTTGGTGTGTATGGCGTGCCATTCCGCGATTCATGCCCACCGGCTGCGGATTGTCGGCACGGACGCCAACGGGCCATTGCAGTTTATCGAGGCCAGCACGGCCCTGCGGGAGTCTAGCGACGTGCTCGGGCTGGGGGCTGTTTCAGACAGCACACAGGGGGCGGCATGACGGAATACAACACGGATCAGGGCCTCTGGAAGGGGCCAAGTCCAGAGGAAGTGCAAGAGCGTGTGCGAAAGGCTGGCCCAACGGCCGAGCACTGGCAGCGGTTCGTGCAACTGCGTGCCGAGCTGTTCACAGCCATCGCGCAGTCGCTGGCAGAGGACGGCCACTGTAAGTCCTACGAGGGAGCGCTTTCGGTGTCGCTGCCTAACTTCTTTGAAGAACGGGCCGCGCACGAGCACGACTACGGCTGGCTCCGCGAAGAAGCGTGGGGGATTGAGTTGCACTGTTACCTGATCGGCCCCAACCGACACTATCGGTGGTCTGGTGTGTCGTTCGATGAAGCGCTGTGCAAGGCGGAACTCGACATCAGAGCGTGGATTGCCGGTGACTATCGGCTGCGCCACGACGACCGCCCATGACACAACCGACGTTCTGGCAGATCGCGGCCACGAATGAAACCGTGCTGGTCGCGGCGCTCTGTGACCTACTGCGCGGGTCGGGCTGGCAGACGGCCAAGCAGCTCCGGCGGCACGGCTTCAACGACCGGACACTCCGAGCGATTGCGTCGGCCAGTCACGGCCAGATCATCAGCGGACAGCGGGGCTACGCGCTGATTGCCGAGGCGACGGTGGAGGAGGCCCGGCACGCGGCGGCCTGGATGCGCCGGCAGGGGAATCTGATGATTCAGCGGGCGGCGGACATTGAACGCGCGATGCATCGGCGGGAGGTCGCGTGATCGACTTCGCGCGGCAGTGTCAGGCGCTCGGCCTGCCGGTTCCGGTGCCGGAGTATCGCTTTCATCCCACGCGGAAATGGCGGCTCGACTATGCATGGCCAGATCGACGGCTGGCGCTGGAAGTGGAAGGCGGCATCTGGATGCGCGGACGGCACACACGCGGCAGCGGCTTTCGGAAGGACATGGAGAAGTACAACACGCTCGCGATTGCGGGCTGGCGCTTGCTGCGGGTCTGCCCGGCGGATGTGACGGACGGCACGGCGTTGACGTGGGCTGAGCAGGCGCTGACGCCGAAGGACGCCGCATGAGCTACGACCAAAACCAGAAAGAGGCCACGCTGCTGCGCTGTGCCGCCTGTGGTCGGCCCTCCTACGTCACCCGCTGGTCGGGTGGGGTCTACACCTGTCGGGACTGTCGGAGGGCGCAGTGACGCCGTATTACGAGGATGGCGCGGTCACGATCTATCACGCCGATTGCCTCGACGTGCTGCCGACGCTGAAGTTTGACGCCGTGGTGTCAGACCCTCCCTATGGCGTGTTGGCCGAGGGTGGATCGGCCGCTACGCGACGGAGTGGCGGCAACGCTGACAACGGTGCAATGGCATGGGATGTGGCCCCAGATGCTGAGCTACTTGCAACACTCACGGCAACGCCAGCGATGCTCTGGGGCGGGTGTCACCTATCACTCCCGCCAACATTTGGATACTTGGTGTGGGACAAGAAGATCGACGGCCTCAACTTCGGAGAGGTTGAATACTGCTGGACGAATCTCAGGTTCGCCCCGCGCGTATTCCGCTATCGCGCCGTTGGGGTGGATGGTGGGAAGCAGCACCCCACACAGAAACCCGAGGCGCTGATGCTGTGGTGCCTGTCGTTTCTTCCCAAATCTGGAATTGACGTGGTCCTTGATCCCTTCATGGGCAGCGGCACCACACTGGTGGCAGCCAAGCGTCTCGGCCGCAAAGCTATCGGCATCGAGCGCGAGGAGAAGTATTGCGAGATCGCGGCGCGTCGTCTGGCGCAGGGTGCGCTGGATCTGTTCGGGGGCGATGCCGCATGAGCGCCCCGCGTGATGTCTGGCCTGCGCCCGAGGGAAAACCGTTGAACGCCGCCCAGCGAATTGCTAGACTACGGGAGTCAGACCCAACGACTGCAATCGTTGGCTCCCACCAAACGCGTGAGGTGCGTTGATGTTGACCCCCGCAGCAATTCCAGATTCTAGCACCCTGGCTGTCTCACCCTCCATCTGGGAGGCGCGATAGATGGCCGGCGTCTCACTGCAAGACATCATCAAATCGGATTTCTACCAGGAACATTCAGCCCGCGCGGCCGACTGGCTCGGGCGGCGCATCCTTGACCACTGCGTAGCCTACGAGCGCGCGTTTCATCGCGACTCGTATGACAGCCACCTTGAGGCGGCGTTTGCGCTCTGGTTCTACATGATGCAAACGGGGCCAGATGTGCCGTGGTCCCTGCATCTTGAGGCACAGGCCGAAGTCACGGTTAACGGTCGCGACTATAGGCTCGATTTCGCGGTGTGGCAGACCGACGAACACTTGCCGAACGGTCAAGCCATGTTGCCACTGGCAATCGAGTTAGATGGCCACGACTTCCATGAGCGCACTAAGAGTCAGGTTGAAAGGCGCAACCGCCGCGATCGCGATCTGATGGCGAACGGATGGCGCGTCATTCATTTTGCGGGGTCGGAGTTCCATCGCGACCCTGCCGGATGTATTCGGGAAGTGTGCGCTGCTGCGAACGTTCTTATGGTGCGGTAGATGGCGCGCATCCGGACGATCAAGCCTGGCTTTTTCTTGAACGAAGAACTGGCGGCGCTGCCGTTCCAGTGGCGACTACTCTTTATCGGCCTGTGGACGCAGGCGGATCGCGCCGGGAGACTGGAGGACCGACCAGCGCGGATCAAGGCCGTGTTGTTCCCGTATGACGACCTGGATGTGAATGATGGGCTTGGCTGTCTGGCAAACGCAGGCTTCATCGTCAGGTACGACCGGGACGGAGGGCAGTTCATCGCCATCCCGAAGTGGGACAAGCATCAACAGCCCCACATCAAGGAGGCGGACAGCGAGATTCCGCCACAGCACAGTGCGAGCACGGTGCCAGCACCAGACGAGCCCGTAGGAAGGGAAGGGAAGGGAACAGGAAAGGAACAGGAAGGAGTATGGCGCGCGAGCTTCGACGTGTTCTGGGCGAAGTATCCCCGGAAAGTCGGCAAAGACGCCGCGTGGGCTGAATGGAAACGCATCAGGCCGGACGATGCGCTACTGGAAATCATGCTCAGCGCCGTGTTGCTGCAATCGCAGACGCGGCAATGGCTGGATAACGGAGGGGAGTTCATCCCGCATCCACGGACGTGGTTGAAGCAGGGCCGGTGGCAGGACGAAACACGGCAGGAGTCCGGCATCGGCATTCAGAGCGCCCGCGTGGCGAAAGCGCGCGGGACATGGACCGCGTGGGAATGCCCGCATGAGCCGGAGTGCGCGAGCCGGTCGAAGTGCGCGGATGCCGACATTCTCGGGAAAGCGCGCAAGGCGGTGAGCGCATGAACTGGCGGATCGCGATTGTCCCGGTGAAGTGCGGACGGTGCGGAGGTCACACGCCACGCGGTGCGGTCTACGCGACGGTGACGGAGGCGCAGAAACTCCGCTGCGCGCGCTGTGTGGCTGAGCAGTTCGGCGCACAGGCGCCAGAGCCGTCAGCGGTCCACGCGATACGGAGAGACACGCAGAGCGGTTTTGGGACGGTGTCGGATCTGGTCGCGAAGACGCTCTCGCGATTCAAGGACATTCGGAAAGCGCAAGCCGGTGAGTAGGGGGAGGCGATGAGGCCGCTCTGCGCGTGGTGCCGGAAAAAGCCGGTGTCCCGCCCGCGTGGCGTCTATTGCGGGTTGGCGTGCATGGGCGACGCGAAAGCCGAGCGGCACGCGGCTACGGCGCGGGCGAATCTGGCGAAGGGACGCGAGCGGGCGCGCGTCTTTTACGTGGCGCGTGTGCGGGCGCGCATCGGTGGGGATGCGGTGGCGCTCCTGGCGGTGATTGGGGGCGCGGCCTCGGCGTGTGATGCGCCGCTCCGGGCGCGGGTTGAGCGGCATCTGGCGCGGATTGAGGCGCGGGGCTATCGGCGGGGCTGGCTGGCCCATGCGGCACGGGTCAGGCGAGGAGGGCAGCGATGACACGCGATCAGCGGACGGCGTTGGAGCAGTTGCGGGACGAGATAGGCCGTAGCCCAGTTGTTGCTGACGGTAACAATATACCTGACGGGGAAACTTCCTCAGTGACCCCCGCGTCTCATTTCTCGACAGGGCGGCCCTCACAGACGGGAACGCGCGAGGCGGGATTCGCGTACTTAGGAATATGCGGAGCCGTCTTTAGCGTTCTCGTTGCTCTAATCCTCGTAGTTGTAGCTTGGGTGTTTAAGCGACACGAAGCGGCTCCTCCGGTGGCTATATCGGTACGCGAAGTACTTGCGACGGATGCCAATAGAGTCGGAGTACTTAATAAAACCAATCAAAAAGATTCGGTACCCGTCTGGCGATCTGTCGGAGGCATCGCTCCACCACCTCGCGTGCTCAATTACACCGTCCATCACGCGGTCAGGCAGGTCGCGTTGGATCACATGTCCCGGGTCTACGTTTTCGGAAACTACGGGGCCAAGCTCAACTGCAATGGCGGGGTTATTGGCTGGCAGGCTGTCGCGAATGAGCCACTGGGCGTGTATGCCGATGAACTGTGCGGGCATCGGCCCAGTATTGACGATCCAGGCCCGGCCATTCTGCAGGCGATCAGGAACAGTGCCGGCGGAAATGCCACTGACAACGATGTGACGGATGACAAGCCTGGGCCGGTGCGCATAGAGCACCGCCAGTTCGTTCGCCCTGCTTTGCTTCTCAATGGCGCTCAGGCTGTCCAGCGCGATAGTAGCGGCCCAAAAGGCAGCACAAGCCAAGGCTACGTTGATGAGCGTAGACGGCTTGAGCCACTCATTGTCGGGCTTCGGTTCACTGTAGGGCTGTGGGGCCTGTGGTGGGGCAAGAGCAAGATCGTTCGGGGGAATCGGACGGACAGGCAGGCCGGGAGAATTGCGCTGGCTGTCGGCCTGTTCTCTTTGTTGCTGCCGTGGTAATTGCGCCAGTGCTCGTAGTTCGTGACCAAGCGTCACAAGCGCCAAGAATAGTCCCGTCAGGGCTACTATGGAGGCAAGATGTCTCGTCCGCCGAAGGAGTTTCACGCCTTCACCTCGCTAGTGGACCGTCTCTTAACGGTGCCGAAGGACGAGATCTTACGGCGAGTCGAGGCAGAAAAGGCCGCGTCTGCGGAGAATCCCAACAGACGCGGCCCCAAGCCGAAGATCAAGACTTCTTCCGCCGCTTCCCGCGCTTCTCGCGGGGTAAGCGCGTCCCGTTCCCGTCCCTAAACGGCGGTCGGCGCGGCGGTCAACGCGGTGTAGGTGAGGCGCTTACCCACGATGCCGGAGAGGACCGCATCGCCGCCAGCGTGGAGGCGCT
>Ga0075458_10000061_pt1 | contig 33831 bp, 48 predicted proteins | sample DEB3_08_DNA_FD_77576 | JGI IMG/M metagenome (GOLD analysis project Ga0075458, IMG submission 77576) | Aqueous microbial communities from the Delaware River and Bay under freshwater to marine salinity gradient to study organic matter... | ecosystem: Environmental > Aquatic > Marine > Coastal ... | reverse complement strand
GTTGGTAGGCGGGGGGGTCGGCCGTCCGACCCCCTCCCCCTTCCCCCTACCCTATCCACAGGCTGTGGACAACTTTGGGGAGAATGGAGTTCGGGTGGTTGTGTCGATGTCGGTCGGTGGTGAGTGTAGGTGTCATCGGTCGGGGGTGTCGTCGTGTGTTGTTCTGGTGGTGGTGGGGGTTCCCCGGTCGTGGGTGTTGGCTTTGATTGCGTTGCATTGTCGGCAGATCACTCCGAGGTCGTGGTCTACGACGAGGTCGTGGGCGGGGTGGGCTGGGATGTCGGGGCAGTTGGGGATGTGGAGTCCGAAGCAGATCAGTCCGTGGAGTGCGATGTGTTGGGCTCGGAGTTGTTGTGAGTTGTAGCGCCAGGCTCCGGCGTACTCGGGGCGGGGGCGTGGTCCCCTGGTGGCCGCCCTTTGTTTGTCGGCGGTTCTTGTGCAGGTTCGACACCGTGGGGTTCTGAAGATGGCCCCGCAGTTTTGGCAGCGTCGTGCGGCCATTAGAAGATCCATTCGTCGAGATCGGTGGGGGTTGTTTCTTCTTCTGTTTCGCTTTGCGTTTGGTGGTCACCGTAGCGCGCCGCTCCTATAGAGCGGCGGCGCGCCGGTATGACTGCGCCGGGTGTGCCGGAATTTTCGTGCAAGTGTGCCGGACCTGTGACCTGCGGAAATGCGACCGCGCCGACCGCGCCGCTGATTTCGTCGCATCGCGCCGCAATGTCTGTTTCGGGGGTGTGCCGCAGAGGTGGTGCGGCGCGCCGCAGCAAGTTATCCACAGTCTGTGTGCGGCGTAGTTGTTCTTCTTGTTGGGCGGCGTTCTTACGAAATCGGATGGCGTCTCGGAGGTTGGTGGCGGACATCTTGTGGCCTGCTTCTCGGAGGGCTCGGCCGGCGGCGTTGAATCCGATGTCGGCGGGGAGCTGGAGTTCGTCGAGGAGTTGGGCTCGGTCGGCTGTGCCGTCGGCGAACACTTCTGCTTCGAGGTCGAGGATGTATTCGGTGACGTCGTGTTCGGTGCGGGTGATCTTCACTTCTGGTGGCACCCAGGAGATTCGTGAGTGGGTGCGGGTGAGGGTGATTCCGTTGTTGATTCGTTTGAGTGACCAGACGAGGTCGACGTCGTCGTTTTTGGCTGAGGAGCCTCGTTGTCCTTTGGATGTGTCTTTGCCGGAGTGGTCGGTTCTAAGGTAGGTGATTCCGGCGGCTTTGAGGGCTAGGCCGGTGTGTCGGTAGAAGGCTCGGACGGTATCGGCTTTGTCTTCGTCTCCTTCGACTGCTCTTCCGAATGTGTCGATGGCGACGAATTCGGCGCCGGTGTGGTGGACGAGGTCGAGGAGTGCTTTGGCTCCTTCGATGGTGTCCATGGGTGGGAGTGATGGGAGGAGTGCGTAGTGGAGGTTGCTGAGGTCGCTGTCGGGTCCGTAGCCGAGGTCGGTGAGGCGTTCGTGGAGGTCGGCTTCGGTCATTTCCATGTCGATGTAGAGGCAGCGGCAGGGTGGGGCGGTGTATCCGCCGAGGATGGGTTGTCCGGCGGCGAGGGCGGCGACTACGGCGAGGAGGACGGTTGATTTGCCGGCTTTGGCTGGGGCGTAGAGGGCGATGGCTCGGCCTCTCGGGATGAGTGGCCAGGCGAGCCATTCTTCGTCGGTTTTGTCTGTGTTCCAGAATTTGTCCCAGTTGATGATGTGGGCGAGTTCGAGGCGTTCTTCGGGTTCGGGGTTGGTGTGGGTTTGTGGGTTGGTGGGTTGGAAGTTGTGGAGGCTGGTTTCGATGGCCCGGTTTTCGATTTGGTGGAGGTTGCGGGCGGCGGCGGATCTGTCTCCGTTGTGTTGGCGGGCGGCGTAGTAGCCGAAGCGTGAGTAGGCGCCTTCTGGGAGCCAGGGGATGGAGCTGGTGAATACTCGGAGGAAGTCTTGGCCTTGGTAGCCGACGGTCGCTGAGGTGCCGTCTGAGGGGTCTTTGCCTGGTCGGACCCAGTGTTGTTCGCCGGCCCGGTCGGTGTAGGCGAGGGTCCATCCGTCGTCGTGGAGTAGGTCGGTCCAGTTGGTTCGGTTGTTGTATCGGGCGGCGGGGCCGTCTGTGTGGTCTTGTACGGCGGTTTGTACGGTGGCCGGTGGTGTTGGCGGTTCGGGTTCTTGGAGGAGCTGGAGGAGCCATTGGGGGGCTTGTGCGGGGGTGAGATGTTCGGTGTCGGCGTCGAATTCGTAGGTGGTGCCGTTGGGGTGGGTTGATCCTGGGGCGACGACTTGGCCGCCTTCTCCTCGGATGTCGAGTCCGGGGCCGAGGCGTCGGCCGGCGTCGTTGCGGATGATCTGGTGTTCGGGGTAGGCGAAGTAGAGGTGGTTTCCGCCGGATCCGGTGATGACGGTGAGGGTTTCGGGGAGTGGGCCGTGTTCGGTTTCGAGGTCGGCGAGGGTGTCGTAGCCCCGGTTGTGTTCTTTGTCGTCAATGTCGAGGACGAAGATGCCGGATGCGGGGCCGGTGGCGATTCCGATTCCGTGGTTTGCGTACGGTCCGGTCCACCAGGTGAGGATCGTTTCGGGGTCGGTTGTGGCGGCTTCTTGCCATCTTGGGATGGGCGGGTGTTTTTCACCGGGGCGGATGGGGATGACTCGCCAGCCTCGGTTGGCGTAGTCAAGGGCTATTTCATGTTGGTTCATTGTCGGGTTTCATCCATTGTTCGGGTTTGCCGGTTTTGTTGGTGCAGGGCCGGCAGAGGATGGCGGTGGCGGGGAGTGCGGCGATGTATTGGCGGCCACATTTGGGGCATTTCCAGCGTTTAGAGCTCTTCGGGGTGGTCATTGCCGTTGTAGGCCTGGCTGATGGCGGTTCGGATGGGTTCGAGGGCGAACAGGATTCGGTCGGTTTCGATGATTCGTTCGACGAGTCCGATGGGGAGTTGGATGTTGATGTATCCGGCGGGGGGTGTGTTGCGTTCGGTTTCGTCTTGGAGGTCGACGATTCTGTCGAGGTAGCGGGCGGTTCGGGTTTGGAGTGTGTCGATGAGTCGGGCGGCTTGACAGCGGATACAGCGGTCCCGGTAGGGGCGGTGTTGGCAGTTGTGGCCGCAGTCTCGGAGGACGTTTTGGATGGATGGGTAGCCGGGGCATCCGCAATCCATCTGATAGTGGAGGTCGCAACCCATGTCGGTTCTCATTTCTTGGGTCCGAGGATGATGAGGAGCGTGGCACAAAGGGCGATGAGAAGGGTCCAGAGGACGCCGATGATGAGGGTTTCTTGTGTGGTCACTTGCGGCCTCCGAGGTAGGCGAGGATGAGGGCGGCGGCGATCGTGAAGCAGAGAAACGCAACGGTGAGGGTTCCGGGGTTGAGATCCCAGAGTGGAAGGTTGCCGGTGTCGTTCATCGGGTTTTCCTTTGCATTGCCATTTTGAGGCCGTTGATGAGTACCTGGGCTTCTTGATCGGTGAGGTGGATCGCTTCGTAGCGTGAGCCTTCCCATCTCATGCGGAGTGCGACGAATCCGGAGACGATGGTGTAGTCCACGGAAAGTCCAATTGTGGGTTCTTCGAGGGAGTCGTTTCCGAGCCCGTCGCGTTCTGGGAACTCGATGTAGGCGGTGGTCGAATAGATACTCATTTTGGTTGGTCCATGATTGTCCTTATGGCTTTGAGGTAGCCGAGGCCGTCAAGTGCGTGTTCAAGTTGTGCGATTCTGTTTCGGAGTCGCTGAATCTCGTCGGCGGCGTCTTGAACAAACTTGGCTTTGATGTCGTCACGAATGCAATTCGAGAACTCGCGAAGTTGATCCACAATGTCGTTCATGCGATTTCCTCTTCAAGAGCGGCGATGAGTTTGCATTCTTCGCAACGGTGGTCGATGTAGGCGCGACGTCGGAGCGCTCGATCTTGGTATGTGGTGGTTTCGATGACTCCGAGGTGACAGAACCTGTGCGGATCGTTGTCCTGGTCGTAGACGTAGACCATTGTCATGCGACTTCTCCTGTGTCGTAGGTTTCGACGTACCAGTCGGGGCCCCAGATGGCGGCGGGGTGCCATCCGAGCCGGATGGCGATGTCGTCACAGATGTTTGCTTGGACTTGTTCGGTTTGGTACCAGCGGGTGACGGTGCGTTCGGAGACCCCACAGACCCGGGCGATCACATACCGGTCGAGTTGTTCGACAGGTTCGCCTACATAGGAAGAGATTCGTTCGAGGAGTGGGGCAAGGGGTACGGGGGCGGCTACTGGGAGTTTGTTGGTTCGTTGCCGGTTCCGGTTGTTCTCGCGCTGCGCTTCCCTACAGCGGGTGCAGCGGCATCCTTTGCGGTAGCTTGTCCAGGTTCCGTGTTTTGTTGGGCCTTCGGCGATCGGTTGGAGGAGTTCCCGGATGGCTTTGGCTCGGCGGCGGCTGTATTCCCTGGAGTATTTCCGGTTGGCTTCGGCGCAGGGCTCACAGCGGCATCCGTCGGTGTATGAGGCTCGGGTTCCGTGGTTCATTGGAACCTTTCTTGGGCGGCGAGTTGGGTCCACGATTTGAGTCCTCGGAGGATCATGGAGGCCACGGTGAGGTCGGGGTCGGTGGCGGCTGTGATTCGGTCGGCTCCGTGGACGAGGTCGATGGTCCAAAGTTCGGCTCGGCGGTCGTAGAAGAGAAGCCAGTGGCGGTCGGACATTTGTTGTTCTCCTTGTTGTGGGGGTTCCCCGGTGCGCTCGACGCTAAGTAAGGAGGCGGAACCTTTGCGGAGCGCACCGGGGAGAACCGGTGCTGTCGATCAGATCAGATCGTTAGCGGTGATGGTGGGAACCGTCGGGGCCTTGTATTGCGCCGACCAGGTCTTAGCCGGTGCGAGCCCAGGCTGAGAGGCGGGAACTTCGCCGGTCCATTGGACAGCGAGGATTCCTCCGTCTTCGGGTGCGGCGCCGGCGTTCTTGAACGCTTCGAAGATTGCGTTCTCCATCCGACCGGGCTTGGCGTAGATCGCGATGTCTTCGCCGGAGTCGGGGTCGGTGCCGGAGAACACCCATTGCATTTTCACTTCTCCGGATGGCCAGGTGTCGGGGACGTTCGTTCCGTACTTCATCATCTGTCGTTGTTCGATGTCGGACAGAACAACCTTGCGGACGTCGCCGATGGTTTCCCATTTGGCGGCTCGTCCTCGGGTCGCCACGAACTTCGCGGCGAGTGTCGGGTCAATCATTGCTGGTTTCCTTTGCTGTTGAGTCGAGTCCTTGGAACTCGACGTGATCCTCGTACCAGGTTGGGACGAGGAGACCTTGGTTCACAAAAAGCGCCAGTTCTCGAAGCTTCTTGGCTTGTTTGATGGTGAGGTTGCCGACGGTGCGGCCGATGTCCTCTTGGAACACGGGCGCTTCGACGATCTGTTCGAGGAGTCCTCGGAACAGTAGGTCGTCCCGTTGGACGGCTGCTTCGCAAAGTGCGTCGGCGATGAGGGCTCGGCGTTCGGTGAGTTTGCCACCGGGACCGGTGAGACGAATGTTCTTCTTCGCCCTGGACGCCGCTTTGACGGTGTCAGCCAACCATTCTTTCGATTCGGGTTCGAGGGCCACGGTGGCCGCTTTGATGTAGGCGATGTCTGTGTCGGCGAGGTCGGCGCCTTCGTCGATGTGGCGTGGTACCGGTTTCGGTTCGGGCCGTTTGATGTCCGTCGGTTCCGGTTCTGGGAACGCAAGGCCGAACAGTTTCTCAACGAGTGAGAGGGCCGCTGTGATCCGTTCCGCTTCTTCGATCGTGTACGGGTGACCGGATTTCGGGGTCGGGATGTCCGCCGGCCACGCTTCCAAGATGGCGTCCGTGTTCCCGGATTGAACTATGGCTTTTACTCGGTCCACGATCGCTTCCCGGGCTCGGTCGGTGATGTGGCCGGCTTCGATCCGTTCCACGATCTTCTCCGCTTTGACCTGGACAGCGGGAGCGATCTTCACCAACGGTTTCTGTTTCCGCATTTCTCGAACTTTGAGGGCGAGTTCGAGGGCTTCGGCGCCGATCTCCAAGTCCAACCAGTAGAGGTCGCAATGGCCGGAGCCGGGTTGGATGTGGATGATCACGCCGGTGGATTTGTTGATGTTCGGCATGGGTTCCCGAACGTCGAGGGTGGGATCGGTGGGGTGTTGCCGATAGAGGTTGTTGCAGTTGGCGTAGATCGCAAGCTGGATGGCGAACCCGAGGGATCCGAGCTCCACGGATGAACCGGTCTTGTAGTCGGCGAAGAACCGGTCAGTTCCGTCGGTGAGAACCAAATCGGCGGTTCCGGCGATCTGCCATTCGTCATTCACCATCATCCGTTCGTTCATGCCGGAGACGATTTCGAGGCCGGCGATCCGGAGGGCGTTTCGGAGGGCGATGATGTCCTGGTCGTATGGGGCGGGTGGGATCCAGTCAGGTTCGGTGGCGGCTCGTTCGGCGATGGAATGCCAGGCGGTTCCGAGGTCTCGTCGGGCTGTGGCCCCGCCGGCTTCGGCGGCTCGTTCGCAAATCCCGTTGAGGGCTCGTTTGTCGTCGGGGTTTGTGGCTTGGATGAGGGAGACAAGGTCGGGTCGGAGGGCGAGTCCGAGGGCGACGGTGCGTTTCCCCCAGTCGATGAGCCCTTGTTGGTCGTCGAGGGCTTTGGCGACTGTGGTGGCTCGGGTGTAACCGATAGGGCTGGTTGCGTCGGGTGGGAGGACCATGTAGCGACCCCACCGGTCGCGTCTTACGGGGGCTGGCTGGTTCATGTCGGGGGCTCCTTGGTTAGTTGCTGGTCATTGTGTCTGTTGGGTGTGTCAGTCGCCGGGCGACCCGACGTTTCTTCTCGTTCATGCCGGCCCAGATCCCGAACCTCTCGTAGTTCGTCATGGCGTATTCGCGGCATTCGTCGAACACGGGGCAGGAGAAACAGATGTGTTGGGCTTTGGCGAATGAGGAGTTGTCGCCTTGCCGGGGGAAGAACAAAGCGGTTTTTCCTTTGCAGGCCGCTTGTTCGGTCCATGACCCAAGTTTCATTGGTGCCAACTTGGGTTTCGAAGGATTTGGATGTCTTCGATGAGTTGTTCTGCTTTTTCACGCCAGAACGCAACTTGGACCGCTTCGGTTGTTCCTTCAGTTGGGGTGGTGAGTTTGAGAATGTCGGCGGCGTGACGCTCCGCAATGTGTTTCCAGGTGTTGAGCTCGCGTTGCTGGTTGTAGATAGTGACCTGTTGGGCGACGATGACGGCTCGGAGTTGCCGGTCTGATTCTCGTCGGATCCATCGGGGGATTCTCATTCGCCGGAGTCAACCATCTGGAGGTGGTGGAGTTTGGCTCGGAGGTTGGAGATGATCGCTTCGAGGTCGTCTCGGGTGCGGCGGAGGTTGTGGACGGTGTCGACGAGGTGTTCGAGGGAGTCGGCGGCGTCGAGGATGGCGACGCGATCGGGGTCGGGGTTGAGTGCTGTGTTCCGAAGTTTGCGGGCTTGGGTGAGTGCGGCTTCGGTGTTCACAGTCCCTCCAGGAGTTCGACGAACGTTTGGCCGGTCATGGTGACGTACCATTCGCCCGGGTTTGTGGTGCCACGTTTCTTGTGCCAGACGACACCGTTCCGGCGGCCGGCGTTCTTTGCTTGGCTGGTGACGTCTCGGATCCATCCGGCGAGATCGAGCCGGGCGTGGTCTTTGACTTGGATGGCGGGCCAGTCGAGGTTGGCGACGAAGATGTCGCCTTCGTCGAGTGTGGAGCCGGCTGGGATCCGCGCGCTCCGAACTCCACACTCGGCGAGGAACCGGGTTACTTGCCGTTCCGCGAGGGAACCTTTGGCTTTGTTCCGGTTGGTCATGTGAGGGTCTTGATCTTCCACCAGAGAACAAGGATGGTGGATCCGGCCCCGTAGAGGCATAGGGTGACGAGGAACGTCAACCAGTGGGTGGCCATGAGTGATTCGACGAGTCCTCCGGCGGCGGCGATTCCGATTACCGCCCAGATGATGACGATGGTGGCGAAGACGTCTTCGAATCGTTTCGACGGCTGGTGTTTGAGGGTTGGGCGGTGGCAGGTTGGGCAGTTCATCGGTTCTCCTGGTGTGATGGGTGTTTGGTTCTGTTGTTCTGTTGGCAGGGGTGGTGGAGGTAACTGCTGAGGGTGTCGGGGTTGTCTGCTCGAACCCAGACGGTTCCGCATTGAAGGCAGCGGATGTGGGTTGAGTTGGTCATGCGACCGGTGGGAGCTCTTCGTTGTCGCTGGTGGCCGGCTGGAAGATTGCCTGGTTCGTCGGGATGCGGTTGTGTCCGCCCATTGTCGGTTCGGTGGTGATCTTCCCGGACCGGATCCAGTTTCGGATGGTTTGGGAGGTCACTCCGAGGAGTCGGGCGGCTTCTGTGGTGGTGATGTGTTCGGGGTTCATGGAACGCAACAATACACAAGAGCGCAAAGAACGCGAGGACTAATTATCGGAGAAGCCCGAACCCCCGGGGGATAGGGGGGTTCGGGCTTCTCTTCAAGCCGACCCTAGCTGTTGGATGAGTCACGCCTTTGGGTGCCTGGAATCCAATGTTCGCCACAGGAAGCGAACTGGGGTCGGGGATCTACTTGGCTCGAATCAGAACCATTGGGGGGCCGATTGCGGCGGTGAATGTGAATGTGGCGGCGAGATCACCGGACATTGGTTGCCCGTACACGCCCCACACGTCAGGGTTGTTCGAGACGCTGGTGGGTCGATAGGGGGCGAAGCCTGCCAGCGGCGTGGAGACCGACCGGACCACTGGTGCGGTGCCGACCTGGGGGACGGTCGCGATCCAATAGAGGCCATCGTTGAGGTTGGTCCAGTTCACAGCACCGGAGGCGGTGGTGATGAATCCGGTGGCGGTGGCGGTGTCGATGGTGCCGGCGTCGAACAGGAGTGTTCCGGGGAGGCCGTCGTTGTCGTTGTAGAGGCCGATTCGGGTCACTGATCCGGTTCCGCCTTGGGTGGTGACTTCAAGGGAGATCCGGTCGATGGCGCCACCTCTGGGGATGTAGACCCCGGTGCAGTAGGAGCGGTCTTTGACGAGGCCGGCGGTCGCGACGGCTGTGGTTCCCATCGGTGTTCGAACCCATGTTCCGGACTTCCATCGGAGTGGGATTCCGCCGATGTCGTGTCCTTTGAGGGGGTCTGTTCCTCCGGTGTAGTGGGTGGAGGCGTGGGCGGTGGGTGTGCGGGCGTCTGTGAGGCGCGAGTCGTTGCCGGCGGCGACGGTGTTGGCGCTGGTGCCAACGGTGACAGCGATGGTTCGGGTCGTGGAATCCCACGTTGCCGGTGCGGTGGCGCTGATCGAGTTGACCAGCCCCTCGGTGCCGGCCAGATCGGACACGCCGGCCAACGCTTGACGGGTCACGAAGTCGCCGAGGGCGATGTGGCCAGGGTTGGTTGGGTGGGCGTTGTCAGCAGACCAGCCATAGGGGTCGCTCGATGCGGTGCTGTACGGACCGAACAGCGACGACCAGTCCCAGATCGCACAGCCGAGCTCCTCGGCTTTCTCGTACATGGCGGTGACGATTGGGTCCCAGTAGCCGGTGGTCTTGTCAAGGTTGGCCGGTGGGATCAGGAACGCGAACGATGGCCGGGAAAGTGTCGCCCCGTTCGTTGCGTTGATGTTGGACACGATCGATGCCATGGCTGACTTGATTGCCGTCGTGGTGGTGTCGATCTCGTTGGATCCGAGGGCGATGACGACCAGCTGCGGGGCCATGCTGTAGGCGCTGGCGGTAATCGTGGCGCTCTGGCTGGCGGCTTCGTAGCCGGGACGCATGATTGACAGCCAGTCGGTGTCGAGCGTGGCATTGACGGGATCGTTCCAGTTGGAGAACTTCGAGCCGGACTTGCCGGAGCACCACACCCGCACACCTTGGGTCTCGGTGCCGTCGTGCACGTAGACGCCGTCGCAGGTGATCGTGCCGGTCTTGCCGTCTGAGGCTGTGGCCTGCTCGACCTTGATGGTGACGGTTCCACGTGAGCCCCACGCCGAGGTCGGGATGGTCTGAGCGACCATGACCTGTGCGCCTGACGCGAGGCTGGCGTCGTAGGTGTCCTCGGTGCGATCGAACAGAAGTGTGCCGCCGGTGCCGGTGCCGGCATAGGCCCGGATGCGGATGGCCCCCTGGTTGAGCGGGAACACTCGTTGCCGCTGGTAGTACACGACTGCGCTGGTGCCGGTGACGGTGATGGTCATCGATCCACCGGCGCTGATCTGTTGGCGACGGAGGCCGAGACCGTTGGCCGCCTCGAGCACGGTTCCCGAGCTGGTCCACTTCGGGTTCGGGATGAACCCGTTGAGGACCGAACACGGGATGTAGGTGCCGGTGCGGCCGTCGGTGTTGGCGGTCTCGGCCAGCAGCTGGGCGAAGCGGCGCACGTAGGTCGGCTGACCGGCAGCGGTGGAGCTCGAGCCGTACCCCTCGGTGATCGAGTCACCGATCACAAGGACATCGGCGGTCCGTGATGAAGCCGACCCGAGGCCGTACAGCAGCCCGTATCGGGCATCGGCGAACGCCTGCTGCCAGCGCTGCAGCGGGTTGGTCGCAGACTGTCGGGACAGGGTGCGCAGCGCTGTGTCGTCCGCCCCGACAGTTTGGGTGGAGGAGTTGTAGGTAATCGGGCCGGTGGCGGCGATCACACCGGTCGGTCCGGTTGCACCGGTGTCGCCCTTATCGCCCTTCGGACCGGTCGCACCAGTGGCACCAGTGGCCCCGGTAGGTCCGGTCGGTCCGGTTGGTCCTTGGGGGCCTTGCTGGGTGTTCATCACCTGAGTTGCGGTGAGCACCAGAGAGGCGGTCGATGGCGTCGAGGGTGTGGTTCCACCCGGGTAAGTGGTGATCGAAATCGTTGTGGAGTCGGTCTGCCAATAGAACTCGTAGTAGTCGTTGGCGGCGACGGTGAACACGAAGTTCCACCCGGTGATCGAATGGCCGTTCTCCCCGGCGTGTTTTCCTGGTACGGACACGAAACCGGTCGATCCGGTGACGTTCGTTTCGTTCTTCCTCAACCAGATTTGGACGTCGTGGGCGTTGGAGTCGGTGTTGACGAACTGGGCGGAGAACTGGATGTTGTAGGTTCCGGCGTGGGCGAACGTGATTCGGGACAGGAATCCGTCGGTTCCTTGTGTGATGGAAATTCCGTTCGATTCGTCGGTTTGTTCGAATCGGAACGGGTAGTCCTCTGTGGTCGAGGCGGCTGTCTGGTTCACATACGAGGAGAACGCCCCGTAGTAGCCGAGGGCGCCACCGGCCCCAACTGGGCCGACCGGGCCGGCGACACCAACCAGACGAACATCCTGGTTGGCTCGGGTCACAGTGACGTTCTGCGATGCTTGTCGTAGAACGATCCGGTCGGATGTTTGGGTCAGGACGACTGTTGCGCTCATCGGGTGACGTCTTGAACGATCCGAACATCGCCGGCGACAAGGGTCGTGATCGTTCCGGACAGGTTCTGTTGAAGATCCCAAACCCCGTTCGTGGGGGTAAGGGCCGCGGTCGTTCCCGAACTGAGGGAGATGTAGAACGTTCCGGCTCCGGTGGAGGTCACAGCGGTTGAGAACGAGGCGATCGTCGAGGTGGCCGCTGCGGAGCTTCGGATCTGTGCGGCGAACGCGGAAGCGCCAAGGTTGATCGGCGAACCGTTCTCATCCTCCAAAGTGAACGAGAATGTTTCGGTGTCGCCGATCCGAATTTGGATGTCGTATTTAGCTGGGGTAGCCATCTGAGCCTCCGATGGGAAGTGTTGGCACGGTGGACACGATCGACGGTGTGCCAGGGGTGCCGAACGGGGCGGACGCGATGGAGGTCAGGGCGGACAGGATGGCGGCGGCGGCGGCACCCATCGCGAGTTTCTGCCAGTCCAGGGCGAACAGATCAAGGCCGGTGGCGCCGGCTGTCATCAGTAGAACCATCTGAACAGCGGACTTGATGGCCCGTTCGATCGTCTGAACAAAGAATGTGTGGGTGAACATCAGTCCTCGTAGGGATGTGTGGTGGGGACAGCGGGCGGGTCTTCGAACTCGACTTCGTCGTCGTCGAGCTCCTCGTCAGGAGTCCAGGTGGGAGACGGAAGTGTGATCGTGGTCATTCGTCCTCGTCTTCCTCGTCGTCCTCTTCGAGCTCTTCGACTGGTTCGACGGAATACGGGGTGTTGAGGGTGATCCAGAGGCCGTCGAGATAGCCGGCGGCGTCGGTTATTGAGTCCTTGATTATCTCCGGATCTTCGTATGCCAGACCGGATGACAACGCGAACGCACACCTAGAAATCTTCATCGCAACCATAAAGAGGAGGGCGAGTTCGGCGGTCATTGTGACGGGTTGCCAGTCCGTCAAAGCCCCGAACACGTTTGAGACACGCTGGTAGTCCTCGGCGAACGGGCCGTAGGAGGCGTTCCGGGATCCGTGAATGAGGGAGAAGGCGTTGAGGAGGGTGGATTCGAAGTCCGGTTCGATGAACCCTTCGAGGTCTGCGTCGTGCATTTGGGGGCCTCCTGCGGCCGGTGAAGCGTGAGGATTAGGGTTCTCTGAACACCATTTCCTGCCAGGGAGTAACGATGAATCAGAGAACCCGTTTATGCCTTTGCGTCGCTTTCGCTTCGTTCGGGCTGATCTTTGTCGCCGACCCGGTCGCCCCGTCAAGTGTTGTGGCGATGGAACCGGCGATGTCTGTCGCAATCATTCCACCGACGATTCCGTCAATAGTGGAAGCCACCCCGGTTGTAACGGAACCTCCACAAACAACAACAACCACGATTCCGGAACCGGTGGCTGTGGCTGTGCCGAACGGGTCACGATGGGATCAGTTGGCCGAATGTGAATCCGGTGGGAACTGGGCGATCAACACAGGAAACGGGTTCACTGGTGGAGTTCAGTTCCTGCGGTCGACGTGGTTGGCGATGGGTGGCGCAGAGTTCGCCCCGGACGCCTATCTGGCCACCCGGGAAGAACAGATCATCGTGGCGGAACGCTTGCTCGAGGTGTCCGGGTGGGGTGCGTGGCCCGGGTGTACGTCGAAGTTCGGTTGGCGTTAGTTCCCCAGGACGATCAGATCGCCCCAACCTCGAGCCCCATAGCCTTCGCCGACTCCGAGACACAGAGTTCCGGTCGCTGAGTTCTGTCCGGTCTGATCCGTCCACCATTCCGAACCCCCATCCATGGCGGGTACTTGCATAAAGGTCCGGCCGGTTGTTTCGGACACGATCAGATGGTGGAAATGGCCTGTGATGAGAATGGCGGCATCGGCGACGGGTTGCCGGCCCATGACCTGTCCTTTCCACCATCCTTCAAGCTTCGCGGCCGGATGTCCTCCCCCGTTGGCTTTGTGGCCGTGGGCGAACGCGACAGGAACTCCGGCGACGTCCAGGACGAGGGTGTTTGATTCGGCTAGGACGGTGTGGACATGGCCGTATCGGTCGGGGTTGGCGGCGAGGATCTCGGCGACACCTTCGAACACGGCTAGATCATCGTTGTCTGTGGCTGTGGTGTACGCCTTGCCGGAGGAGTTGCGGTTCTCCCCGTGGTTGCCTGGGACGGCGCCTAGGACGATTCTGGGGGCCAATGGGAGGACGCTGTCGACGTAGTGGAGGATGAGTCGGCGGGCCAATCGCATTTGGGAGCGCCGGTCGAGGTCGGTGGTGAACGCTTGGGATGGGTAATGTCCGGAGCATTGTTCGACCAGATCGCCGAGGCCAACAAGGTAGATCGTGGCCGGCGGTCGTCCAGCTTTGGAGAGCTCTTTGATTCGGGCGACGAGCTCGGCGGCGGCGACAAGGATTCGTTCGATGGTCGCTTCTGTTCCTCCGCCTTCACCTTTTCCCAGTTGCCAGTCCGACAGGCAGCACAGGACAGCCCTGGGGGCTTCTGTGGTGGCGATCTTGGTGGGGCGACGTTTCTCGATCATTCGACAGAGGGCGTCGATGTCGGGTTGGTCGGTTCCGGCGGTCGCTTTGCGGATCGTGGCCCTGTAGTAGCGGAGCCTTCGGCCGTCGTGGGTGTCCCATGCTCGAACTTGGACGGATCCTTCGATGACTTCGGTTTCGGTGGGGTTGAGACCCCAGTCGGCGATCAGTTCCGCCCAAACCCCTTGTTCGGGTTCCCGGTCCATTGGGGCGGTTGTGAGGGTGCCTTCTTGGCCGTCCCACGCGACCCCCGGTTCCCATCCTTTGGGGTGGGATCGTTTGGGTCGGGATTCGGCTAGGAGTTCACTTCGAAGAGATGCATTTCCGTCGGTGGTTTCGGATGACATTTCCGCTTACCTCCCAGCCTCGTCGAGCCATCGCCCTTGCGATCGCTTCGGCCACGAAGTTCGGGTCCGCCATGACCATTTCGACTTCGGGGCGTTCCTTGGGGTCTATCTGGCCGATAATTCGGCAGACTTTGCAAACGGTGCCGGTGGAACGGGTTTCGGCTTTGACATCGTCGGCGAAACTCATCGCCGCCACCACGATTTCCGATGGTGGTTCGCGATGTGGTCGGTGAGTCGGTCGTTCACATGATCAACCTTGTCTCGGATGTCGGTGACGTTCCGGGAAATCTCGGTGAGTTTCTGTGCGTTCTCTTCGTGTTCCCGGGTGTTGACGTTCCGGGACTTTCGTGCCTGGTAGATGACACCTACGAGCGCTAGACCACCGACAAGCCCTGAGGAGATGATGGGTTCGAGTTGCATTGGATCACTCGAATCTCCATGGGCGCCATGTGCCGTTGAGGTTCTGGGTTCGGTAAACAACCTGGTTGGTGGTGGAGTTCCAGCAGCAAAGGTCGAAGCGGCCGTCTTTGTTCTGTGCGGCGGTGACACCTTCGAACGGGAAAGGTTGCCCGTCGTTCAACGGAACCCATGGGCCGAATCCGGCGTTCGGGACTGACTGCCACCGGTGGGTCAACTGTCCGAGGAACATTCCGAACTGGACAATGCACCCATCTTGTTTTCTGACGAGGTCGAACATCCGGGTTTTACCTTTCGGAGAGTTCTGGAGGATGGCGGAGATGAGGCCGGCGTCGAGCGCTGTCCGGTCGGGGTGTCGTGACCAGGCATCGGATCGGTCCCAAGGTTGGACGTCTCCGTGGCAGGCAAGCCCGGGCCGGTCAAGAGTGCCAGTTCCGATCCAGTTGGCGGCGGAGCCCGAGTCGATTCCGTTCCGGACCCAGAACTCGGCAATCGCTTTGCCTGCTCGGGCGATCATCGCCCAAGTGTCGGGGGAACCTTGGGAAAGTTCGTCGGTTCTAGCGGCGAGACAGATCGACCAGGTGCGCGAGTTGTAGCCGGAAGCGGCGACAGAGAACGTCGTGTAGTCGTCGGGGACTAGGTAGACGGTTGAGTCCAAATCGACAATGCACGCATACGAGCCGGGGTCGGGTCGGCGTGAGATGAACGCAGCGGTGTTCTCGGCGGCGTTGACCCCTTGCGGGCCTTCTGAGGTGTGGACGATTACCCCGCCGGTGAGCCCGTTGTTCCGTGTCGGGTAGAACTGTGGGGACGCTGGGGGATGGTCGAGGAGGTAGAAGCCCACTAGGCCGGCGCTCCGGACGGTCCGATGTCCATGATCACGAGCTGGGCGTTATCACACGAAGCGGCTTGCATCGCGACCGAGTTGGAACCCGACTGTTCGTACTTCAGCTTGATGACCTGAGAGATTGTGGAGGTTGTGAATACCACTGAGGTGGAGTAGACGAGGCTGTCGACGGCCCCGATGGTCACTCGGGGAAGGGTTGCGATGATGGTTCCGTCGCCTTTGGTGAGCCAGAATTTCGTCGTTACTGCGGCGGTATCAACTTGGACGAGAGGGATGTTGACCTGGGCTTGGTAGTACCGGGTGGCGATGTACGAGGCGCTCGTTGTGATTCCGGAAACGTCACCCGATGTGGTCGAGGTGATGTTCGTATTTGAACTAGCGGTTGCGAAAGTAACCAGCCCCCAAGGAAGGTTCCATGGCCGAGTCCATGAGGATCCGTTCCAGACAGTGAGCCCGTGATTCACGTTAGCGTTCGTGAGGGCGGCGACCTGCCCGTTCTTCCTGTTGGCTGGAAGGATCGTGGCGTCCCGGTCGGCGGAGGTTGGGAATGGGGTTACGACCTGGTCGCGAACCTCATTTCCCCAACTCGTAGCAATAACAGTCCCGGTCGTGATCGTGGTGTAGCCCATGGCTCCTCTTTCGGCTGGTCACCAGGACCAGACGGCTTCGTCCCAATTGACAGTATTCCAAATAGTATTCGCCATCCGTGCATAGACGGTGGCCGACGAGAACCCCAACTTGATTTCCCAGTCGGTCGGGGTGATCCGATGCGAAATGGATTCGATGAACACATCGGATCGGACCTGTTCGGGTTCCCCTGGTGGCTGGTACAACACGAACGTTCCTTGGCGGAGACGGAACGTGTTGTACGCCAACCATTTCCAAACCCGGGAACCGGTTGTTCCGTCGTCTCCGGTGTTGCGGGGATTCAACGGTGACAGGGTCAACGATTCGACCCGAAGTTCCGGGGAGTTGTAAACGGCGAGTTCCCGGTCGATGAGACGAACCACATCGTCGTCGGTGGAGCAGATCAGATCGGTTCTGGCGTCGGCTCGATCTCCGTACAACGATCGGGAAGCCTGATTGTCGAGGCTTTGAAGAGTTCCGCCTACCCGCTGGTAGTTGTAAATGTTCCGAACCAAATCTCCGTCGTACCCGAATGTGACTTGTTGGAACGCGATTCGTTCCACCGTGTCGAACACGATGTCTTCCGGGTTGATGTCGAAATAGTCGGAGTTTCCGTCGGAGAAGAAGAACTCGGGGGAGGTTCGGGACTTCTGAATTTGGGCGTTGAACCCGTCGAAATACACAGCCCCGTCGGCACCCCAGTAGATGGCGCCACCTTCGGAATCGGCGGTCAACTGGAGCTCCGACAGGGCGTTCCCTTCAAGGGTTGTGGCTTGCATCGTGGACTCGCCATCGTCCACATACCGGGTGCCTTCGAAACCGGCGTTCGTGAGAATCCGGTTGATCCTCGCCCCAGCGGTTTCCCCTGCGCCTTGGGAGGACAGGGCCGGCGACTCGAACGAAGCGATCTGGGATTCGATCCCGACCAGTTGGACGTCCACCACAGCGAACCCGTCATAGTCGTAGGCGAGATTCCAAGCGGAAATCAGTCCGGTGAAGATGGAGAACTCGTAGGAGCTTCCGTATCCGTTATCCCATACGGCTCGGATCCGGAACGGGCGCAAAGGACCGATGGTGGTGGAATCTCCGAGCCGATACGGAGAATCAGTGTTGTTCGGTGAGAACCGGCCGTCCTGGTTGATGAGGCGAAGACTCGCGGTGGACGCGTTGTACCGGGTGGTCTGTCGACTGAACCCGTGGTTTGTGTCTATGCCTTGAACCCATTCGGTGATGTCAGTCCAGGACAAAGTCTCTGTGGATTCCCAAAGGGCCGACGGGTCGTCCCAGTAGTCGGTGTCCCAAATGGTGTCGAGGGTGGTGGGTGCCGAGGCGCCAATGTTGGACACAGCTTCGGAGAAGTCCGCTTCGACATAGAGGGTGATGGACCCACCCCAACTAGTGACCCCCATCACGCGCTCTGGAAGATCGGGCCGTTACGGCGCTCGTAGCGGCGGATCGCGTCGACCACGTCTTCCCCGTTGGCACCGGGGGCCATGTTGATCGTCACGTTCACAGTGCCGGCACCACCGATGGCAGTTCCACCGGTGAGGGTTGCCATCGTGGCGACATTGTCCATGATGTTTCCGTAGCCGGTAGGGACGAAAAGCTCGGGGCCACGTTCACCAACAAGATACGGGGTGTTGGCGTTCACAGGACCACCGTTAGCGCGTTCCCCTTCGGGAATCAAACGGAACCCAAGTCCCTTTCCACGAACACCGGCCAGAGTGTCAATTCCAAGAAGTCCACGGATCGCCGCTTGGGTTTCCGTGATTCCAGAAGCAGTGACAGCGATGTCGATTTTTCCCCGGTCGATCACGCCTTGGAGCTGGTTGATCATAAGAAGGAGGCCGTATTGGACTGGGCTGTCCGGGGCGACCTGTCCGGCCAGTTCCTTCAACTTGTCCACTTGAATCTTTGCGGCGTCACCAGCGGAAAGAGTCTTTCCTTCGAGTTTCGCTTGGTCCTCGGCCGCTTTCGCTGCGGCGGCGGCTGTGCTGGAGAACTGCGAAAGCAACGAAAATTCCTTGTCTTTGCGATCAAGCGCAGTAATAGACCCATCACTGAGACTCTTGTTGTATTCCTCAATGGCTTTCTGGGCGGCGATTTGAGACTGTTGATAGCCAATGTTGGAATTCAAAAGAGCAAGAGTGGCGTCGTAGGTTTCTTTCAAAGCTCCGGCGTTCTCTGCGTTTTTGACTGCGGCTTCGCCAGCGGCTTCGGCTTGGGCTTTATCTGCTCCCGCCGCAGTCTCTGTAGCAATCGCACGTTGACGAATGATTTCCAAAGAAGCTTTGTATGCAGCGGACTGTTCAACGATGGTATTGACCAATCCAGAATCCAATTGCCCTTGCTCGATGAGGGTGGCGACCAATTCGTTTCGAGCGCCGCCTTCATCGCGTAGTTCTTGAATCCGCTTTTTGCGACTCGTATCGGTATCTAGAGCGCGTCTCATGTCGCGATCAATGAAGTTGAGTGTTTCCATTTCCTTAGAAGTATCCGTTATGGCGTCACGGAATTCTTCAAAGGAAATGCCAGCCCTGTTGAGATTGTCAATCTGGTTTCGAGATTCCAAATTGTTTCGAATCAAAGCATCTGTCTGAGAGGTCAGTCCGCCGGAACTCTCGTCCAGTGTGTCTAGAAACTCTTTTGCTCGTTCCCGTGCTTCCTGTTGCCGTTGGTTATACGACTGCCAGAAGATGGCGGCGATTCCGACAGCGGCGCCTACTCCAAGCATTGCTGGCCCAAGGGCTCCGATTCCACCGATCCCGGCGGCGTTCTTGGCTTGTCCGCCGGTCATTTCGGCGGTAGTGCCGAACCCTTCCAACATTCCTTTCGAGGTGGTCAGTTTGTCGACCATCTTGTTCAAAGCGTCCGGAACGGACTTGATGGCGTTGGAGGCGCTCTTGAATCCGTCGACAATCTTGGGTCCGACGGCGATAGCTGCGCCTAAGCCCAGGACTCCGACCTGGACTGAGTCGGGCAGAGCTCCGAACGCTTTGGCGAGGGTGCCGACGATCTCGGCGGCTTTGGTGTAGATCGGAAGGAAGGATTTCCCGATGTCAGCGGAAGTGTTCTGGAGTCGTGCTCCAGCGATCTTCGCCGCACCTTCCGCAGTGCCGGCTTCCTTGGCGAATGTGCCTTGGGCGAACGCTGATCGTTCGGTGAGAAGAGCGAGTGTGGCTTGTTGTTTGGCGTAGGCGGACACGTTCGCTTCGGAATCTGCCAAACCCATCGAAACGGCTTTGGCGTTGATGTCGTTGGCTTTGAGGGCAATACCGAAGCGTTCCAACGGATCGAACTCGCCGCGAAGAGCTCCACCCAAAGCCGATACGGCTTCTTCGGTTGATCCGCCGAGCGTCGCGGCGAGGTCGGCGCCGGTCTGAGTGAGGAACAGGGCTTGTTTGGCGGCTTCCTCGGCGTCCATGCCGGCGCCCTGGAGGGATGCGCCCAGCTTCGAGGTGAGATCCCGGGCGGCTTTTTCCGAAAGCCCCGAGGTTTCCGCTGCGGCCTTCGCGAACTTGTCGATCTCGCCGGAAGCGGAACCGAAGATGGCGGCGGTTCCACCGACGGCGGCTTGAAGCTGGGAAGCGGAGTCAATGATCTGTTTGGCGCCGAACGCCACAGCGGAACCGATGAAGACGTTCTTCAACTGCTCCGAGGAGTCCTTGGCGTTCTTCCCGAAGCCGGCTACAGCTTTCTCCGCCTTCTGGAGTTCTCGTTGGAGTTGCCGTGCGTCACCAACTACTGCGACTTTGACTTCTCTGGCCATTATTCATCCCAGCGTTTCGAGTCGGGGCCGTACTGCGCAGTTTCGTTCCTGCGCTCGATCACTGCAAACATTGCGTCCAAATAAAAGTCGGGTTCTTCTACCAGGACACTCATCGGGATTCCCGAGTCGATCGCCAGGGCGGCTAGGCCGAGGGTGAAGGACTCGGGTCCGAAGGGTTTACGTCGGCCTCGTCGATCACTTCGACCGACTCGATGTCTTCGATCCATTCGTCGAAATCCGGGATGTCTGGATTGACGCGCTTCTCGGCGCACCATCCGAAGAACCACATGTGTTCGGCGAAGAACCCGTCATCGGTGAACATGATCCCGATGGGACCTTTGAACCGGCGTTCGAAACGCACAATGTCGGCCTTTCGGCCTTCACAGTTGATCGAGCTGCCATCGGTCTTGGTGATGCGAAGCAGTTTGAACATTCGGGGGCTCCTGGTTAGGTGGTGCGTTTGATGATCTTGTCGACCGCTTGGCCGGCGGCCTGCACAATCTTAGGTTCCGTGGCGGCGATACCGGGGTACACATAGCGGCCCTTCGTGAGGAACGGGCGGGAGATCCGCTGGTTCCGCCCTCGGCCGCGTCCTCGGAGTGTGCCACCGAAATCCAACCATCCGAAATAGGCGACCTTGCCGGTGCCGGCCACAATCACAATCGAGTTCCCCTTGGATTGAACCCGAATGTTGCTTTGTGCCAGCCCGGTTCGTTTCGGGACACGTTGGCGGATGTTGGGAACCACAATCGTTGCGACTGTGGATTTGAGTTCTTCGCGCAGAACTGGCACGAGGTCCGGATGAAGTTTCCGAAGATACTTCCGAACCTCGGCCAGATTCTGAACGTAGACCCCAGAGGTTTCAGCCTCGGCCACTAGCCGTTCTTGGAGACAGGACCACCGGCGACCCAGGAGCCCGACACGGTTGCCGGACCATCCACGGGAACATCGACGGAGAAGTCGAAGAACCCGGTTCCGTACCAGTAGACAGTCGGGGCGTTCACGATGTCCGGGTAGAGGTAGAACTTGCGGGCGTCACCGTCGACGGCGGCGGTGTACGACTGGGCGGTGGCGTCATCGAAGAACCCGTTGAACGAGCCCTTGATGTCAGGCAGACCGGCCACATAGGTCTTGTTCGAGTCACCGAAAGCGGTGACATCGGACTTATCGGTGGCGAAATCTGCGGACCACTGCTTGAGGAACGCAACGGCGCTGGGTGCTGCGGCGCTGGTTGCGATTCCGAGGTAGAGGCGGCCGTTGCGGCCGTGACGTCGTGCCATGAGGTTTCCTCCGGAGGAAAGGGGTTAGATGTTCAAGTGTTCAACTCGCGCGAGTAGAGACTTGGCGTTGTTCGCAAAGGTCCGACCCGACACAGCCGCTTTCGCGCCTTTGATCGCATCTTCTCTTTGTGAGTCGTGGGCGAGCCACCAGCGCAGTTTGTCACCGAACTCGGAAGGGCTAGCGAATGACGGAAGCATGGACAGGATCATGTCGGATTCGGGGCGGGGGTCACGAAGAAAGAATGTGCCGGTCGCGGCCAACTCGATTTCTCGTGGCCCCATCGCCCACCCCTCATCGAACCCCTTCTCCGATTCTTTGCGATACAGGTTCACCGATGAACTCGTCGAGCTGTAGATGTCGACGGTTTCGTCATTGTCCAAACAGTTCCCCTTCGGGTTCACCAACCAGCGTTCCAACGGGTGATCCTGGGCGAGTTGTTGCCAGTTGCCGGCCAACGCGACTTCGAGTCCGTCGAAGTTGACTTGTTCGAACCATTCGATTCGGGATGGGTAGGCGGTTCCGACCCAAGCGAAATCGGAGACAAGGTCGGGAACTGGGGGTCGGCGACGGTGCTTCTCCGGGTCGTAGGCGTGAGGGATGTACCAGGTGTTCGGCTGGACAGCCCGGTAGGTGTCGAGGTTGATGGGGTCGTTGAGGATCGCGATGTCTGCTCTAGCGGCGATGCCAAGTTGGAACGGATCCTCATAGGGGGATTCGGTGAGGAGGACAGCGATCTTCATTCCTCGGTTCCGGATCGTGTCGTACGTTTCCGGGGGTACGAAGAAGGCTGAGGTGACGACTACGAGGTCGGGCCAGAAGTCAAAGCAGGCGGCCCGGAGTTGTTCGGCGACCATTCGGGCGGCGATCTGGCCGCGTTCGAGCTCCGGGACTTTGTCTCGGAGTGATGCTTCAACGAAGGAAAGCCGGTCGGAGAGGTTGAAGTTCCGAACGTTTGTTCCGAGGTCTTGGAACGCTTGAAGCCATCCTGTGTGGACGTCAGCGACGGAGAAAGCCGGTCCGGGTTCGACTGTCAGAATTCGCATTGGTCAGCCGACACACTCGATGTTCACTTCTGCGCCGATGTAGTCGATTCCGGCGATGGTGAACGTGGCCGGTTCGTTCCATCCGACCACCCGACACGAATCCACAGATCCGGACAGGGTTTGGTCTTCGTTGATGGCGTCGATGATGGTTCCGTATCCGGTGGAGAGATACTTGTCCAATGCCTGTTGGGCTTTGGTGTCGTCGGCTCGGGACAGGAGAACGACAGCGGTCCAGGTGACGGTGACGGCCCCGTCGAAGTCGTCTTCGTAGGTTCCGGGGCCGAGGGCGAGGACAGCGGCCGGCGGTGACAACTGACCCGGGAACGTCTCGTAGACACGGAACCGGGGGATTGTCTGGAGTGCCAGGGTGATTCCGGAGCGGACGTTGGCGAGGTTCACGCGACTACCAATCCGTTTCCGCCGGCTCGACGGTACGGGCCGAGAAGCAGAACCATGTCTGGGTCTTCCCGGGAGGACACTCGGACGGCCCCGAACGCTTCACCAGCGGAGAAACCTTCGGGGGTTTGGGCTCGACGGTAGATCCGGGCGGCTTTGATGAGACACGCTTGGGTCACTGGTTCGGGGACAGCGGAGAAACCCCACTTGGCGGTGACCTGAACTCGGGGGCGGAGGCCGACGATGGGGAACCGGCGGGTGTAGACGGCTCGGATCCCGGTATAGGGGAGTCCACCGATTCCACCGTTCTCCGTGTTCGGAGGATCGGCGAGATAGTCGGTGGTGATCGTCCAGGTGAGGTCGTAGGTTCCGTTGTCACCGGTGTCGGTAGCGACGACGAGCCCGGTAGTGGTGGAGAAGTCGTCGACCGGGAGGTAGATCGTGTCGGTGGCGAAGTAGACACGGGCCGTGGCGGCCGTGTCCGAGTAGAAACGTCGACCACAATAGGCGTCGATGGCCCTGGAGGCGGATTCGATGGCCGCTTCGATCATCAGATCCTCGTCGTCTCCGGCGTTCCCACCGGGGAACAAATAGGCCTTGAAGTCGTCAAGGGTGGTGTATCCGTTGGTGATCGTCATTTCGGACTCCATTTGTGGCGCAGTCGGTCGACGTTGGCGGCGACTGCTGTCCAGCGTTCCGGCCCCGATTGGGACTCTAGGTGGGTGACTTTAGCTACCGGGTCGTAAATGTTGGAGTAACCAGCGGCCGTGGCAGCCAAGCAGAGGTCGACGTCTTCATAGCCATTCCAGAATCCGGTGTCGAAACCACCGAGCTCCACGAACACATCCCGACGGATCCCGAGACAAGCGCCAGTCACAGCGGCAACCTCGACGGCTTCGGAACTCCAGTCGGTGTGAAGGTTGAACGCTTCCCGTCCGGGCGGGTTGTCGAAGTTGATTCCTACTCCTGCGGACTGGATCCGACCCGATGGGAAAATCAGTTTGGGGCCGACACAGCCCACGTCGTCCCGGGAAAGGTTGCGGACGAAAGCCAACCAGTTCTGGTGAACGATCGTGTCGTTGTTGAGGAATACGAGGAGATCATGGGTGGCGGCTTCGGCGCCTTGATTGCACGCCACAGCGAAACCACGGTTCTTGTCGTTGCGGATCGTGACGTTTGCAAAACGGGTTTCGTCCGTAGACCCGTTATCCACCAAGACGATCTCGTGATCCGGGCTGTGTTGTTGGATCGAGTCAACACAGGCGGCGGTCAGTTCGTACCGGTTGAAACACGGAATGATGATTGAAACAGGCATCACAGAACCGGGTCTTCGATCAAACCTGTCTCGGAACACAGTTTCGTCCAGTGGCGAACCAGTTCCTCGTCGGACATCGCGGCGAGATTCCGCCAGTGCGTGGCATACATCGGGTGGAGGTTTGCTTCGTCGGCGGCGCGAGCTCCGACCCGAACTTTCGAAACCATCTGTTCGAACGACCGATACTGGAAATGGCGGTATCGGAGGGCCTTTCCACGGGTGCCGGGGTGGCCGAAGACATTGTGGTTCCCGGTGTCAAGTTCCGCTAACGGGTGGTAACGGAACGCAACTTTCCCCATCTTCTGGGGGGACTGTCGGCGCCACCGGATCCGACTGATCGGATTCGGGTCGGCCGGGTCGTCGTCGAGGGTGGCGATGTGATCCCATCCGGTAGCGGTGAGGACATCCACGGAACATTCGGCGAAGAACTCGGCGAGAGTTCCCCCAGCCCAGTACCACCATTCGTCGGCGTCGAACGGGAGGATCCAGTCGGCTCCGGCTTCGCCGGCCATGTGAACGAGTCGGGTCATTTTGCCAGCCTGGTCGTAGGCCGGATCTGGGTCGTCAACGATCCGAACCCGACTGTCGATTGAGGCGAGCTCTTCGAGGATTGGTCTGGTGAGATCGTCGGAGAGGTTGTCGGCGACGATCACAAGGTCGATTCCTTCGTCGAGGAGATGCCGGATTGTTTCGCCGATGATGTCCTCTTCGTTTCGCACCATCGTGACTGCTGCGATCATTTGGTTACCCTCCGGGCCGGAACTCCGACCCAAGTTTGGTTCGGTGGGACATGGGTGCCAGGGGGAAGGACTGCGCCGGCCCCGATGATGGCCCGGGGGCCGATTTCGCAAAGGTTCGAGATCACTGCTCCGGCTCCGATCTGGGCGCCGGCGCCGATGGTGACGTCTCCGCAGATCGTGGCCCCGGGGCCGATGGTGACGAAATCGCCGATCCGGGCTCGGGTGATGAACACGTTTCCGTTTATGTGGGTGTGGCGACCCAACCGGGTTTCGGGTCCGATGGTGCAATTGGCGCCCACTACGACCCCGCTAGAGGCCCTGAGATCGCCGGAGACGGCCGTCGACGGGTGGATGAGGGTGATAGCGCCTTCTGGGGTGTCTAGGCGTTCTCGGGTCACTGAGGAGTTGTGGCCGAGAACGTGGTAATCGAACAGACCGACATCGGCGGGGCGGCCGATGATCTGCGGCCCGGGGGTGTCGTCGAGGAACCCTTGGACGATCCATCCGGCGGCGTCCGCAATGGCGGCGACGTCTCGGCCGTGACCACCGGCGCAAACCACCACCAGCAAAGTCACAACTGCCAAGCCCTGGTCCGACGAACCCCGATGTGGGTGCATCGCGGCGGATCATCCATCTGGCCGAAATACGCAAACCGCTTCCCATCGGCCAACAGTTGATCGGTGAGGCCGGCTTCGAGATCGGCCCGATACCTGGTCACCCAGCGGGGATAGAGGCAGGGGTTGAAGGTGAAGAGACGCCGGTGGGTGATGATCGGCCCTTCTTGGGTGAAGTCGTCCCGGTAGAGCGGGATGATTCCTCCGGCGACCTGTTCCTCCGGGGACCACGCTTGGCGGAGGAGTGCGATCTGGGCCAGATCCGGGTGGTTGTCAAGGTGGCGGATCATGGCGCCGATGTCGACGAGCTCGGGGAACACGAAGTCGTCTTCGAGATGGAAGACGAACTCGATGTCGTCGTTCAGGGCGTCCCATCCGGTTTGGATTGCGCCGGCCAAACCTTTCCGTTCCGGGTTCTGGATGATCTCCCAACCGGGAATCGCCATGCGGCGGCCTTCTGCGGAGTCGTCGACGAGAACGCATTGTTCGAACGGCCAGTCCAACCATTCGAAAGCGGACTCTAGGCAGTCCTGCAAATAATCCCATCGGCCGTCCGTGATGACCATGAGGGCCACTTTCGGGATCATCGGATCTGAACTCCTTGGGCGGACCATTTGGCGAGGAAAGCGGCCCGGTCGGCGAGGAGTTGCGATTGCATCGCCGGGTCGTCCCATTTGCCGGTCTTTCCGCCACCGTCGAGATGTTCGACGGTGGTTCCGCCGGCCATTCCGTACCATCCGCCGGTCTGGTCGATGGTGAGGGTGAGGTCGTTGTCACCGAACCACCATTTGCAATCTTCGGGGAACTGCCATCCGGCGGCGAACAGTTCAGATTTCACCATAAAGGCAAACCCGGCGAGGCCGCCGGTGCCGTCGTACTTGTCGGCGCAGATTCCGTGGAGTTGGGCGACGTCCTCGACAAGGGTTCGCCCGTCGTAGTTGGGGCAGACGGCGACGAGTTCCTCATCGGATCGGAGGGCGTCTCGGAGGGTTTGGCAGAAGTTCGGGCCGATCCGGATGTCGTTGTTGAGGAACAACAGGTTCGCCCGGGGATGTTGGGAGAGGGCCCAGCGGGCTCCGGCGTTCCACATTTCATGGATCCCGAGGCCGGCGGCGTTCGCGATCTTCGCCACCGTCTGGGACTCCAACCATCGGCGAGTCTCCGGGTTGGATCCGTTGTCCAGGATGAGAACGTCGCTGTAGCCGCCCTGTTCGCGCAACTGATGAACAAGGGCTTTGGTGTCTTTGAGGTTGTCTTTGATCGGGATGATCACGAACGTCTTGTCGGGGATCTGGTCGGGTGGCACCTGAGGCCAGAAATCCGTTGAGGTCAAGGTTCGTTTCTTGATGTGGCCGGCTTCGATCTCTGTATCGACATGGCATGGGTGGCCGAGAGCGGCGGCACGAAGGGAGAACACATAGTCCTCTCCCATGATGTCGGGGACGAGTTCGCCGGTGTCCGGGTTCGGCATTTCGAACTGGGCGTACTTGAACCACGGTTGCGCATCCTTGGAATGGGCGTCGCGCATCTGTTCCAAGACGGTCCGGTGGATGACAACACAGCCGGAACCGACGGCCCCGACCTTCCAATGTTTGTCCGGTGGGATCGTGGTGTATTCCCGAGGTTCGGGTGGGTCCAACGAGGAGAACCCCATACAAGCCGGGACGATCCGATGATACGGATTTGTCTTCTCCGCCATGACCAAAGCCGACAGGATGGGTCGTTCGACCGGGTCGGCGGAGTCGATCAGCTGGTCCAGGATGTCGAACCGGAACCGCTGGTCGGTGTCAACGAACCACAACCATTCGGAGTCGGTGTCGAGGAACGCTCGAACAACAGAGTTTCTCTGCTGTGGAAGATTCGTTCCCGACTGGGCGATCAACCAGCCCGGATGGCTGAGATGGCCACGATTATCCATGTCCCACGATTTGAGGGCCAAAAGTGAGAACACGAAGTCGGGTTCGAACTGGCCGAAGATGATTCCTACTGAAACTTTCGGGGGTTTCATTTGTCTCCTGTCGGGGATGTCGGGGAATGTCGGGGAGTGGCCCACCCCAGCCCCCGACGGATGGGGTGGGCCACTAACTGCGGTCAGACGATCAGACCTTGAGCACCTTGAAGGCGTTCGAGGAGAGAACGTCGGCACCGGTGCGCCAGAAGGCGAACCATCCGGCCTGACCGGTCGGGCGCTGGTTCGAACCCTTGACCATCGGCTCGTACATGATCTCGACACCGATTCGGTCGATGATCTTGTAGTACGAGAAGTCGCCCAGGATGAGGGCGAAGTCGTTCGAACCGGAGACGATGGTGGAGTCCATCTGCTCGTTCGTGTAGGTGTTGTACCCGATCATCTGCGCCGGGAGGCCACCACCGAACGCGGCCCAGAAGTTCGCGTTGGCGTCGGTGGCCGAACGGAACTGGTTGTAGACCGCACGGGCCGCAAGGAACGAAGCGTTGTTGCGGAAGCGCGGCGACAGGGCGTTGTCCAGGGCGTAGGCGTCAGCGGCCGTGATGGTCGCCGCACCAGCAGCGCCGGAGGTGGCGTTGACCACGGGACCGGTGCCGGACAGGCGGGTGATGAGGCCGTACGGCTGGCCGGAACCGGTGCCGTTGATGTGGGCGGCCTCTTCGAGACGGTCACGAGCGTCCGCGATCAGTCCGGCGATCTCACCGAAACCGGAGTCCGCGATGACTTCGTACGAACCGAACAGCCACGCGGCGGCCTTGTGGACGTTGATGGTCGGGCCGACGAACGTCGGGGTCGCATCTGCGGCCTCGGTGCCTTCGGCAAGCCATTCGGCGGTCACACCAGCGGAGGTGACACCGTCCCACTGATCCACGGTGATCTGCGCCACGTCGGCGATCTGACGAACCTGGTTCGAGGAACCGGTGTTGGTCAGAACAATCGTCGGATCGAGGAACTGCGGGACCAGAACACCACCGTTGGCCGCGGTGAGCGACATGGCGGTACGGGCCTCGCCCTTGGTGAGGATGCGGGGCATCCCAGCCTGCGGGTTCTCGATGTAGTCCTCGAACGCACGGAGGTACTCGGGGCTGGAGGTGCGGACGATGTGGCGGGCCACAGCGTCGGCGTCGATGCGCCGGCCTTCGACGAGACGGGTCGCGGCCTCACGGGCCGAGTCGTCCACATACGAAGGAAGGTGCTTCTCGATGACGTCAAGCGCACGAGAGCGAAGCTCCGAGCTCTTGTCGGTGGTGAGGGTCTCGTGATCGAAAGCGTCACGGACAGTGTGGGTGTTGACGTTGACGGTGCTCATAGCTCCATCTCCTGTTTCAGTCGCCACAGGGGCGAACTCGGCAATTGCGGACTTCCGCTCTTCGAGAGCGACCAGCTCGGCTTCACCGGTGCGGACGAAGTCCACACCAGCATCCCAAGCGGCCTGCTCGTCCATGTCGAACGAACGCTCTTCGGCGGATTCGTGCATCGTGCGCAGAACCGACTTCACATAGTCGATTCCGTCGCGAAGGTACTTCTCGTCCATCAGAGGACTCCTTCGATCATGCGAAGCGACGCTTCGCGTTGACTGGGGGTGGAACCGGAGTGCGGAAGCGGATCCGGTGTGCTGTCGGTGAGTTCTTCCGAAGTGCCAGAGGCGGGTCCGAAAGGAGTACCGAGAACGAGAGCCCGGGCGATGGCCTGTCGGTCGTCGCTGGGCAGTTCGAACAGTTCGTCAAGTGAAGCAGATCGAACCCCAACTGTGGTGGATTCGTAAGCGGGGAACACGACCGGGCCGAGTTCCATGAGCTTCACTTCTTCGAGGGTGCGGACCGGGACCGGCCCACGGTCGTCCCATGCTTCCTTGATGACCTGGAAACGGAAGGACATTCCATCGATCGCACCGGAGGCGATGGCGTCGCGAACTGGTTGGATCAACCAGTTATCCGCCAAGCGGGCCTCGACATACAAACCGTGGTCATCCTCACGGAGTTTGGTGATCGTTCCGAGCGGCATGGAGCCCAGGAGAGGGTGTCGGCCGTGTTCGAACTGGAGGACAGGGGTTCGGGCGTTGATTGAACGCTTGAACGCGCCACGGGCGATCTTCTCGTCGAACGTGCCTTCCCAGTTGTCGATCCGGGTGGCGTTGTCGAACACAGCGGCGTAGCCGGTCAGAGTGAGGCCGTCGGCGTTGTCTTCTGCGGCTCGGATCTCGAACGAAACGGAACGTTCGAGGGTTTCACGTTCCGTGGAACGCGAACGAGGGCGGTACTTGTCGGTCTTCATTCCGTCTTCCTCCACGAGGGCCGGATCCATCGGTTCATCCGGCATAACGTCCGGCGTTATGCCGATCTGGAGCAAAGTTTCGGGGATGACCCAGAATTTACAGATCGCGTTCGGGTCGATGTCGCCCGAGACGATCTCACAGGCCCTAGGGCCTTCGTAGAAAGCACAGTTCGAGCACACCATTCCTTCGGCGGCGAACGGGTTCGCTTCGGGGCCGGCGTAGTGGGCGCCATCGGCGCCGATTCCCTGGTCGAACGGGCCGAAGATGTCGACGATCTCTTCGAGGTCGTCGTAGATAGCGTTCTGTCGAGGCCCCAACGGGTAAAGCCCTTCGTCTTCGCGTGCTTCGGTCATCGGCTCGGCCGCTTTCTCTTCCATACTGCCAACAATACGGGCCGCCCAACTTTGGCCGGCGTCTCCACCCCACAAAGCCCACGCGATTCGCCCGTTCGATGGAAAACCGGGTTCACCAGGACGGAACCCTTCGGCTTCCTTGTCGACTTCGTGACGGGCGAAGAACGAATTCATGCGGCGAACAGTGTCGATCGGCAGATTTCGGCCGTTGACGATGTCCCGAGCCCGCGCGATCCCGACAGCGGTCCCACCGCGACCGAACTCGGAACGCCAGTCCAAGCCCTTCTGGGCTTCTTCGACCATTCCGGTGGTCGGTTCGTAGTTGTCGGCGGCCCGGTCGCCGAACTCGGCGATGTTGAGGGCCACCAACTGGTCTTCGGCGTCGCCTTTGGTGCTGTGACAGCCCATCACTTCGCCGGTTTCGTCCTTCACGACCGCCCAACCGGAACAATCCGGTGAATCGTCCACCACTGAATAAGGCATTACGGGGTTCCGGTTCCGGCGGGCTGGAGCTGAACCGAAACATTCCCGGTGTGCTGGAGAACAGATTCGTCACCAGTGGCGACATACTGGGTGACAGTGTCGGGAACGAACCCGGCTTCGATGAGTTGGCGCATCGTGGAAGCCTTCTGACCCCTGATGTCGGCTTCGTCTCGGCGGTCCTCCTGGAGGAACTCGATCTGTGTCGGGTCGAAAGACAGTTCAGCGGTCCGACCGGGTGGGAGTGTGAGGATCCGTTCGAGGCTTCCGCAAAGGTTCTGTGCGGTTGGGGTGAACCAGGCATCCGACCACAGTCGGCGGGTCTGTGAATAGTTGCCGGCGTTGAGAGCGGATCCGGCGAGACCTTCGGAAATGCCGAGGATTGTGGCTGGCACCCGGGACCGAAGCGCGATTCGTGTTTCGTCGAGCCCTTGGGTGTTCTTTAGATCCAACTGGCCGAGGTTGGAGCCGGCCACAGTCACATCGGCACCACCACCCAAGACGAGAGTCTTGTAGGCGTTCGGCGAACCCTCATGGCCCCGGGCGATGGACTTGGCGATGTCTTCCGCTTGGGCTTGGGTGGTCTGAGCGTCAAGAGTGACGATGAGTTGGGGTGTTGCCGAGTTCGCGAAGAACTTCGATTTGAACGTCGTCGCCTGCCGGTCCGTTTGAATCTCGGACATGACGGACCCGATCCATGACTGACCACGCCACCAGAACACCGGGTCCGGTTCCGGCTTCCAATGCGCAACCTGACTAGGTGTCAGAAACACCGGGGCTTTCTGAGAACCCGAACCGCCAGGACGATACGCATAGCCAAGCAGCTCGGCGTCGAGCGCCGAAGTCGGATCCTCCGGATCAGTATCCGACCCGTACACAATCGTCACCCAGTCCGGGCGAAGAAGACGGATCTGACCACCGTTCAAATAGAAGAACGCGTTCCCCGCAAGAGAGTTGTGCTGTTCGGCGGTATACAGCATCTCGGCCCTAGTCATGTCACCGGGCCTTTCCAACGGTGCCAACGCAGCAGTTCCAAACAATCGGCCGTTCTCGCCGGCCAACGTCGAACGCCACTGGAACCGAAGCTGAGACATAAGAAGCGCCCGGGCGGTGACAGCGGCCGCAACGACCCCCGACTGATTGTAAATCCCACCGGTGTACCCAACGAACGACTGCGCCACCGGCGTCGACGGGGCCTTCAACGGAGAAGCGGCCCCATAGTAAGTGTTCCCGTTGAACGCGAACATGGCCAACAGATCATCGAACGAGAAAGCCGACGAATCCCGGGTTTCATCCTTGCGGCGTAGCGTGTCAAGAAGGCGCATCAGTCAAAGTCCTTGAGAAGTCCGAGGGCCGCGAGGGCCACCCCCGGCACAGTGAACCCGAGCCACGGGGCAGGCGAAAGAAACAAGCCAATCGCCGCCAAAGATACGCCAAGAATCGTGAGGACTAGCGCTTGTCTCATGCGAACAACACAAACGGAGAAGAAACAGAATCAGTGGGCAACATGGCAACCTCGTCATAGGAAAGGACCGCGGCGATAAGGCCGTCGATCTTGGCGTCGATAGTTGGTTTCACGAGAGCCGGTTGATCGGTGCGGCCCTTCGCTTTCGTCAATAGTGCGTTCGCAGCGTATTCCCGCAACTCCGGCGAACCGTCATGTGTGAACGAACCCTCGTCGACAGCTTCCAAGAACCGGTCGATCGCCGGCCCCATCTTCGACGGACGATTCGTAAAGAACTCCACAACCACCGGTTCCCCAGAATCCTCGCCGAACTCGACATCCCAAGAGTCGATCTCCTCGCGCCACCCAGGCGGATCGCACGCAAACCGGCGAACCCGGAAGTCGTCACGCAACTTGGCGACAGTCTCACGAATCTCGGCACGAGGAACCCGGTACTCGCGACCAGCCAACACCGGCCGGCGCCACCGTTCAATCAGAAACAAATGTGGTTTCTCCCCCAACACCCAACCGACCAGAACAGTGTCGTCGGCGTGTTCGCCCCGATCCGACCCATCGAACCCCACCACGATCGTCGAACCCGGCTCCACAACACGATCCGAAACCAAACCATCCCACTTATCGAGGTCGATCGCCCGATTCTCACCCTTCCAACGGATGTTGTGGAAATAGCGGGCGTTCTCCGCTTTCACCGACCCAGGGGCTCGGATCTCATGCTCGATCATGCCGGCCAGATCCATCCAACCAGCCGCCGGCCCATACGCTTCCGTCAACGAAGCCAACTGGGCGACATCATCGTTCCAATCGGCGTCCGTGATCGAACCTTCCCGGTGATGCCAGGCGAACCCATACGACTTCCGAGGTTTCCCGGCCACCTTCTCCGCTTCATCGTAAAGATCCTCCGCAACTGACATTTGGCCCGGCTGAAACATCGTGGTCGTGGCCAACATCCACGGCTGAGCAATCTTTCGTTTCCGTGCGTTCCGTCGAACCATTGCGTGCATCTGTCGCAACTCCGGCAGAAAGTAAAGATGAGGTTCGTCGGCAACAGCGAACGACTCTTTCCCACCGTCCTTCGAGGCGGCGCCGGCCGTGGAAGGACGGATCTCACCGTTCCGGCCACCCTTCCCGACAAGAGTTCTCGTGGAACCGATGTCCAACTGGCCGAAGTTCCACTCATCGGGAAAGAGCTCCCGGGCGTGCTCAAGCATCGCTTGGACATTTCCGTAGGTGTTGCCGGTCTGTCCTTCTTCGGTGGCAAGCGGCCGAATGAACGGGTAGGTGACTGGTCTGCCTACCGGATCTCCGTTCGCGCCCCAGCCATCGAACCGAACCGGACCACAGAGCTCGGCGCACACAATCGCCCCGGCGAACTCCGACTTCGCCCGACCCTTCGGCATCGAAACCCCGAAGTAGGAGACACAGCGGGTTCCTTCCTGCGGATGGCCCTTCGGGAAGATCCGGTAAGCGTCGAGGATGATTTGCGCCCATTCGTCATCCCAAACCAACGGTTCGCCCTGAATGTCTCCGGGGCCGTGGCAGAGATACGTTTCGGTCCAGTCGATCACAGTCCAGCCCAACGTCGGCCAGTCAGTCGGGGGAACAAGCCTGGTGAGTGGCATTAGGCGAGATTGGCCCTTCTTGACTCGCGTCGGGCGGCGATCTCATCGGACGGTTCAACTGATGCGGCGGGTTTCGCCGAGGGTCGTTCCGCCCAGCGGAGATCCTGTCGGCCCTTCGGAGTGATCCCATACCGATCCAACAGTGGGACGGCTTTGCCGACGTCGAGGTGGCCGGCGCAGACGGCGTCGTACATCTTCACGGCGAGTTCCAGCCCGGGCAGATCGTCCGGTGTGTAGAACGCAGCCCACCAGGAGCCCAACCACACCTTCCACGCCTTCTGGCCGTCGGCGGTGAGTCCACGAGGGCAGACGGGGATTTTCCCGAACTGCCATCCGTCGGAGTCGGGGCGTTTCCATTGGGTGCGTTGGCGGTCGGATGATCCGGGTGGTTCGGGCTTCTGACCAGGTGCCATGGGGAATTCCTTTCGCGCGGTTTGA